>Ga0073899_10000629_pt1 | contig 32310 bp, 29 predicted proteins | sample KloWWTmetaKNB5Ph_FD_88975 | JGI IMG/M metagenome (GOLD analysis project Ga0073899, IMG submission 88975) | Active sludge microbial communities from Klosterneuburg, Austria, studying microevolution and ecology of nitrifiers - Klosterneuburg... | ecosystem: Engineered > WWTP > Aerobic digester >... | reverse complement strand
GTCATCAACTTCGGTTGGGTCTGGGCAGGGCCCGTCGCCGGTCAAACCCTTGCGTTCCTCGGTGCAGAGGTGTTGAAGGTGGAGTCGCGCCAGCGAATCGACATGACGCGCACGCTGCCGCCGTTTGCCGAGGGCCAGCCTGATCCCGACCGCAGCCTGTCGAACCACGCCTGCTGGGCGGGCAACGGCTCCGTATCGCTGAACCTGAAGGAGAAGGAGGCGCGCGACCTCGCGCTCGACCTCATCGCGCACTCGGACGTGGTCGTGGAGAACTTCGGTCCGGGCGTGATGGAACGTCTCGACCTGGGTTACGAACGACTGCGCGAGGTGAAACCCGACATCATCCTGTTCTCGATGCCCGCCGCAGGCCTGTACGGGCCGCTCGAGCACGTGCGCACCTACGGCTTGAGCCTGACGTCGTTGACGGGGCTCGACAGCCTGGTGGGGTACAAGGGCGGCGGTCCGATCCCGTTCGAGAACGCTTTCGCCGATCCACTGGCCGGCATCTTCGGCGCGTTCGCCATCCTCACGGCACTGAACCACCGCCGCAATACCGGCCAGGGACAGCACGTGGACTTCTCGCAGCAGGAAGCCGTCATGCAGATGGTCGGGCCGGCCTACATGGACTACCTGCTGAACGGCCGTGTCGGCGGGCCGAAGGGCAACGAACATCCGCTGGGCGCCGCCGCGCCGCACTCGGTGTTCCCCTGCCGCGGCGACGACCGCTGGGTCAGCATCGCGGTGCAGACGGAAGCGGAGTGGCAAGGGCTCGTCACGGCCATGGGTAACCCGGACTGGGCCCGAGCCGAACGGTTCTCGACGATGCCGGCTCGCCTCACCAACATCGATGCGCTGCATGCACGGCTCGCCGAGTGGACCGCCCAGCACGACGACCGGGCGCTCGCGGAGCAACTCCAGCGCCACGGCGTGGCCGCTGCGCCGGTGCTGAACGTGGGCGACCTGCTGCACGACCCCCAGTACGCGGCGCGCAACACTTTCGTGGAGGTGGAGCACCCGCTCGGATTCCGCGAGACGATCTACGGTGCATACGTCAAGATGAGCCGCACTTCGCCCGAGGTACGGCCCGGCCCGGCGATCGGCCAGGACAACGAGCATGCCTTCCTGGAAATTCTCGGGCTGAGCGAGGAGCGCTATCGCGACCTCGTAGCGCGCAGGATAATCTACTGAGCCGCAGCGGCCGACGCCGCACATCAACCAAGAGAGCCGCCATGACCGCCGAGCTGAAGACCCTCCGCTACGCCATCGCTGACAACGTCGGCATCATCACACTGAACCGTCCGGAGAAGCTCAATGCGGCGAGCTGGCAGCTGGCCGAGGAACTCTCGGGGCTCCTGTACCGACTGCGGTTCGACGATTCGGTGCGCGCGCTGGTGCTGACCGGCGCGGGCCGTGCCTTCTGCGCCGGTGGCGACGTCGATTTCCTCTCCGGCGAAGGCGAGCACGCGATGCCGGGCACGTCGGACGCGTCGCGTCCGATCCCGCGCTGGCAGCGCAAGACGCCGGGCGGCTATTTCTTCGAGGTGGTGCGTCAGCTCGTGGCCGTCGACAAGCCCGTGATCGGGGCGATCCACGGCCACGCCGTCGGGGCCGGCCTCGCCTATGCGCTGGCCTGCGATCGGCGTTTCGGCGACACGACGACGAAGATGAGTGCCATCTTCACCAATATCGGCGTGGCGCCCGACTGCGGCCTCACGTATTTCCTGCCGCGCGTCGTCGGGCTGTCGAACGCGCTGATGATGGTCGAGACCGCGAAGATGTTCAAGGCGGAGGAATGCCTCGCGCTCGGGCTCATCGACGAACTCGTGCCGGAAGGCACGAGCCTCGCGGCGGCGATCGAGTACGCGAAGACGATCGCGCAGAAGGCGAGCACGGCGGTGGACATGGCCCGGCGCCTGATCCACATGTCGCTGCAGCACAACCTCGAGCAGATGCTCGACTTCGAGGGACACTACGGCGTGGCGGTCGCTTCGACGGCCGACGCCAAGGAGGGGACGATGGCGTTCCTGGAGAAGCGCAAGCCGCTGTTCCGCGGCACCTGAATCCGTCTGCCGGAGCATCGACGTGCCGCAACAGAACCTGCCGCTGAAACCACTCGATGGCGTGCGCGTGCTCGACGTGTCGACGATGCTGGCCGGGCCCTACGGGGCCACGCTGCTCGGCGACATGGGTGCGGACGTCGTCAAGGTCGAATCGCATCTCGGCGACGACAGCCGCCGACTCGGGGCGATGCGCGACGGGGAGTGCGGCCCTTTCCTGAGCCTCAACCGCAACAAGCGCGCCGTCGTGATCGACATGCAGTTGCCCGAAGGGCAGCAGGTGTTCGCGAGGCTCGTCGCGACGGCCGACGTTCTGATCACCAACGTCCGCGGACAAGTGCTCGAGCGACTCGGTCTCGGCTACGAACAGGTCAAGGCGCACAGGCCCGACATCGTCTGGATCGGCGTCAGTGCTTTCGGCCCCGACGGCCCGTACGCCGGCCGTCCCGGGATCGACTTCCTGACCCAGGGCTACTGTGGCGTGCTCGGCCTGAACGGCGAGCCGGGCGGCGGTCCCGTACGGACCGGCTTTCCGGCCGTCGACGTGATCACTTCGCTGCTGGTCAGCAACGCCGCGCTCGCGGCGCTGCGCGTCCGCGACCGCACCGGGCAGGGCCAGCGCGTCGAGGTATCGCTGCTGGACGCGCTGATGCACGCCCAGGCCAGTTCCATCGGCAGTTACCTCGCCACCGGCGAGCCGCCGAAGCGCACGGGAAACCGCAGCCAGTACTTCGCGCCCTCGGGCGTCTACCCGACCGGGGACGACCGGTACGTGATCATCACGACGCCGAGCGACAAGTTCTTCGTCAACGTCTGCCGCGCGCTCGGTGCCAGCTGGCACGAGGACCCGCGTTTTCGCGACATCCCCTCACGGCTCGCCAACCACGACGAGCTGGACCGCGTCATGTCCGAGCGGACGAAGCAGTTCGACCGCGAGGAGCTGGTGCAGCGGCTGATCGCCGCCGACGTGCTGTGCGCGCCGATCAACGAGCCCGCCGACGTCGTCAAGGATCCGCAGATCCTGCACAACCGGATGATCGTGCCCACGCAGCATCCCAAGCTCGGGCAGCTCAACGTCACGGGTGTGCCGATCCGCTTTTTCGGCACGCCGTGCAGTGTCGTTAAACATCCACCCATGCATGGCGAGCACACGCGAGAAGTGCTGGCGGGACTGGGCTACAGTGCCCTTGACATCGACGCGCTGATTTCCGCCGAGGTGGCCGCGGACGTGCCCGAGATGCAGCGCCGGCGCGACAAGGCGCGCCAGGCGAAAGGTCGGTAGTCCGAATGCAGGATGGCGGAACGAGTCACGATTGCCCATGATGATCGAGCCGGCCGGAGCGCGGCGCCATCGCGCCCGGACAACCGATTGAACGCACGAGGAGTCGCGATGGGCCGCGTCCTGGATGACGTCACTGTCCTCGATCTGACACGCCAGTTCTGCACCGCGCTGTCCGCCGCCTTCCTCGGGGACTTTGGTGCCCGCGTCATCCGCCTCGATCTCCTGCCAGCCCCGCCGGCCGGAACCAGCGGCCGCTGGAACCACGAGGCCGACCTGATCCACCGCAACAAGCTCTCCGTTGCGATCAATCCGTCCAGCCCGCGCGGTCGTGGCGTGCTGGCCGCACTGCTCGCGAAGGCCGACGTGATCGTGACGGACTGGCAGCGCAATGAGCTGGCTGCGATCGGACTCGACTACGCGTCCGCCAGCCAGGTGCGTCCCGACATCGTGTTTGCGCGCCTGTCCGGTTTCGGGCCGGCCGGCCCGGACCAGGACCTGCCGGCCATCGACGAGTTGGCGGCGGCGCGCACCGGCGCGATGCCGATGCTGCCGCAGCCGGGACAGCCCCCGGTCTACACCGGTGCCGGTGCGATGCATGCCACCGGTCAGCTCGCGTTCGGGGTCGTAACCGCGCTGCTCCACAGAATGACGAGCGGGGAGGGACAACAGGTCGACGTCTCGCTTTTCGGGGCCAACATGTACGGGTCGGCGCTCGACATGCAGGCCTTCCTCGCCATCGGCCACGGGGACCGCCTGTTGAACCCGATCTCGAGGCTGGACGTCTCGAATCCAATGTCCGGGTCCGTGTACATGAGCGCCGACGGGCGCTGGGTCACGCTGACCATGCCCGACACCGACCGCTGGTGGCCGGCATTCTCCGGGATCGTCGGTATCGCCAGCGACGATGCGCGTTTCGACACGCACGACAAGCGCACGGCAGTGAACCGGCTGGCCCTCATCGGCGAGCTCGAGGAGCGTTTCCGAGCGCAATCGGCGCATCACTGGCGACGCCTGTTCCAGGAGAAACAGCTCTCGGCCGACATCATCGAGCAGTTCGACTATCCGGCGAACGACCCGGGCGCTTGCGCGAACCGCTACATCTTGGAACTCGATCATCCGAGTTTCGGCAAGGTCAGGACACTCGGCTTCCCCATCTGGGTGAGCGACAGCCCGGCGCGTCTCGAGCGGTTGGCGCCCTGCGTGGGCCAGCACACCGATCAGGTTCTGCACGAGCTCCTCGGCTACTCGCGGCAGTCCATCCACGAGCTGGCGGACGCCGGCGTGCTGGCTTAAACCAGTTTCCAGGGGATAGCAAAGCACATGGCAAAGGCACTCGAGGGCGTCCGCGTCATCGACCTCACCGTCTGGTTCCAGGGTCCGGTCTCCGCCCAGTACCTCGCCGACTTCGGCGCCGAGGTCATCAAGGTCGAGCGTCCGCAGGGCGGTGACCAGGGCCGCGGGGTGCGCAGCATCAAGTCGCTGGAGATTGGTGACTGGAACCAGTACTTCCTGGTGATCAACCGCAACAAGAAGGGCATCGCTGTCGACCTCAAGAAGCCCGAGGGGCAGGAGATCCTGTACCGGCTGGTGGAGAAGTCGGACGTGTTCCTGTCCAATCTCGCGCCCGAGATGCTCGACGGCTGGAACCTGTCGTACGACAAACTGTCCGCAATCAACCCCAGGCTCGTGTACGCCACGAACACCGGCTACGGCCGCTTCAGCAAGCTGACGAAACCCTCGTTCGACATGACGGTGCAGGCGCTGACCGGAATCATGGCGCGCCTCGGCGAGCCGGGGCAGCCACCGATCTATCTCGGGATGGGCTCGGGCGACGCCTACGGCGGCGTCATGTCCGCACTCGGCATCGTCCTCGCCCTGTACGAGTGTCGGCGCACCGGCAAGGGACAGAGCATCGATGCGTCCCTCTACGGTGCCCAGCTGTATCTCGCAGCCCAGCACCTGCAGGCCTATCTCGCTGGCAATATGGACAGCGCCCTGCAGCATTCCCGCCGGCAGGTCGAGAATCCGCTGTGGAACCTGTACCCGACGACAGGCAAGTGGGTCTACCTCTGCGAACCCAACGAGGACGAGCGCTTCGCGGCGTTATGCCGGGCACTGGGTCAGCCGGCGGTGCTGGCCGAGCGGCGCTTTGCCGACGCGGCACGGCGCCGTCAGGACAATGAAGCGCTGGTCGCCGCGATCGAAGCCGAGACGCTCAAGCACGGGCACGAGGAACTCATGGCGGCGTTCCGCGGCGCCGGTCTGGTCGCGAGCCCGGTGAACAATTTCGCCGACGTGGTGCGCGATGAACAGGCCTGGCAGAACCGGTATTTCATGAAGACCTACTGCGAGGAAGTGCGGCGCGAGGTCGACATCCGTGGCCTGCCGGTCACGCTCTCGAAGACGCCGGGCGAGGTGCACTGCCTCGGCCCCCAGCTCGGCCAGGATACCGAGCTGCTGCTGATGGACCTGCTTGGCTACGAGTGGGAGCAGATCGAGGACCTCAAGGCCAAGGGCGCAATTCCCTGAGCAGGTAGATAGACGCCATGACCGTTTCGAACTTCAGCGACTGGACCGTCGTCACGGGCGACGGCCTCGACGGCTTCGAGGAAATCGTCTACGAGAAGCGCCATCACCGCACGCTCGGCGGCGGCGTCGCGCGCGTCTCGCTGAACAAGCCCGACAAGATGAACGCGATGACGGTCGCCACGGTCGACGAGATGTTCCGCGCGTTCTACGACGCGAGCCACGACCCGTCCATCGGCGTCATCGTGGTCGCGGGCCGCGGCAAGCACTTCGGCGCGGGCGGTGACGTCGTCTGGGAGCGCTGGGGCCTGCGCGAGGCGTTCTACAACCGCTATCCGCACAATCGCCTGATCCGCATGTCGCGCAAGCCCGTGATCGCGCAGGTGCAGGGGTACTGCATCGGTGGCCACAATCACATGGCCTACTGCTGCGACTTCACCATCGCCGCGGACAACGCGGTGTTCGGGCAGGCCGGGCCGCGCGTGTCCTCGCCGGCCGACGGCTACTTCGTGCCCTACCTGACCAAGGTCGTCGGCGCCAAGAAGGCACGCGAGCTCTGGATGCTGTGTCGCAAGTACAAGGCCGACCAGGCCCTACAGATGGGGCTCGTCAACACGGTGGTGCCGTTCGAGCAGCTCGAGGCCGAAGTCGAGAAGTGGTGCGAGGAGCTGCTCTCGGTGAGCCCGGGCTGCCTCGAGATCCTGAAGGCCGCGTTCGACCAGGAAATGGACGGCTACAAGGAACCGTGCGCGATCTCGGCCGCGATGTACCCCGACTGGTTCGACATGCCGGAAGGCAAGGAGGGCGGAGCGGCCTTCGTCGAGAAGCGTCCGGCGAAGTTCTGGGACATTCGCGTGCGCGAGGCCGAACTGCACCAGAAGCTGCTGGAGGAATACGAGGCGCTCCAGGCGAAGGACAAGGGCCCCAGGTGATGGCGCCGACGCCGGCGCCGGCGAGCACGCTGAAGGACGCCGCCTGCGTCGTCGGCATCGGCGAGACGGCCGTCTGCCGCAAGCCGGGCTCGGGCCTGAGCGAGATGGCGCTGCAGCTCAGGGCCGTCGCGGCCGCGCTCGAGGACGCCGGGCTCGAGGCGCGCGACATCGACGGCATCCTGCCGTTCCCGAACCTCGGTCGCGCCGAGGCGTTCGCCGCGAGCCTCGGTTGTGAAAACCTGCGCTTCGCGGCCACGCTCAACCTCGGTGGCGCCGCGCCGGTGGCGGCGTTGCGCATGGCCGCAATGGCGGTTGCGAGCGGTTGCGCCACACACGTGCTCGTGCCTGCCGGCTGGAACGGGTTCTCCGGCGCACGCACGCGCGAGATCTCCGCCACCGACTCCGAGGCGATCCCGGGCGCCGTGGTGGCACGCGATTACTACCTGCCGTTCGGACTGTCGGCGCCGCCGCACTGGTACGCGCTCATGGCGCGGCGTCACATGCACGAGTACGGCACGCGCGAGGAGCAACTCGGCGCGGTCGCGATCGCGATGCGCAAGCACGCCCAGCTCAATCCAGGCGCGCTGATGTGCGGCAAGCCGATGACCATGGCGGACTACCTGGCCTCGCCGATGATCTGCGCGCCGTACCGGCTGCTCGACTGCTGTCTCGAAACCGACGGCGCGGCTGCCTACATCGTCACTTCGCGCGAACGCGCGCGCGACCTGCGGCAGCAGCCCGTCAGCATCATGGGCGCGGCCTCCGGCCAGCCGTACCCGGCCGACGACATCGTCAACCGCAAGGACTTCCATCGCACCGGCCTGACCAGCGCCGCACCCGAGGCGTTCGCGATGGCGGGTCTCACGCCCGCCGACGTCGACTTCGCGCAGATCTACGACTGCTTCACGTTCGAGGTGATCCAGCAACTCGAGGAGGCGGGCTTCTGCCGGCGCGGCGAGGGCGGGGCCTTCGTCGAGCACGGCGGCATCGAACTCGGCGGCCGACTGCCGGTCAACACGCACGGTGGCCTGCTGTCGCAGGCGCACCTGCTCGGCGTCGGCCACGTGACGGAGGCCGTCCGGCAGCTGCGCGGCGCGGCGGGTGCGCGCCAGGTGGCCGACGCCGAGGTCGGCGTCGTGACCGGCTGGGGCGACTTCGGCGACGGCAGCATTGCGATCCTGCGGCGTGGGGCCTGAACGAGGGCATATGGAACACACCGATGCACGCCTGGTGAGGCCATTGCCGCTGATGGACGGGCTGGCGAAACAGTTCTACGACTGGTGCGCCCGCGGCGAGTTGCGTTTCCAGCGCTGCACGCGCTGCGGGGCGTTCCGGCACATTCCACGCGAGCTCTGCGCCAAATGCGGTTCGTTCGACTCGGAGTGGGCACGTTCGAGCGGCCGCGGCACGGTATTCACGTTCACGATCGTCGCGCGTGCCCTGCACCCGGCCTTCCTGAACGCGACGCCGTATGCCGCCGTCATCGTCGAGCTGGAGGAGGGCGTGCGCATCCTGAGCAACGTCGTCGACTGCGCGCCCGGAGAACTCGAGATCGGGATGCCGGTGCAGGTCGGCTTCGAACGGCAGGCGGACTCGGTCACACTGCCGGTGTTTCGCCGCTGTTGAAAGCGCGCTGCAAAGCCGGGCCTATCGTCGTCGTCAGGCGAGTCCGCCCGGGAACAAAGTCGAACGGCCCGCGCCCGGCTCGGCGCATTCCCCGGGCAATCGGTGCGCTGGCGACTGCCATGCCGCAGCGGGGATGCGCGAGGAGCCTTCTCAGCGACCTTCGAATCTGGGCGCGCGCTTCTCGAGAAAAGCGCTGACGCCTTCGCGAAAGTCCTGGCTCTGCATGAGCGGCAGCACCTGCAGGTAGGCGTGCGCCACGTGGTCCGCAAAGCCTTCGGTCAGCGCGGCACGCATCATTCTCTTTGAGGCCTGCACGGCCAGCGGTGCGCCGGCCGCAAACTCCTCCGCGATCGCGCGGGCCGCCGGCAGGAGTTCCTCGGCTTCGACGACCTGACTGACCAGGCCGAGCTCGAGTGCCTCGGCCGCGGACAGCGTGCGGCCCGCAAGGATCAACTCCGCGGCCTTCGACCAGCCCAACAGCCGCGGCAAGTACCACGTGCCGCCCGTTTCCGGCATGACGCCGCGCCGGGTAAATGTAATGGCGAGCTTCGCATGGCTGGCACACACGCGGACGTCTGCGCCGAGGGTCAGGTCGATGCCGAAGCCCGCAGCCCCGCCGTTGATGGCGCAAACCACCGGCTTGTCGAGTTGATGGAGCACCACGGGCGGGAACTCCCGCAGGTCGAGCGTGGGCGCGAGCGCGAAGCCGCCCTTCCTGACCCCCTCGTCGCTCGCCGCGTCGGTCAAGTCGAGCCCGCCGCAGAAGGCGCGTCCCGCGCCGGTGATGATCACCGCGCGCACCTCAGCGTCGCGCCCGGCCTGCAGCAGGGCTTCGGAAAGCGCCAGCAGCATGGGGTGCGAGATCGTGTTCATCCGCTCGGGGCGGTTCAGCGTGATCGTGGCCACCGCGCCAGCACGCTCGTAGAGAACGTCGTTCATTTTCAGCCTCGTCGTGTTCCAGCGTGGGCGACTCAATCCTGGTGCAACCGCTCGACGGCAACACGCACCCGGTCGGGATCGCCGCGGGCCTCGTCGACCAGGACGAGCGTGATGGTCCGGTAGAGGCCGTCGGCCTTGGCGCGTATCGCGTCCGGCAGCCCGTCGTAGGTCGAGATGATCGCCCATTCCTCGAGCATTTCGTCGGTGATGAGCGAAGGAAGTTCGTGCCACTTGCCGGCGACCGACAGCTGGTGCAGCCGTGTTCCGGTTTCCTCCCATCCGTGGTGGGCGAGCACGCCGTGGTAGCTGCGGGTGGAGGCGTAGAAGGCGATCTGGTTGCGCACCTTCTTCTTGGCCTTCTCGACTTCCTCCTCGTTACGGCCGAGCGCCATGAACGGCGCGCCCACGAGGTCGAAGTTCGCCATCGCGCGCCCGTTCTTCGCGAGCCCTTCGGCGATGGCCGGCATGATCACGTCCCGCGTGTAGCGGAACGTGGCGATGGGATGCAGGCGAAGTCCGTCGCACAGCTCGCCGGCAAGCCGCGCCATGTAGGGATTGACGGCCGCGACGTACAGCGGCACGTGCGGGTGATCGATGGGCCCCGGGTTGAAGAACGGTGGCAGCAGCGAAAAGCGGTAGTGCTCGCCCTCGAAGAACGTGGGCTTGGCGGGATTCTGGAAGCTCGCGAAGATCGCCTGCAGGCACAGCAGGTATTCACGCATGCGCGGCCCCGGCGCGCTGCGCCACGGCGTCGAGTACCGCAGCTCGTTGTGGCCCTTGACCTGGGTGCCCAGGCCGAGTGTAAAGCGCCCGTTGGAAAGATGCTGCAGGTCCCAGGCCACCTGGGCCGTGACCATCGGGCTGCGCGGAAAGGCGATCGCGACGTTGGTGCCCATGACGAGCCTCGTCGTGCTCGCCGCGGCGGCCATGATCGGCAGGAAAGGATCGTGGCCTGCTTCGGCGGTGGTCACGCCATCGAAGCCTATCGACTCCAGCAGCGCCGCGCGCGCCGAGATCTCGGCAAAAGTGATTCGCGCCTGGCCCTGTCCGGCGTACTGCTGGGTATCGGGACCGAAAAGAGTGCCTTCTACGCGCAATGCCATGGTGATCTCCTCTGGATGAAACGAGAAATGGATGATCAGCGCCTGAAGCGCAGCAGCGCGTCGGCGTCGTCGGTAAAATCACGCCTGCTGGCCTCGATCCGCTGGGCGAGCTGCACCACCGGCGCACTGTACGAATAACAGACACCGTCGGGCATCCCGTCGCCGATCGCCGGGTGTTCGCGCTCCGGGGACGAGCTGTAGCGGCGGGCCTGGGCGACGAAGTAACCGCGCTGCAGTGTGAGCGCCGCCTCCAGCGGCACACCCGCGAACGCCGTGCGGGCCCACGCGTGGAATCCCTGCATCATCGGCCGGCCGGCGAGGGCCTGTGGCTCGATGATCGCGTGCCGCGCGATGATCCAGTCATGCATTGGCTGGCCGTCGCCTGCGATCCTCGCACGCGTCCTGCCGTCGCGTTCGTCGTCCACTGCAATGTCGTACAGGCGTTCGAACCCGTTCCGGCGCACGTGGGCGAGCGCGAGCGCCGCCATGTCGGTAAGGTGGGTGCAGTTCGAGCGCGTCTCGAGAACGCGACGCACCTCGAGCGTGCCGTCCAGCGGGCCGCCGACCAGGCGCTCCAGGGACCTGCCGGACTCCGGACAGGTCGTGAAGGGATGCCGGACGAAGTCGGACTCGATTGCCGTGATCCGCTCGCCGTCGTGACGCGGCACCAGGCGAAAGGCGTGGTTGCTGTCTTCGAGATCGACGTGCGCCTCGCGTGCCGCGACGCGGAGTCGCACGCGCCTGCGAAAAATGCCGCCGCCGTAGTTCGGGTTCGGCTCCAGCATCTCAGTCGAGCGCCAGCCTGGGTTCGCACTTGCTTCGTCGCTGCGAAGGCGGGCAATTTCGTGCAGCGCAAGGCGCGAGGCGCGAGGCGTATCCGCGACACATGAGCACCGGGCAACGTCGCGCAACGCGGCGACGAGCCAAGTCTGAACGTGCCCTAAGGGTGGGTCGCATTCCAGTCGAAGCCCGGCGGCGCGAATTCCTCGAACCGCGGCAGATCGTCCCACGCGTTCACCCAAGAGGCGCGCGAGCCGTAGAAGATGTGACAGAGCGCGCGCACGGCTGGGTCGTCATCGAGACAGCCGGCGGAAACGAAGCTCCCCTTGGGCAGTATTGCGGGTGCTGCCGCGCCGCACGCCTTGCAGAAGCTCGTCGTGTAGAAGCGGGTGCCGGGCATGTGCCAAGTCGAGATTTGCTCCTCGCCGCGCAGCAGACGAAGGGCGCCGGCCCGGCACATCACACCGACGAAGCAGTTGCTGCCCGAGCGACGCCGGCAGCGCGAGCAGTGACAGACGCGCATCGCCGCGAGCGGCCGCGCCGCCTCCCACGCGACGGCGCCGCACAGGCAGCTGCCACGTACCGGCGCATTGGCCGTCCGTCCGGGTGGCGCTGCGCGCACGTGCGGTGCGCGCGCGTGCGTTGCAAGGTCGCAGGAGTCGGGCAGCGCCGGCAGATTCTCATCGAGCACGGGCAACCACGGCAGTCGCTCGGCGTCCGCGACATGCCCGCAGGGGCGCATCGCGCCGACGCTCTCGAGGCCACCTGCCGGAAGCATGGCGCCGCCGTCACCTGCGCGGCGCGCCGGCAGCACGGTGCCGCACTGCGCACAGAAGCCGCGCGTGAGCGCAGGCGATGTGGCGCTGCGCACCACGCGCTCCTCACCCGATATCCATCGCACGTCGGGCACCGCGATCCAGGCGCCAAACCCGATACCGCTCGTCTTGCGGCATTCGCGGCAGTGGCAGTACCACATCTCGCGGGCAGGCCCGGTGGCTTCGTAGCTTACTGCGCCGCACAGGCAGCGGCCGCGCAGGGTTTCCGGGAAAGGCACGGTTGTGCAGCCGCCGCTTCGCTCGACCGTTGTCAGCCGAGCGCCCCTGCCGCCTTCAGCGCCTTGCAGCGCTGCTCGTCGTAACAGAGCACGGCGCGCAGGACCTGCGCCGTATGCTCGCCGACGGTCGGCGCGATGGCCGGCTCGGGAAGTTCTTCGCCAACGAACTGCACCGGAAATCCGAGCATGTCGGCACCGTGTGTTTCGTGCGGCATGATCCTGAAGCGCGCCTTGAACTGGGGATCGTCAACGATGTTCTGTGGAGTGTTCACCGGGGCGATCGGGGTGTTGGCCTCGACGCTGAACTCGAGCCACTGACGTGTGGTCCTGCCCTGGAAGATCGTGCGCAGCTCGGACTGCAGCTCGCGGTTGCCGCGCGCGTGGTCCGCGTACTTCGAGCCGGGCCACCTTTCGAACAGGTCCATGCGCCCGATGCCCGCGCAGAAGTTCTTCCAGAAGGCCTGCTCGGACGCCATGAACAGCACGTGCCCGTCGGCGGATTCATACATCTGGTAGCGGACGCCTTCGCGCATGCCGGCAGTGGCGACCGGCCGTCGCTTATAGCCGTCGGCCTTGTTACCGGTGACGACGTCCTCGGGGCGCGCGTAGGCCATGTGGCTTTCGCTCCGGTACCAGTCGAAGGCGGCGGCCGCGTCGCTCTGGGCGAGCTCCATGAAGCAACCGTGGCCGGTGGCCCGAGCCCGCAGGACGCCGGCGAGCACGGCGAGGCCGCCGAAGAGCGGAGCCGCATTGATGCCGATGCCTACGTGCTCCGGGATGTAACAGAATCCTTCCTCGTCGCAGGCCGGCTTGCATGCGCCCGACCAGGTGTCGTAGGCGATGCCGTGCGACGGCATGTCCTTGTACGGGCCGGTCATGCCGTAGCCGGAGACCGTGCAGAACACGATCCTGGGGTTGATCTTGCGCAGGTCCTCGTAGCCGAGGCCATACCTCGCCAGGGCGCCGGGCTTGGAGGCCTCGATGACCACGTCGGCGTCCTTGACCAGGTCGCGATAGATTTCGCGCGCGGCCTCGACCTTGAAGTCGAGAGTAATGCTCTTCTTGCCTCGGTTGAGATGGTAGTGCATCAGCGAGACGCCCTGGATGATCGGCCAAGTCATCTCGCGGATATAGTCGCCGGCCGGGGACTCGACCTTGATGACCTCGGCGCCGAGGTCGACGAACGCCGTCGTGATGGCGGCGGGTCCGAGGATCGAGCTTTCGATTACACGGAGCCCGGCCAGCGGAGCGGGTTGCGGTGTCACTTGGCTGGCTTGCAGCGCTTCACCGGCTCGATGCCGGTGAGCTTCGCCAGGTTCAGTCCGAGGATCTTGGCCTTGTCCTCGTCGGTTACCTGCGCGTAGCCCCATTTCTCCTGCAACTCCTCCGGCATATCGAGGTTCTTGATGTAGTCGACCACCCGGGGCAGGTCGTCGAAGGGCAGGTCGAAGCCGAGCACGATCTTGTCGGCCGGCACCCACTGCAGGGCCGTGCCGATCGCGTGATAACCGCGATACGGAGAACGCTGGTACCAGCCGAAGACGCCCGACAGGCTCATGTAGAGGTTCTGGTGCTTGCCGCAGAGGGCGATCAGCTCCTCGGTGTAGGGCCAGCCGGCGTGGTAGGCGATCAGCTTCAGCTCCGGGAAGGCGAGTGCCACGTCGTCGAGTTGCGACGGGTGGCAGTGACTGTTCGGCTGCGGGCACACGTAGCTCACGCCGGTGTGGAGGGTCAGTGGAACCCCGAGTTCCTGGGCCTTTTCATAGAAGGGCCACAGCCGCTTGTCGTTGATGGGGCCATCGTCCTCGGGCTGGTACACCTTGCAGAGCTTCGCGCCCCTTTCCTTGACCAGGTACTCGAGTTCCCAGTTGGCGTGCTTGATACCGCGCTTGATGACCGGGCCGACGTTGGCCTCGAGGTACATGCGGTCCTTGTACGGCTCGATCTGCTGCAGCATGAAGCCGTTGGTCGAGAAGGACACGACGCCGCCGCTGATGTCCATCATCGGTTCGCGCAGACAGAACGCCACGTCGCAGCCGGACTTGTCCATGTACGGCGCGAGTTCACTCGCGATCGGTGCGGGCCACGGATCATCCATGCTGCGCCCGGACCAGGCGCGCAGTACGCCGCTCACGCTGGAGTGGAAGTGATGCATTCCCGGGTAGTAGCCGATTTCACTCAGCGTCTGGGTGTTCATGAAGTGAAATTCGGTCATCGCCACGAAGTAATCTTTTGCGCGCAAGTGTCAGCTCCTGCGTTGGAAAACATACTGAGGCCGAGGTGGCCGTGCGTGACGGTCGCGCTTGGCGGCCATTTCAGGCAGCACGCGGCACTACCGCTGTGCGCCAGAGTATTGGCCGACCCCGCTGGCGGCCACTACGTCCATAAGGACTATCGCGAGGGCTTCGGGATCGGCATACCCGTGATGCGGATGCCGGCCGCGGGCACCTTGTAGCGCTGGTTGATGGCAATCAGGACCGAGGTCAGCGCCTCGGCCGCGACGGAGTTGGCCAGCACGCCGGCGTTCCAGGCGCCGAGTCCGATGTCACTGGCGAGCCCGATCACCGTGTCGGCCGCCTCGCGATCGTCGCTGCAGACCAGCACGTCGCATTCGATGACGTGGTCGAGATTCTTGAGGTGATGCGCGGAGATGTTCTGGAACGCCGAGACCACCTTGACCTGGTCGCCGAGCAGTTTCTGGATCGCCTCGACCGCCGAGCCGGCGGACGGCAGTTGCACCCGGCTCACCTTGGGTGGCACCAGCGGAACTGTGACATCGACGAAGATCTTGCCTGGCAGGGCGTGGCGCACTTCTTCCACGGTCTGCCGCTGGGCGGCATACGGCACGGTCAGCACGACGATCGAGGCCGCCGCCGCTGCGCTCGGGTTGTCGCGGCCCTGGACGGCCTCGCGACCGAGCGTCTCGTTGATCTCTTTCGCCGCCTGCAGGGCCTTGTCGGCCGAGCGGCTGCCAATGATCACGGGATAGCCAGCATGCGCCCAGCGGAATGCAAGCCCGCTGCCTTCCTTTCCGGAGCCGCCCAGGATCGCAATGACCGGACGCGGTGCAGTCTGCATACCAGGGTTTCCTCTCGATTCGGGCCGGCCAGGCCTGCGGCGCCGACGTCGTGACGCTGAAAGCCAGTCTGTATATCAATCGAGCGGGCCAGTGTCTTAGTCCATTGAGACGACTCGTCGTTGATCGTCCGACCGGACGAGGCGATCGGCCGACGGTCCTGCCAGCCTTGCCGGTGGCCAGGGGCTGTCCTTCCCGTGATTCTCTGATCCATCAGCCAGGAACGATGACGTGACTATTCCCTCACTGCCCGACGTGGAGACGGATGTTCTGGTGGTCGGCTCCGGGGCCAGCGCGCTGACCGCGGCGCTCACGGCCGCCGAGCACGGTGCACGCGTGCTCGTCATCGAAACCAGCCATTGCTACGGCGGCACGTCGGCCACGTCCGGCGGCGTCATCTGGATCCCGAACAATCACCTGATCGCAGCGGCCGGCGGGTCGGACAGTAAGTCCGAGGCGCTCCAGTACGTTCGCGAACTCGTCGGCCAGGACGCCAGCGAGGCGCGCATCAACGCCTTCGTCGATCAGTCACCCCGCATGTTCCGCTTCCTCGAAGAGAAATGCGGCCTCAGGTTCGAGTCGCTCGAGCGCTACTGCGACTATCACCCCGAACTCCCCGGCGGCAAGCCCGGGTATCGCAGCTGCCAGGCGCTGGCGATGAAGTCGGACGCCCTCGGCCGCGACATCGCGACATTGCAGGAGCCGCACGCCGGCACCGTGGCATTTGGCCGCATCAACTGGACCGCGCGCGAGGCGCACTCGCTGGTCACGCAGGACAAGAGCGCGAAGACCACGTTCATCAAGATCATGATCAGGTACTACGTGGACGTACGCCAGCGCTGGAAAACCACCCGCGACCGTCGCCTCACGGGCGGTGGTGCCCTGGTCGCGCGTCTCATGATTGCGCTCAAGGAGCGCAAGGTCCAGATACGGCTGTCGACTGCGCTGCAAGACTACATCGTCGAGAACGGCAGGGTGGTCGGTGCGGTGGTGTCGAGCGACGGGCTGACGCAGCGCATCCGCGCGGCGAAAGGCGTCATCGTTGCGTCTGGCGGCTTCGAGCGTAATCCGCAGATGCGCGCAAAGCACCTGCCGCAGCCTACGACGACGGCGTGGGCCGCCGGCGTGCCATCCAACACCGGCGAGCCGATCGTCGCCGCAATGCGTATCGGCGTCGCGATGGGCAACCTCGATTCGGCCTGGTGGACGCCTGGTTTCAAGCTCTGCGACGAGGATCGTGCGCGGCCGTTGTTCGTCGAGCGGGCGCTGCCGGGCTGCATCCTGGTCGACCAGGGTGGCCAGCGCTTCTGCAACGAGGCGGCCTCGTACCACGTGACGGGCGGCATCATGGCGCGCGGCGCAGGGGCGGGGACGGCACCGGCCTGGTTCGTGTTCGACGCACGCTACCGCGGCAAGTACGCACTCGGCCCGCTGTTCCCCGGCCCGCCCAGGATGGACGACTGGCTGAAGCCGTCGATGAAGGCGCTGCTGAAGAAGTCCGACACGATCGCGGGCCTGGCGCCGCAGATCGACGTGCCTGCGAGCGTCCTCGAGGCAACCGTCGTGCGATTCAACGAAATGGCGAGAGTCGGCAAGGACGATGACTTCCATCGCGGCGAAAGCCTGGTCGACCGCTACTACAGCGACCAGTCCGTAAAGCCCAATCCGTCGCTGGCGCCGCTCGCGCAGGCACCGTTCTACGCGCTGGCACTCTTCCCGTGCGACATCGGCACCAACGGCGGCATTCTCACCGACGAACATGGCCGTGCCCTCGCGGAGGACGGCACGCCCCTGCCCGGTCTCTACGCGACCGGCAACTGCTCGGCCTCGGTAATGGGCAAGGCGTACCCGGCGGCCGGCGCGACACTTGGCTCCGGCATGACCTTCGGCTATCTCGCAGCGCGTCATGCGCTGGGGATCGTCGCAGGATGACGGCGTACCCGAACGCAGCGCAGCGCCTGAGCCTGCGCTCCGTGGAGCTGGTGCAGGCCGGAGCCAGGGACGCCTGGCTCGACCTGTTCGCAGAGGATGCCGTGGTCGAAGATCCCGTCGGGGTATCGCCGTTCGACCCGACCGGCAACGGTCACAAGGGCAGGGCGGCGATCGCGGCGTTCTACGACCGGATCATCGCCCGGGCCGGCAAGATGGAGCCGGTGCTGCACGCTTCATATCCCTGTGGCGACGAATGCGCCAACGTCTGGACGGCGCGAATCACCGGAGTCGACGGCGTGGTCACCGAAAACCCGATGGTCGCCATCTACAGGGCGAACGCGACGGGGGACAAGCTCGTGTCGCTGCGTGCCTTCTGGGACTCGAGTCGCCTGAACCGCTAGTCGCCGCGCGGCAGGATGTACCGCTCGCGGTAAACCGCAAAGTCCTGCCTGATCTGCTCTTCTGACAAGCCGTAGTGCCCCAGCGCGTATTCGTGGAGCGGCCGTTTTTCGCGGCGGTTGGCCTCGAGGTACGCCTGCATGCTGGTTTGAGTGTCTGCGGGGAAACTGATCCCGAGATAGTCATAGATGCTCCGGACTACCTCGAGCGGCTTGGCGAGCGTGTCGGCAAACCAGACGTCGCAGAACCGCGCAGGACTCGAGGAGTCACGGAACCTCATGCTCTCCCGGACGCCACGCGCGAAGATCGCGGACCACTGTCGTCCCGCGCGCATCGGGTCCGGCTGCTCCATGTACACCTTCCAGAGATTGAAGGTGAAACTGGCAATGGAAGGTATGGTCTGCAACGGGTCCCGGTGGGTCTGGATCACCCGCGTCCCCGGAAAGACCTTGAACAGGACGTCCATCTGGCGCAGGTGATGAGGTGTCTTGAGCACCCAATAGCCGGCCTCAATGCCGCGCTTGCGCTTCTGCCACTGGATGAAGCGGAGCATGCGCTGCAGGTATTCGTAGGCCATCGTCTGGTCGTGGTTCCACATCCATTCCGTGTAACTCGGAATATCGACGTAGGCATCGAAGAAGCTCTGGAACGAATGCTCCATCAGCATTCCTTCCTCGTCGGGCTCCGTGGCGCTCAACGGGTGGATGGCGAGCAGCGTCGGGTTGGCCTTGAGCATCGCATCGGTCTCAGCCTTGACAACCGCGATGCGGGGGTCGGCCCCCGCAGTGCCCGGCTCGACCATCGGTGTCGGATACCGTGATTCCCACGTGAGCATCGGATAGAAGCGTCGGTCGCAGCCCAGCACGCGTTGCAGGAGTGTCGTGCCGGTGCGTGGCAGGCCGACGATGACGATCGGTCCGCCGATCTCTTCCTGCTCGATTTCGGGATGCCGCCGGTAGTAGTCCTCCATGACCAGCCGGTTCCTGAGCATCTCGACCCGCTTGCGCCAGATGTAGACGCCGGCCTGGGACAATCCGCCCTCCGAATTCATGGCCGCGAGCAGGGCCCCGGCGGCCGGACGGAAGCGGGCGTCGCCGAAGTCCGTCAATCCGCCGGCGCGGACGCGTGCCTCCGACAACAGCGCGTCGAGGTCCAGCGTCATCGCTGAGTCGCCCGGGCGACTTCGCCGAACTGCAACACCCGCGTCCGGATGTCGGCCACGCCCTCGGATGCACCGATCACGCGGAACAGGCTGGTGCCCAGCCGGTGTCCGGCGGTCGTCACCCAGTTGGCATGACCCGGGTCCTCGTGCGCGACGACGATGGTGACGCTGCCGTCCGGATTGCGTCGTGCGTCATGACAGTTCACGTGGATTCGATGACGGAAGTAGTCGAGTGACTCCATCCAGTAGTTGTCGACCTGGAAATTCCAGAATTCGCACTCCGGGATCGACGCGTCGACCAGCATGGCCTCGTCGTCCGCCAGTTCCCAGTAACCGTGGTAATAGCGGATGTTGGGGTCGCCGCCGGCCGCCTGGTACATGGCCTGGTCGCCCAGCGGCAGCGTGTTGAAATGGTCCCGCTTGAACAGCGCGGCCCAGTCGCAGAAGAGCTTCGCCGTGTGCTCCGTGTATCGAGCGGCCGCCATCAATTGCGACGCAAATTGCCCGGGGTCCAGTGGTGGTGGCGGCGAGGACATGCCCAGACGCTCGATGGTCAGTTGCGCGGGTTGCTCGCGGCGCCGGTCATGGAACGTCTGCCGCACCAGCAACAGGTTGCTTTCCGGCTCGAGCGGCAGCCAGTTGCCCGACGGCGGCTGCCGGCTCGACACGAGTATCTCGAACTGACCGTCGGCGTCGACTCCGAGTTCCTGGCCGTCCAGGAACCCCGTGCCGATCATGGTCGCGCCGGGCTGGTGATAGCCGCCCTTCTTGGTGGCGAAATTGATTGTCGGTACCGAGCCGCGAACTCCCCTGATCCGATATTCGAGGCTGCCTTTGATGCGCGCCATCTGGTAATGGTTGTCCGGGTTGTCGGCACCGATCTTGATGGTGCCGCTGGCCAGGCTCGAATAAAAACTCGGGAACTCGGGATCGGAAGAGTCGACCAGCGCTTCCAGGCCCGCGCGGACCATGCGCGACAGGTAGCGCATCCCTTCCGCCTGGTTGAAGACGTCGTGGGGTGCCTCCGGGCGCCGCAGCAGCTGCCCGGCCCGCTTGAGGGCATCGCAGTATTCGTCCCAGAGTTCGCCTGAAACGATGCGTTCTTCAACGGTGCGCGTGGTTGCCAAAGCGTTTCTCCTCGTTGTCCCCGGCGCGGGCAAGTCCGCATCCCCTTCGGTCAGGGTGCGCGTTTCATGCCTCGACGGTGCCCAGCTCTGACGCCTGCTGCCTGAGGTCGCGGACGACGTCCGCCCAATGATGCGGGTCGGGGCAGCGGTTATGCGTGATGCTCACGCTGTCGGCGATTCCTTCGAGCCGTGCGCGCAGCTTGCCGGCGACTTCACGGCGTTCACCGACGACGGCGATCTCGTTGAGAATACGGTCGTCGATGAGGTTCGTCATGTCGTCCCACCGGCCTTCTTTCGAGAGACGGTTCGCTTCCTTGTGCACATTCTCCCAGCCGTGACAGGCGAGCGTCGGCAAGTACGCGGGAGTCGACGAGTAGAAGGCGAGTTGCTTGCGCGCGGCGAGCGTGGACGCGGCGAAGGCCTCCTCGGTGTCGGCGGTGACGACCAGCGTCGCGCACATCACCTCGAGGTCGCTGCGCTGCCGCGACGACCTGGCCAGGCCGTTCTCCAGCGCGGGCAGCGTCTTCTCGAGCAGGGAACGACGCGTGTTGAACGGATGGGCGATGAAGCCCTCGGCGACCTCGCCGGCCACGGCCGTCATCAGCGGGCCAAAGCCGCCGGTGAAAATCGGCGGCCGACCGTAGGGATTCGGGCCTGGGTTGAAGGCCGGGATCATGAGCGTGTGACGGTAGAACCGGCCCACGAAATCGAGCGGCGCCTTGCCTTCCCAGCAGGCCCAGATGGCTTTGATGGCCCTGACGATCTCCGTCATCCGTTCAGCCGGATGCGACCATTCGCAGCTGAAGCGCTTTTCGATGTGCGGCCTCACCTGCGAGCCGAGGCCCAGCAGGAATCGACCGCCGCTGATCAATTGCATGTCGTAGCCGAGGTTGGCCAGATTCATCGGGCTGCGCGCGAATGCGATCGCGACGGCCGTGCCGAGGCGTAGATTCGTCGTGTGCTCGGCGGCAACGGCGAGGGCCAGAAAGGGATCGTGCCTGGCTTCGAACGAAAACGCGCCGTCGTACCCGATCTTCTCGAGATCCTTGTAGATCGTGCGGGCCTTGCGCGGGTCTTCCAGCGGGGCGGTGGTGTATACCTTCATGCGGTTTCTCCAGCCATACGTCACAGGGCTTGCGCGCGGGAAGGCCGGGCCGACACGTGGCAGCCTCCTAGAATACGACATGAATCGGCGCCGGCGCCTCGCCCGTCGTCCACGCGGAGCTGGACGGGGGATGATCATCCGGTCGCCTTCCGTGTCGCTGGCGGGCGCGGGCCGGGCTCGTTTGTTTGGACTATGCCGGCGTTCGAGGCAGGGCCCAGAATCGGCTGTCGGCATGCGGTTTGACACGGCTTTGCGGCGATTCACCGACGCCGGAGCAGACTGCCTGACACCCCTGAGGAGATCGCCCATGAGATTTGCGAACAAGGTGGCCGTCGTGACCGGGGCCGGGCAGGGCATGGGGCGCGCAATCGCCCGGCGACTGGTCCGCGAAGGCGCCCGTGTCGTCGCGGTGGACGTGAAAGAGGCGAAGGCGCGAGAGACGATCGATCAGGCGGGTGGTGACGCCGCCGGCCTTGCGCGCGTCTGCAACATCGCCGACAGCACCGCGGTGAAGGCGTTGTTCGCCGAAGTCGACGCCAGGTTCGGACGGCTCGACGCGCTGGTCAACAACGCCGGCATCGGTGGAGCCAGGGGCGACGGTTATCCCAGGCTGATGGCCCGCGTGGCGGAACGCAACGCGCAACTCGCCCGCGGCGAGACGCCGACGGTCTATCCGGACATCACGATCGACATGGAAGACGAAGGTTGGCACGGTGTACTCAACGTGAATCTCCATGGCGCTTTCTATTGCACGCGAGAGGCGGTACGGCTGATGGTGCAGCACGGCATCCGGGGTGCAATCGTGAACATCTCGAGCACGTCGGCGCTTTCCGGCGAAGGTGCGCCGCACTACGCCGCATCGAAAGCCGCGCTGATCGGTATGGCGCGCGCGATGGCGCGGGAGCTGGGTCCGCGCGGCATCCGCGTCAACAACGTGATGCCGGGCGCCGTGGAGACACCGATCCTCAAGGGCGTCTCCCGCGAATGGAAAGAGCAGATGATCGCCGCGATTCCCCTCGGCCGCATCGCCGAGCCGGACGACATCGCTGCTGTCGTCGCCTTTCTCGCCTCGGACGAGGCCGCAATGATCACCGGCGCGGACGTCATTGCGAACGGCGGCTCGTACTTCAAGTAAGGAGATCGGCATGGCAGGTCGTCTTGCAGGCAAGGTCGCGTTCGTCACCGGTGGCGGCTCGGGCATCGGCGAGGCGACGGCATGTCGCTTCGCCGCGGAGGGAGCGATCGTCGTCATCTGTGGACGACGCAAGGAACTGCTCGACGCGGTCGCCGCCGCCATCGTCGCCAAGGGCGGCAAGGCCGAGGCGGTGCAGGTCGACGTGAGCAACGAGGAGCAGTACGTCGGCGCCATCAACGGCGCGGCGCAGCGCCACGGCCGCCTCGACGTCCTCGTCAACAACGCCATGCTCTATTCCGTCGGCACGGTCGACCGCACGTCGACGGCGGCCTGGCACTCGAACTTCGCGACGACCGTGGACGGCACTTTCTGGGGCACGCGGACGGCGCTCAACCTCATGAAGAAGCAGCCGACGGGCGGCGCGATCGTGAACGTCTCGTCCATCTGCGGCCTGTACGGCGCCGCGTACATGGCCGGATACAGCGCAGCCAAGGCGGCCATCATCAATTTCTCGCGCGCGGTCGCTGCGGAAGGCGGCGCGCGCAACATCCGCTGCAACGTCGTGATTCCCGGCACGGTGGAGACGCCGCCGATGGTCGAGATGCTGAAGAACGAAAAGGCGCGTCGCAACACCGAGAAACTGATTCCGATGCGTCGCGTGGGGCGACCGGAGGAGGTCGCCAGCGCCATCCTGTTCCTGGCCTCGGACGAGGCCTCATTCGTCAATGGCGCGTCGCTGACGGTCGACGGCGGCCAGGCGTCCACGCTCGTCACCTCCGCGGCGTTCGACTGACCACCATGGATGAAACATCATTGCTCGCGCGTATCGATCGGCTCGAATCCATCGAGGAGATCCGGCAGCTCGTCGGCAAGTACTCCTTGTCCCTCGACATGCGCGACCTCGATGCGCACGTCAATCTCTTTGCTCCCGACATCCGCGTGAGTCGCGAGAGGACCGGCCGCGCGCACTTGAAAGCCTGGGTGGACGACACGCTGCGCAACCAGTTCACCGGCACGTCGCATCATCTGGGCCAGCACATCGTCGAGTTCAGGGACCCGGACCATGCCATTGGCGTGTTGTACTCGAAGAACGAGCACGAGTGCGGCGCCGAGTGGGTCATCATGCAGATGCTCTACTGGGACGACTACGAGCGCATCGAAGGCCGCTGGTACTTCCGTCGAAGGTTGCCGTGCTACTGGTACGCGACGGACCTCAACAAGCCGCCGGTCGGTGACATGAAGATGCGCTGGCCGGGACGCGAGCCGTATTACGGCGCGTTTCACGAACTGTTCCCGTCGTGGCGGGAGTTCTGGGCAGCGCGGTCCGAAAAGGACGAGCTGCCGCAGGTGGCGGCACCGGCGCCGCTCGAGCGCTTTCTCGAGACGATGCGTCGCGGCGCGGCGACACCGACCATCCGGGTACGCTGAAATGACGACTCTCTTCGAGCCGCTGCAGTTGGGCGAGATCGCGCTCGCCAACCGCGTCATCATGGCGCCGATGACACGCTCGCGCTGCGACGCGGACGCGATGCCGAACGACCTCATGGTGGCGTACTACCGGCAGCGGGCGAGCGCAGGCCTGATCGTCGCCGAGGGCATCGCGCCTTCGCGTGACGGCATCGGCTACTGCCGTACGCCAGGCCTGTATGCGCGTGAGCAGGTCACCGCGTGGCGACAGGTGACGGACGCGGTCCATGCCGAGGGCGGCCGCATCGTTGCGCAGCTCATGCATTGCGGACGCGTTTGCTCGCACTTCAACAAGCCGGAAGAGGCGGAGACGGTGGCGCCGTCTGCCGTGCGTGCGGCCGGCAGGATCTATACCGATGCCGCCGGCATGCAGGAACTGGACCTGCCGCGGGCGCTGGCACTGGAGGAGATCCCCGCGGTCGTCGATGAGTATGCGACCGCCACACGCCACGCGCTCGCCGCGGGCTTCGATGGCGTCGAACTGCATTGCACCAGCGGCTACCTGCCGATGCAGTTCATGGCGATCAACAGCAACCTGCGGACGGACGCGTATGGCGGTTCGGTCGGGAATCGCGTGCGATTCGTCGTCGAGGCGCTCGAGGCGATGACCGGTGCGGGCGGCAGCGGTCGGGTCGGACTGCGCATCTGCCCGGGCAATCCGTTCAACGACGTGCTCGACCCCGAGCCGGCCGTCACCTATGAGGCGCTGCTGTCCGCGGTCTGCCATCTGCGGCCGGCGTACCTGCACGTGGTCCGCTCGCCGCTCGAGGACTTCGATGCCTTTGCCCTCGCGCGTCGGCATTTCGATGGGCCCCTGATCCTCAACGACAGCTTCGATCGGGCATCCGCGTCGCAGGCGCTGGCCGAAGGCCGCGGCGCCGCCGTTTCCTTCGCGCGGCATTTCATCGGCAATCCCGACCTGGTGCGCCGACTGCGCGACGGCCTGCCGCTCGCTGGCTTCGATCCGAAGACGCTGTACACACCCGGAGCGGCGGGCTACACGGATTATCCCTGCGCCCGCGCCTGAGCGGACGCCGGACTACGCCGTGGAGGCGGTCTTGCGCCGCGCACGCCGCTTCACGGTGGGAGCCGGCTTGCGCCTGGCCCGCTTCGGCGCCGGCGTTGCTGCCGGCACGCGCATGGCGGCCGCCTTGATCGCCGCAAAGCTCCGCTGCAGGCAGTCGGCCAGGTACGCCGGGTCGGGCAGCATCTCGCGGCACGAGATGGCGCAAATCGACATCGTGCCCGCGTAGCTGTAGCCGGTGACGTTGATCCCGGACCCGTCGAGCAGCATGCTGATCGGTGCGTAACTGACAAGCCGTGCCCCGGCCATGTACAGCGACACGTCGGGCCCGCGGATGTTCGAAACGACCAGCCCCACGGCGGGAGTCTTGACGTAGCGGGCGATCGCGTCCGTCAACGGGTGCGGCAGCACGTCGAGAAGGTCGCGCGTGAACTCCTTGCCGAGCACGTCGAGCGACTGCTTCGTCTTGTGCGACTCGGCAGCGATGGTCTGCAGGCGCTCGAGAGGATCCGCGATGTCCGTGTGCACCGACATGAACGTGAACGTGATCTGGTTGCCTTCCTCACTCTTGTCGGTGCCACGCAGCGACATCGGCACTGCGGCGATCATCGAGTCGTCCGGCAGCTCGCCCTTGCTTTCGAGGTATTCGCGCAGCGCCCCACCCACGATCGCCATGAACTGGTCGTTGACCGTGGCCTCCGGCACGTGCCGGCGTACGAGCTTGAAATCCTCGAGCGGGATAGAGACGGCTTCGAATACGCGGTGCACGGTGATCTTGTCGCCGAACCGTGTCTCCGGCGGCAGCTTCGGCAGCAATGTGCCAAGGTCGGCGGAGTAGATCGCGCGCAGCACGTTCAGGTAGTCGCCATAACGCGCGCGGGCTTCCTGCAGCGTCGTGAACCCGAACTTTCCCAGGCGCCCGGCCGCCCTGGCGGCGAGGCGCGTCACGGCGGGAACCTTGGCGACATTGTTCATCAGGGCCCGGGAATAGAGCTCGAAGTGCGTCGGCTCGCGGTCGGCGGTCGCGTGGACTTCGGGCACGGAGTAATCGTCGACGTGCGTCGGCGTCAGCGTATGCAATGCCTTGATGATGGCCGTCCCGAGCTCGCCGTCGGCCGCGCAGTGGTGCATCTTGGAGTACAGCGCGAAGCTGCCCGGCGGCACGCCCTCGACGTTGTCGAGGCCCTCGATGACATAGACCTCCCAGGGTGGCTTGCTGAAATCGAGCCGGCGGGAATGCAGGCGCGCCACCTGGATGCACAACTGACGCCAGTTGCCCGGCCGTGGCAGCGCGATGTGACGGACGTGGAACTCGACGTCGATGTCGGGATCCTCGACCCAGTAGGGCCGGTCGAGCCCGAGCGGCACGGTGACCAGGCGCCGCCGGAACTGCGGGAACTGCATGATGCGCGACGTGAAGAAGCGCAGGATGTCCTTGTATCGGACGAAACCGCCGGGGGCCGTGGAAGGATCGTAGATAGCGAGTGCCGCCCCGTGCAGCATCGTGGCGCCGCGTTCCATCTGCAGGAATCCGGCGTCGAGCCCCGAAAGTTGCTTCATGTATTCAAGACCTTTTGACGATGACGCGCCGCGGCCTGCAGCCGGACCGGGCGCGTCCGCCGCGCGGCAGGCCCTCCCAATGCGCGAGCGCTCGGTTCAGTGAGCATTCTGGATCGAAACGACCGGTGCAATCAATTCCCGCCCGGCAATGCCACGTCAGGCTGCGGCGTTGTCATGGTTCGTGCGGCACCGTCGTGCTGTCGTGGGATGGTGCGAGCGGAACCAGGCTTTCTCCAGGAAAGTCGCCATTCGTACCAGTGCGCGCCGGGACTCCGGCAGGAACCCCGCCACCTGCCACACGTGCGGCATGCCTTCCCAGACCTCGACTTCGAAATCCGCGCCCTGCAACCGCGCCTTGCGCGCAATCAACAACGTGTCGTCGATCAGGATCTCAGTGCTGCCCACCTGCGCGAACATCGGGGGGAAGCCGTGATAGTCGCCATAAATCGGCGACACCAGCGGGTTGTCACGCGCCATCTCTCCCGCATAGAAGCGGAAGAATTCTGACGTGCTGCCGGTCGGCAACAGCGGGTCACGCCACTTGTTATAGGTTCTGGACGGTGCGACGAAGTTCAAGTCGGAAAGGGCCGAGAGCATTGCGCCGCCTGCCGGCATCGGTAGCTTCTCCTGTCGCAGCGCCAGCAGCAGCGACAAGGTCAGGCAGCCACCCGCGGAATCGCCGGCGATCACAATGTCCTGCGGGCTCGTTCCGCAGTCGAGCAGGTGGCGGTACGCAGCGATTGCGTCCTCGAGTCCGGCGGGGAACGGGTGATCCGGCGCCAGCCGATAATGAACCAGCAGGGCGCGGGCCCTGGTCATGCGCGCGATCTTCGCCAGCATGGCGACGTGCATCGAGGTTGCCGGCAGGAAGAAGCCGCCACCTGGCAGGTAAAGGATGGTCCGGCGTGGAATCACCTGCAGCCCGACAGGTTGTACCCACTCTGCACGGAATGATTCCTTGACCACCGGCGTCAGCTTGATACCGGGTGGCGGACGCTGCCACCTGGCCACGAGCGCCGCGACCTGCTTCGCGCGCCTGGCGTCGAGCGACGTGAACAACGGCTTCATCGTCGACCGCAACAGCACGTTCAGCGCGGCTGCCTGCCAGCTCACGCCTGCCGAATTGCTCGGCTGAAAAATACGCTTCTCGGACGACAGGTCCCGGGCACTGGCCGACATCGTCGGAACCTCGGCATCGCCATGGTCGTTCCCGCGCGCCAGGACCGCATTGCGGACCAGGGAACAGTACTCGACAGGGCCCGCAACGCGCATCTTGCCGAGCGACTTCAGGGCCGCCAGGGCGCTGCCCAGATCGTCACTGCTCATCAAGGTCTTGATGCGGCGCTGCTGTTCCGTGGCGCGCGACCGCATATGATGCCACACACTCGCCGGCAGCCCGCGGATCTGGCGACCCGTATCGGCAAGCCGCTCGGCAGTACTCGCGCCGATCTCGAACAGGCCGACGGGCACCTGGCCGGTCGCGACCGCAGTCACGCGGTTCAGGTAGTTGGCCAGCAGCGCTTCGTATTCCGGCGCCGTGGTTTCTCCGAAGATGGGGTCGACGATCGACGGAACAGCCGCTTCGATATCTTTCCAGTCGGCCTTCCTGAGGAGCCTCGCGGCCTCCTCGAAGAGGATCGATTCCTCGTAATGCATGTGCCGGCGCATCGAAAAGATATAGTCGGCGAGCAACTGCCGCAGCCGCTCCCCCCGCATCCGCTTCGAGTGCTGCGCGCTTCCAGGCAACAGAGCGAGCAACGCCTGCCCTTGTCGCGCGAGCGTGCCATGGGCCCGTCGCAGCTCCGTGGCAATATCGGCGATCGCCGGGTTCGCCGCTTCGACCTTCGCCAGGACCAGGTCTTCCTTGGGATGGTGATGGCGATTCGGGTAGCGGGTCATGTAGTCCATGACTGCGCGGACAGTCCCGATATCCGCACGACCAGACTGCCGCAGTGCGGCGACCTGCTGCTGGAGGACGACCAGGAGACGAGCAATGTGCCGATGCTCGTCCAGCAATGTCAGCAGCGGCGCGGGTAATGGCCGCTGTCTTCGCCCGGACGGCCGCCCGTGCGATGGGGTCACCGGTTCCCTTGCCTGTCGGGAGCCGGCGCCGCCGTTATGCGGTCGTAGCCGCCTGGGGGGTCTATCCAATGGGACATCCAGCGCTGGACGAATTGCGTGCACGGGGTGCACGGCCCTTTTTTTCCCTCTCGCGACCGCATATTAGGGGATGCTTCTGGATCCGGACAACAGGCTTGTCCGGGGTTGCTGGCGTTGCTCGAGTGCTACGATGCCCCGTGCCCGTATCGGCCGAATGCGCCGCGCAGACAACAGTGATTCTCAGTGATGCCTGACATTGCCCCCGCGCTCATCGCGCTCGCGAGCCTCTTGCTCGTCACGTGGATCCTCCGGAGCAGGCGCCGGCGTCGGCGGGCACGAACTCCGATCCCGGATCCGGCTTCGCTGCGAGTGACCGCCCAGGGCCTCGTCGTCGGTTTCACCGAGCAACGCGGGTTGCATGCGTGGCTGGGAATCCCGTACGCGGAGCCGCCGGTCGGCAGACTGCGCTGGCGCGCGCCGCGGCCCGCCCGCGCCTGGGATGGCACGCTCCAGGCCCTGCACTTCGGGGCCAAGCCCATGCAGATCGCGGGGCTCGCCGGCGATTTCCCCAAGCGGCTCCATGGCCAGCCGGCCGGGGCCGAGGACTGTCTCTATCTCAATGTCTGGGCTCCGCGCGCACCGCCGGAGAGCGTGCCGCAGGGGAAAGCCCGACTTCCCGTCATGTTCTGGATTTACGGCGGCGGCAACGCAGCCGGTGCCGCGAACGTATCGCTCTACGATCCGGCCTATCTTGCCACCCTGCATCGTGCGGTCATCGTTTCGATCAACTACCGGCTGGGCGTGGTCGGTTGGTTCTCGCACCCGGACCTGTTCGACGAGGAGACGACCGCGGAGGACCGTTCCGGAAACTTCGGCACGCTCGACCTCGTCGCGGCTCTGCAGTGGGTGCAGCGGAACATCGCCGCGTTCGGTGGTGATCCGGGCAACGTGACGGTGTTCGGCGAGTCCGCCGGGGGCATCAACGTGATGAGCCTGCTGCTCTGCCCGCAGGCGCGCGGCCTGTTCCATCGTGCCATCGCCCAGAGCAGCATCATTGCGCCGTACACCGTGGGCGAAGCGGCGAACTACGTCGATGACACGGAACCCGGGCATCGCAACAGTTCGCGGGAAATCGTCAACAAGCTGCTGTACGGGACGGGCGTGCGGCGGGACGTGACGACGCCAAGGCGCTGCAAGGGAGCATGCGGCCCGATCAGGTGCGCGACTACCTGTATGGCAAGAGCCCGACCGAACTGCTGTCGGTCTTCGACGAGGTACTCATGGGCATGTACATGAACCCGCGGCCCATCGCCGACGGCCACGTCCTGCCGCCGGTTCCCTGGCACGAGGCCTTCGGCGACGCGGGACGCTGCGCGCGGGTGCCCCTCATCCTCGGGACCACGCGTGACGAGTTCAGGGTCTTCATGGCGGCCGACACCGTCGACTACGTGGATCCACGGCGGCTGGGCCTGCCCCGCATTCGCGCGCCGGAGCGCTACGCGCGGGATGCGCGCTACCAGTCCGACCTCTGGAAGGCTTCCTCGGTGGACGAAGTCGCAAGGCGCATGAGCGTCGATCCGGATGAGGCCATCTTCGTCTACCGGTTCGACTGGGACGACTGGCCGAGCCTGCCCAGGCTCGATCTGGTGCGGCTGCTCGGGGCCGGTCACGGCACGGAACTCATGTTCCTGTTCGGTATCTTCGCCAGCAAGTCGTGGCTGCGGCTGCTGTTCGGTCCGCGGCGATTCGCGGGGATCGTCGATCTCACGCAGGCCGTTACCTCCTATTGGTTTGAATTCGCCAGGACGGGCGACCCGGACAGTGGTGCCCACGGTCGCCTGCCGCGATGGCAGCGATGGAGCAACGCCAGTGAGGACGATCGCTTGCTGGTATTCGACGAGGTGCGCGACGGCGGCATCCGCATGTCCGCCGACCTCGTTACCGTCGACGCCCTCAAGGCGCGCCTGGTCACCGATCCGTCGCTCAAGGGCGACGAGCAGGAACTGCAGCGCCTGTACGCGCGGCTCTTCGTGTACGGGTTGCACGGCAACGCCTGGGACCGCACCCCATTCGAGGCGCTGGCCGATCTCGCTCCGGGCGGCGCAAGGCGGGCCCAGGTCGAGCGGCAACGGCCGTCCGTCCAGCCGTGACCCGGTGCCCGCATGGCCAGGCGCTGTGGGCACGTCATGCCGCGTCGTCGACTGGTCCGATGCCGCGCAGGAACGTCCTGGCGACCAGGGTCGCGTGACCGACGACGTCGACTTCGCGGGGCAGCGGCCGGCGGTAGGACCGGCGTCCCTGCCACTGCGACAATGCCATCGCGATGAACAGTTTCGAACGCTCCTCCCCGCCGTCGTGCTCGAGGCCGACCTCGCGCAGATAGACGGCCAGGGGTTGAACGAGCACGCGGTTCTCGCGGGCTTCGGCGGCGCGCAGCAGCTCGGGGAACTCGCGGCCTTCGCTATAGACGAGCATGATCAGTCGCAGGCTGGAATCCAGCAGCAACTCGCGGACGATGGCTGCTGCATAACGCTGCAGGACCTGGTCGGGGCCCTCGCCGGGGGCCGGATCCGGGGTCGGAAACGCGGGGCTGCGGAAGTCCAGGCACGCCGTGAACAGGCTGAGCTTGTCCGCGTAGCAGTTGTACAGCGTCCGCGTCGACACGCGCGCCCTCGCCGCGACCCCGCGCATCGTGACGGCCCGATAGCCCAGCTCGCTGAACTGGTCGCTGGCCACGGCCAGGACCTGTGCCCGCTTTCTGCGGGCGTCGTTCGCCGTCGGGCGGCCTTTGCGCGCCGCAGGCTGCGTTCTGCCCGCCCTGGTTGCCATGCCCGTCCTGCCTGCCACGACGTTCCGGTCGACACCATTACCTGGTTGCTTGCGTAAATACAACCACTGTTGTATTAACTGCTGGTCGAGCACGCCGATCCCGCACGAGGGTCCCGCACCCATGAATATTGAGTCGCACGCGAGGGATGCTGCAGGACATTCCATCGAGCGCCGGACCGGCGAAGTCGGCGAGATCGCCTGCCCGATCTCGAGGGCCGACGGCACCATTGTCTCGCCGCTCGAGGGTTCCACGAACGAGGCGGAGTCGCAGGAGGATATTCTCGCCGACCTCTTCGAGCGGGGAGACCGCTGGTGGCGCAGCGGCGACCTGTTCCGCCGCGACCAGGACGACTGTTTCTGCTTCGTCGACCGGATCGGCGACACGTGCCGGTGCCGTCCCTCGGCGGGCATGGCGGCCGTCCCGCTCCTCGTCCGACGCAGCAAGGAGGCGGAGCTGACCGCCAACTTCAAGCTCCGCAAGGTCGAGCTGCGCAATCCGAGGTTCGACCCGCGCAGGGTGGCCGGCCTGAGTCATGCAAGCAGCCATCGGCAGCGGAAGTACGTGCGGCTGGACGAAGCCGCGCTGCGGCAACTCGACATCCCGCTGCCGGCCGGAAACTGACGGGCCGGCGTGCTCTTCTACTTCGATTTCCGGACCTGGCGCGAGTTGCGGCGGCTGGTCGCACGGGTGCCTGACGCAAAACGTCGTCACAGCCTGCAGCGCCTGCTCGGGCTTACGGTTCCGCTGCGTGCGGCGGGCCACGCGATCTGCTGCTTGCTCGACTGGATCCTGTTCCCCGGTCTCTGGCGCGTGAACGTGAAGGCGCCGGTGTTCGTCATTGGCCACGCGCGCAGCGGCACCACGCTCGCGCACCGCCTGATGTGCGCCGATCCGCAGTTCAGCGCGTTCAAGTACTGGGAATTGCGCCTTCCGGCGCTGCTGGAGAAGAAGGGCGTGCACGTGCTGGCGTGGCTCGACGCGCGCGTGCTGGGTGGACGCCTCCGGCGGCGTCTCGAGGCCTGGGAGGGCCGGAAGTTCGGCCCGACACGGCAAATCCACCAGATGGGCCTCAACATTCCCGAAGAAGATGACCT
>Ga0073899_10000627_pt1 | contig 32366 bp, 25 predicted proteins | sample KloWWTmetaKNB5Ph_FD_88975 | JGI IMG/M metagenome (GOLD analysis project Ga0073899, IMG submission 88975) | Active sludge microbial communities from Klosterneuburg, Austria, studying microevolution and ecology of nitrifiers - Klosterneuburg... | ecosystem: Engineered > WWTP > Aerobic digester >... | reverse complement strand
GCGTGGAGGTGTACGGCATCTCCACCGACACCCATTTCGCGCACAAGGCCTGGCACGACACCTCGGACGCCATCAAGAAGGTGCGCTACCCGCTGATCGGCGACCCCACCGGCACCATCACGCGCAACTTCGACGTCATGATCGAGGAAGAGGGTCTGGCGCTGCGCGGCACCTTCCTGATCAGCCCGGAAGGCCTGATCAAGACCGCCGAGGTGCACGACAACGGCATCGGCCGCGACGCCAGCGAACTGCTGCGCAAGGTCAAGGCCGCGCAGTACGTGGCCAAGCACCCGGGCCAGGTCTGCCCCGCCAAGTGGCAGGAAGGCGCGGCCACGCTGACGCCGTCGCTGGACCTCGTCGGCAAGATCTGACGACTCCGCGCTGAGGGCGGGCCGCACGGCTCGCCCTCGGCTACCAACCCTCGACAGGCCCCCACGGGCCCTGTCGACAGCGCCCTCGCGACGGGTGCTGTCGACCGGGCCGGACGAACCCTGCCCCTCACCATCGACGCAAAGGAAACCGCCATGTTGGACGCCAACCTCAAGACCCAGCTCAAGGCCTACCTGGAGCGCGTGACGCAGCCCATCGAACTGGTGGTCTCGCTCGACGAGCGTCCGGCCTCGCAGGAGATGCGCGAACTCCTGCAGGACATTGCCGGCCTTTCGGACAAGATCGCCCTGCGGCTGGAAGGGCAGGACGAGCGCCGACCGTCGTTTTCGATCAGCCGTGCTGGCCACGACATGGGCGTGCGCTTCGCCGCCATCCCCATGGGCCACGAATTCACCTCGCTGGTGCTGGCGCTGCTGCAGGCGGGCGGCCACCCGCCAAAGGTGGAAGCCGACGTCATCGCGCAGATTCGTGCCCTGGAAGGTGATTTCGTCTTCGAAACCTACATGTCGCTCACCTGCCACAACTGCCCCGACGTGGTGCAGGCGCTCAACCTGATGGCGGTGCTGAATCCGCGCGTGCGCCATGTCGCCATCGACGGCGGGCTGTTCAAGTCCGAAGTGGACGCGCGCCAGATCATGGCCGTGCCCACGGTCTTCGTGAACGGCCAGATGTTCGGTAGCGGCCGCATGGAGCTGGGCGAGATCCTGGCCAAGGTGGACACCGGTGCAGCGGCGCGCGACGCCGCCCGCCTGGCCGACAAGGCACCCTACGACATGCTCGTCATCGGCGGCGGCCCGGCCGGCGCCGCGGCCGCGGTATATGCCGCACGCAAGGGCATCCGCACAGGCATCGTGGCCGAACGTTTCGGTGGCCAGACGCTGGATACGATGGCCATCGAGAACTACATCTCGGTGCTGGAAACCGACGGTCCGAAGTTCGCCGCTGCGCTGGAAGCGCAGGTGCGCAGCCTGGACGTGGACCTGATGAACGGCCAGCGCGTGACCGCCCTGGAGCCGGCCACCACGCCGGGTGGCCTGGTGGGCGTGAAGCTGGCCAACGGCGCCGAGCTGAAGAGCCGCAGCGTGGTGCTGGCCCCCGGCGCGCGCTGGAAGAACGTCAACGTGCCCGGCGAGGCCGAATACCGCACCAAGGGCGTGGCCTATTGCCCGCACTGCGACGGGCCGCTGTTCAAGGGCAAGAAGGTGGCCGTCATCGGCGGCGGCAACTCGGGCGTCGAAGCCGCCATCGACCTGGCCGGCGTGGTGGCGCACGTGACGCTGCTGGAGTTTGCCGATCAGCTGAAGGCCGATGCCGTGCTCGTGAACAAGCTCCGGAGCCTGCCCAACGTGGACATCCACACCAGCGCGCAGACGACCGCGATCACCGGTGACGGGCAGAAGGTGAACGGCCTGCGCTACAAGGACCGCGTCAGCGGCCAGGAACATGCCTTGGAACTTGCCGGCGTCTTCGTGCAGATCGGACTCGTGCCCAATACCGAATGGCTGAAGGGCAGCCTGGAGCTGTCGCGCTACGGCGAGATCCTCATCGACGCGCACTGCGCCACCAGCGTGCCGGGTGTCTTTGCCGCCGGCGACGCGACCACGGTGCCGTTCAAGCAGATCGTCATCGCCGCGGGCGAGGGCGCGAAGGCGGCACTCTCGGCCTTCGACCACCTGATCCGCCAGCCCGTGGCGGCTTGAGCACGGCCGGCGCGTTGAGTGGATCGACCGGGGAACCAGCCCCTCAGGTCTCGCTCGGCGCCCGGCTCTCGGCGTTGTTGGCCGTCACCAGCTGGCGCAGCATGCGCATGAATTGATCGCGTTCGCGCGGCGGCAGCGGCTCGAGCATGCGCGCCTGTGCGCGGTGCATCGCCGGCGCCAGCGCCTTGAGCAGCGCGTGCCCCTCGTCGGTGAGCGAAAGCAGGCGCACGCGGCGGTCCTCGGGCGTGGTGTTGCGCACCAGCAGGCCGCGTGATTCGAGCCGATCGACGACACCGGCAATGGTGGAAGTGTCCAGCCCGATGCTGCGCGCCAGCGTGCGTTGGTCGATGCCCGGCGTGTTGCACACCGTCTGCAAGGCCCCGTACTGCACCGGCGTGATGCCGTGCGCCTCGGTCTCGTGCAGAAAGATCGCCACCGCGATCTGCTGCAGCCGCCGGATGTAGTGGCCGGGCAGGGATTCGAGGTCGACGGCCGCTGCGGGGCCGGGCCGGTTGTGCTTGCTCATCATGTCTCGGTGTCCGCCCGGGAGGGGCGCCGGCCATAGTATCACTGTGCTGATGATATGTACACTGACGACTGACCGCTGTGCGCACTTTCAGCGGCTGAAACAGCAGCAACCGCGCGACATCAGGGTTTTCCCTAAGTCCCATTTCAATACGGTAGCCTATACTGATGATCAGTGTACTGACGATAAGCACTCCATCGAAAGGAATCCCGACATGAGCGCAACAACGACCTCTCTCCCCGTGCTGGTGGCCGGCGGCGGCATCGGCGGCCTGGCGGCGGCGCTGGCGCTGGTGCGCCGCGGCTACCGGGTCCAGGTCTTCGAGCAGGCGCCCGAGATCGGCGAGATCGGCGCCGGCATCCAGCTCGGCCCCAACGCCTTCCATGCCTTCGACGCCCTGGGCGTGGGCGACAAGGCGCGCAGCCGCGCCGTCTTCACCGACCGCATGGTGATGCACGACGCCATCGACGAGAGCCTGGTCGGCGAGATCCCCACCGGCGAGGCCTTCCGCCAGCGCTTCGGCAACCCTTACGCGGTGATCCACCGCGTGGACGTGCACCTGTCGCTGCTCGAAGGCGCGCAGGAGACCGGCCGCGTCGAATTCCGCACCAGCACGCGCATCGTCAACGTCGCGCAGGACGCCGACGGCGTCACCGCCTACGACCAGAACGGCAACGCGTATCGGGGCCTGGCGCTGATCGGCGCCGACGGCGTGAAGTCGGTGGTGCGCGAGCAATTCGTGGGCGACCCGCCGCGCGTCACCGGCCACGTCGTCTATCGCTCGGTGGTCGACAAGAAGGAGTTCCCGGCCGACCTGCAGTGGAACGCCGCCAGCCTGTGGGCGGGCCCGAACTGCCACCTCGTGCACTACCCGCTGCGCGGCGGCGAGCAGTACAACGTAGTCGTCACCTTCCACAGCCGGCAGAAGGAGGAGTGGGGCGTCACCGAGGGCAGCAAGGAAGAGGTGCAGAGCTATTTCCAGGGTATCTGCCCGAAGGCGCGCCAGCTCATCGACCTGCCCAAGAGCTGGAAGCGCTGGGCCACCGCCGACCGCGAACCGATCGGGCAGTGGACCTTCGGCCGCACCACGCTGCTCGGCGACGCCGCGCACCCCACCACGCAGTACATGGCGCAGGGCGCGTGCATGGCGCTGGAAGACGCGGTGACGCTGGGCGAGGCGCTGCGCGTCAAGGACAACGACTGGACTGCGGCGCTGGACCTCTACCAGCGTTCGCGCATCGCCCGCACCGCGCGCATCGTGCTCTCCGGGCGCGAGATGGGCCGGCTCTACCACGCCAAGGGCGTGGAGCGCCTGGTGCGCAACAGCCTGTGGAAAGGCCGCCCCCCCGAGCGCTTTTACGACGCGCTGGAATGGCTGTACGGCTGGAACGTGGGCAACTGCCTGGCCGCCGACTGAACCCGCAACCCGGACCGATCAAGGAGACACGACATGCAAGACAACGACCGCTTCACCACCCTGGGCCGCCTGGAAGACCTGCCGCAGGCCTATCGCGAAGAGCTGACGCAGCTCAACCTGGTGCCGCTGTGGCCCAGCCTGCGCGCCGTGCTGCCGCCGCACGTGCCGGCGCGCAGGACGCAAGCCACCCACTGGTCCTACCGGAAGCTGCGCCCGCTGCTGCTGCAAGCCGGCGAGCTGACGCCGATCGAGAAGGCCGAGCGCCGCGTGCTGGTGCTGGCCAACCCCGGCCACGGCCTGGAGAAGATGCAGGCCAGCGCCGCCATGTACCTGGGCATGCAGCTGCTGCTGCCGGGGGAGTGGGCGCCGTCGCACCGCCACACGCCGAATGCGGTGCGCATGGTGGTCGAAGGCGAGGGCGCCTGGACCACGGTCGGCGGCGAGAAGTGCCCGATGAGTCGCGGCGACCTGATCCTCACGCCCACCGGCCTGTGGCACGAACACGGCCACGACGGCAAGGAGCCGGTGGTCTGGCTCGACGTGCTCGACCTGCCGCTGGTCTATTACATGGAGGCCAGCTACCACGTCGACGGCGAGCGTCAGACCGTCGTGCCTGGCCGCGGCGACCGCGCCTACGCCCGCGGTGGCCTGGTGCCGACGCCGGTGTTCGCCCGCGGCGACAAGGCCTACCCGATGCTGCGCTACCCCTGGGCCGATGCCCGTGCCTCGCTGCTGGCGCTGGCCGCCGACCGGCCCGAACTGGAAGCGGTGCAGCTGACCTACACCAACCCCGAGACCGGCGCCGACGCGCAGAACATCCTCGGCTTCTACGCCCTGATGCTGCGCCCGGGCCAGTCGCTGCGCCTGCCGGCGCGTTCACCGGCGATGGTGTTCCACCAGATCGAGGGCCGCACCTCGGTGGCCATCGGCGAGCAGAGCTTCACGCTCGAAGCGGCGGACACCTGCTGCGCCCCGGGCTACACCGCGGCAACGCTGAAGAACCTGTCGGCAGACCAGCCCGCCTTCGTCTTCATCGCCGACGAATCGCCGTTGCACCGCAAGCTGGGCGTGTTCGAGAACCGCGGCTGAGCGCCGGCCTGTCGACACCCGACTTCAAACACTCAAGGACTCCCATGACCTCGTATCTCTGGACGCCGCCGCCCGCGCCCTCGCTGCCGGTGCGCGGCAAGACCGAACGCCTGCCCGTCAACCGCCTGTTCTTCGTCGGCCGCAACTACCACGCGCATGCGGTGGAGATGGGCAAGCCGGTGGACAAATCGGTCGAGCGGCCGTTCTATTTCACCAAGTCGCCGCAGACGCTGCTGGAAAGCGGCGCCACCATGCCCTACCCGAGCGAGACGAAGAATTTCCACTTCGAGATGGAACTCGTGGTCGCCATCGGCAAGCCGGGCTTCCGCGTCAAGGCCGAAGACGCGCACCAGATCATCTACGGCTATGCCGCGGGGCTGGACATGACGCGCCGCGACCTGCAGCTGGTGGCGCGCGACAAGGGCCGCCCATGGGACCTGGGCAAGGACGTCGAGCACAGCTCGGTGTGCGCCGAGATCGTGCCGATGCCGGGCGTGGTGATCGACCACGGCGAGATCGCGCTTGCAGTCAACGGCGAAACCAAGCAGAGGTCCGACGTCGACAAGCTGATCTGGAACGTGCGCGAGATCATCACCGACCTGTCGCTCTTCTATCACCTCCAACCCGGCGACCTGATCTACACCGGCACCCCCGAAGGCGTGGGCGCGGTGGTGCCGGGCGACCGCATCTCGGGCCACGTTGCAGGGGTGGGCGAGATCACGCTGGACATCGGCCCCGCCGAGTAGCCCCCACCGCACCCTTCACGAAGACCCGAACGGACCCGGCTGCCTGCCGGGCCCTGGCCACGCCATTCCCCAAGCCTCTATCGGAGACCGACATGAACCTCACCAGATCCCTGCCCCTGCTCGCCGCGGCCGTCGCCCTCGGCGCCGCCACCGTGGGCGCCCAGGCCCAGGCCCTGAAGCTGGGCCACATCACGCCCCCCACGCACGTGTGGCACCAGGTGTCCGAGAAGATCGCCACCGACCTGGACGCCGCCTCGGGCGGCAAGATGAAGATCGCCGTCAGCCCGCTGCAGAAGCTGGGCAACGAGGCGCAGATGATCAATCTCATGCAGGCCGGCGCGCAGCAGTTCGGCATCTTCACCGTCGGCGGCCTGGCCAACCGCGAGGAATCCTTCCTCGGCTGGTCGCTGCCCTATGTCTTCAAGGACGTGGCGCACGCCTCGCGGGCCGCCGCCACGCCGGCCGCGCAGGAAATGCTCAAGCGGCTGAACACGCACGGCCTGGTCGGCCTGGGCTATGCCTTTGCCGGCATGCGCCACGTGCTGTCGCTGCAGCCCGTATTGTCGGCCAAGGACCTGGCCAACAAGAAGATCCGCTCCTTCCCCAGCCCCATCTACAACGACTGGTGGAATGCCAACGGCGCCGCGCCGACGGCGATGCCCTTGTCCGAAGTGGCGCCGTCGCTGACGACCAAGCTGCTCGACGCGGTGGACGTCGACCTCGACGCCCTGGTGGGCCTCAAGTTCCACCAGCAGGCACCCAACCTCACGCTCACCAATCACATGGCCTTCCCGGCCGTCATCGTGGTCTCCAAGAAGTGGTGGGACAGCCGCTCGCCCGCCGATCGCGACATGATCACCAAGGTGGTGGCCGGCGCCGAGAAGTGGGGCTTCCAGACCGCCATCGACGCCGACGTCAACAACCTGGCCAAGGCCAAGGCCGACGGCGCCAAGGTGGTGGTCAACCCGGACATCAAGTCGTTCCAGGCCGTGGGCGCCAAGATCCGCGACCAGTACACGGCCAAGAACCCGCTCATCGCCGACTTCTACAAGCAGGCCAGGGATCTCTGATCCGGCGTCCGTGCCCGCTCGAGCGTCAAGGAGCCCCGGATGATCTTCGAATGGATTCAACGCATCGACCGCGGCCTGGCCGCGGCCGAGCGCGGCCTCGTCATCGCGCTGACGGCGGCCATCGCCGGCATCATGATGGTGCAGGTGGTGCTGCGCTATTTCTTCAGCGCACCCATCTTCTGGGCCGAGGAAATCTCGGTTCAGCTGCTGGTCTTCGCCACCCTTTTCGGACTGTCGCTGCTGGTGCAGCAGGGCCAGTTGGTGAGCATCGACTTCCTGCCGCGGGCGCTGCCTGAACGGGCGCGCCGCGGCCTGATGGTGCTGCTGGGCGGGGTCATGCTGGCCTTGCTGGTGTTCGTGGCCTGGCTGGGCTGGGACTGGGTGAACCGGCCCGACGTGCGCATGGAGCTCGGCGCCACGACGCAACTGCCGCGCTGGTACAACTTCTCGGCGCTGCCGCTGGCCTTCGCCCTCATGGCCTGGCACCAGTTCGCGGCCATCGTGCGCGACCTGCGTGCCCTCGGTGGAGCGCCGGCATGATCACGCTCGTCGTCTTCTTCGGACTGCTGTTCGCGGGCCTGCCGATCGCGGGCACGATCCTCGTGTCGGCCATCGTCTTCATGTTCAGCAGCGACCTCGGGGTGCTGTACGACTCGATCCCGATCCAGTTCTACGGCGCGCTGGAAATCAACAGCCTGCTGGCCATTCCGCTCTTCCTGCTGGTCGGCGAGATCATGAACAAGGGCGGGCTGACGCAGCGGCTGATCGCGGTGGCGCAGGTGCTGGTCGGTGGTCTGAAGGGCGGGCTGGCCTACGCCAACCTGTTCACCAACGCCATGGCGGCGTCGATCCTGGGCTCGGCGGTGGCGCAGATCGGCGTCATGAGCAAGGTCATGATCCCGGCCATGGAACGCGCCGGCTACAACCGCGCCTTCTCGGGCGCGGTCACGGTGACGGCCGGCCTGCTGGGCCCGATCATCCCGCCTTCGATGCTGATGATCATCTACGGCGTGGTGGCGGTGCAGCCGATCGCACCGCTGTTCATCGCCGGCATCGTGCCCGGGCTGCTCATCGTCGCCGGGCTGGCGCTGGTGATCTTTCTCTACGGCGTCTTCGGCCCCGGCCTGCCCGCCGGCACGCGCAGCGGCCGCTCGGCCTCGGCCAAGGTGCTGATCGGCGGCCTGGTGCCGGCCATCATTCCGGTGGTCGTCATCACCGGCATCATGCTCGGCGTGATGACACCCACCGAGTCGGGCGCGGTGGCTTCGATCATCGCGCTGGCGCTGGGCTTCATCTATCGCGAGATCAAGCTGCGGGACCTGGGCAAGATCCTGTTCGACGTGGCCACCAACACCGCCACCATCACCGGGCTGATCGCCGCCGCTTCGGTGCTGAGCTGGGTGCTGGCCTTTCAGGGCGTGCCCGACGCGGTGGTAGAGGTCATGAAGGGCCTGACCGACTCGCCCTTCGTCTTCCTGCTGCTGGTGATCGTGATGCTGCTGGTGCTGGGCATGTTCCTGGAGAGCATCAGCGTGCTCATCGTCGTGGTGCCGCTGCTGATGCCGGTGGTGGCCACACTGGGCATCGACCCCATCCATTTCGGCGTCGTGTGCACGGTAGCCACGGTGATCGGGCTGGTCACGCCGCCGGTCGGGCCGGGCCTGTACATTGCGATGGTGCAGGCCGACATCCGCATGGGGCCACTATTCCGCGCCACCATCCCCTTCCTGGCCATGGTGCTGGCGGTGCTGGTGGTGATTGCCGCGGTGCCGGCGCTCTCGACCTGGCTGCCCGCTGTGACGGCCGGCGGCTGACCGGCGGCATTCGAAATTCTTCCTCTAGGTGAATCAAATGAGCAGCACTTCCACGTCCGAGCACATCAACGAGCCGATCCAGGACTTCTCGCATTGCCACGAAGGCATCCTGAGGAAGCTCGACCTGCTGGGTGAACTGCCGGCGCTGCTGGCACCGGCCGCGCGCGCCCGCGAGACGGCGGCGGGCGTGCTGGAATTCTTCAAGGAAGCCATCTTCGAACACCACACCGACGAAGAGCGCGAGCTGTTCCCGGCCGTGCTGGCCAGCGCCAACGCGGTCGACGAATACGACCTGGTGCAGCTTATGGTGAAGCGGCTGACACACGAGCACCGCGAGCTGGAAGGCCTGTGGAAGCGCCTGGAATCCGGCCTGAAAAAAGCCGCCAAGGGCCAGGCCACCGACCTGGACACGGCCTCGGTGCAGCAGCTGGTGGCGCAGTACCGCGCCCACGCCGCGTTCGAGGAGAAGGAATTCCTGCCGCTGTCGCAGACCATCCTGGGCCGCAATTCCAACCACATGGCGGCGCTGGGCCTGTCACTGCACATGCGGCACACGCCGGTGCGGGTCAAGGGCTACGTCTGACCAGGCGTGCGAGCGCCTGCTGCGCGATGGTTCCTCCATACAGGCGAGGCTCGGCGGGCCCGGCCTGCGGCTCCTTCGGCCTTACAGTCGCACTCGGTTCGACCGGAGGCAGCGCATGGCAGGCGACGTGGAGCATCACCGTGAGGCGCTGATCGCCGCGGCCCGCGCTGTGCGCGCCCGCGCCCACGCGCCGTACTCGGGTTTTGCCGTCGGCGCCGCGGTGCTCGACGAACAGGGCCGCATCCATGCCGGCGCCAACGTGGAGAACGCCGCCTACCCGCAGGGCTGGTGCGCCGAGACCTCGGCGCTGGCGCTGCTGGTCGCGGCCGGCGGCCGGCGCGTGCTGGCGCTGGCGGTGTATGCGGTGGCCCAGGACCCCGTGGCGCCTTGCGGCGGCTGCCGCCAGAAGCTGCGCGAATTTGCCGCCGACGACTGCCCCGTCTGGCTGGCGGGTCCGGACGGCCTGCGCGCCGCGCACAGCCTGGGCGCGTTGCTGCCGCACGGCTTCGGGCCGCATCATCTGCCGACATGAGCGACGCCGAGGCGGTGGCACGGACGGCCGCGCTGCTCAAGCAGCGCCTGGGCCCAGGCGCGCCCCGCATCGCCGTGCTGCTGGGCAGCGGCTGGTCGCCGCTGGCCGCCGAGGTGCAGGACGCGGTGGACGTGACGTATGCCGAGCTGCCGGCCTTTCCGGTGCTGGCCGTGGGCGGCCACGCCGGGCTGCTGCGCGCCGGGCGCCTGGGCGGCGTGGAGGTGCTGGTGCTCGCCGGCCGCCTGCATGCCTACGAGACCGGCCGCGCCGACGGCATGAGGGGCGTCATCCGCACCCTCGCCGCCATCGGCATGCGGGTGCTGGTGCAGACCAATGCCGCCGGCAGCCTGGACGCCGCGCTGCGCCCCGGCGAGGTGATGCTGGTCGGTGACCACATCAACGTGCCGCAGCTCTCGCCCTTGTTCGGCGAATCCGGCGACGGGCGCTTCGTCGACCTGTCCGCCGCCTACGACCCGGCCCTGCGCGCACAGGCCCGTGCCGCGGCCGCCCGTGCGGGCATTGCGCTGCACGAAGGCGTCTACGCCTGGGTGATGGGCCCGCAGTTCGAGACGCCGGCCGAGATCCGCATGCTGCGGTCCTTCGGCGCGCGGGCGGTGGGCATGAGCACGGTGCCGGAAACCATCCTGGCGCGCCACGCCGGCCTGCGCGTACTGGCGCTCTCGCTGCTCACCAATATGGCCGCCGGCATGGAGCCCGTGCCGCTGAGCCATGCCCACACCCTGGCCGGTGCCGCCGCCGGCAGCGAACGCGCGCTGCGCCTGCTGGTGGCGGTGTTGCAGGCGCTGGAGTGCTGATGCGATGACCAGCGGCCCCGACCTGCAGGCCACCGCGCGCACCGCGCTGGCCTGCCTGGACCTGACGAGCCTGAACGACAGCGAAACGCCGGCCGAGATCGAACGCCTGTGCCGGCGCGCCACGGGCCCGTTCGGCGCCACCGCCGCGGTGTGCGTCTGGCCGCGCCGCGCGGCGCTGGCGCGTTCACTGCTGCCGCCGGCCGTGGCCGTGGCCGCGGTGGCCAACTTTCCGGAAGGCGGCAGCGATGTCGAACGCGCCCTGCGCGACACCGCCGAGATCGTCGACGCCGGTGCGCAGGAAGTGGACGTGGTGCTGCCCTACCGCGACCTGGCCGCCGCACCCGCGCTGCTGGCCGCCGTGCGGCGCGCCAGCGCGGGCCTCACGCTGAAGGTGATCCTCGAGACCGGCGAATTGAAGGACGAGGCCGCGATCCGCATCGCCTGCCGCATGGCGCTGGACGCCGGCGCCGACTTCCTGAAGACCAGCACCGGCAAGACCCCCGTCAGCGCCACCCCGGCCGCGGCGCGTGTGCTGCTGCGGGCCATTGCCGACGATGCCGCAGCGCGCCCGCGCGTCGGTTTCAAGCCGGCCGGCGGCATCCGCACGGTGGCCGACGCCGGCGTCCATATCGCGCTCGTACAGGAAGTCCTGGGCGCCGCCGCCGCGAATCCGACGCGCTTTCGCATCGGCGCCAGCGGCCTGCTCGACGATATCGAGGCCGTGCTCGCGGGCCGCACCGGCGGGACCCCGGCGGCAGGCTATTGACCGCGTGTCCGAGGCCCCGCCCATGCCCTCGTACTGCGTCTCCGCCGCTGCCCTCGTCGAATGCGAGGGTCGGTTTCCGGCAGTCCGCCAGGGGAGCGAAGGCCTCGCTCGAGCTGCGCCGCCACGGTGGGCATCACCGACACCCTGCCTCGGCACGCACCAGCGATCCTGTTGCTTCGCCGCTGCTCCGGTCCGCCAGGTGCGGCTGAATCGGGCGCGCCCGTGATGCTGGCCCAGGAACTGATCCGCACCAAGCGCGACGGCGGCGAACTGTCGCCGGCGCAGATCGAAGCTTTCGTGCAGGGTTTGACCCAGGGCAGCTGGAGCGAAGGCCAGGTGGCGGCGATGGCGATGGCCATCGTGCTGCGTGGCATGAACACCACCGAGACGGTGGCGCTGACCGAGGCCATGACGCGGTCCGGGACCGTGCTCGACTGCCGTGCTGCCGGCCTGCACGGCCCGCTGCTGGACAAACATTCCACCGGCGGCGTCGGCGACAAGGTGAGCCTGGTGCTGGCGCCGGTAGTGGCAGCCTGCGGCGGGGTGGTGCCGATGATCAGCGGCCGCGGCCTGGGCCACACCGGCGGCACGCTGGACAAGCTGGAGGCGTTGCCCGGCTACGCTGTCGACCCCTCGCGCGAAACCCTGCTGGCCACGCTGCGCGCGGCCGGCTGCGCCATCGTCGGCGCCTCGGCCGACCTGGCGCCGGCCGACCGCCGGCTCTACGCCATCCGCGATGTCACGGCCACCGTGGAGAGCGTGCCGCTGATCACCGCCAGCATCCTGTCCAAGAAGCGCGCCGCCGGCCTGCAGGCGCTGGTGATGGACGTCAAGGTGGGCCGCGGCGCCTTCCTGCCGACGCCGGCACAGGCGCGCGAACTGGCCACGAGCCTGGTGCAGGTGGCGCGCGGCACCGGTCTGCCCACGGTGGCGCTGGTGACCGACATGAACCGCGTGCTCGGCCGCACGGCCGGCAATGCGCTGGAAGTGCAGGAGGCGCTGGCACTGCTGCGTGGCGATGCCGACTCCGCGGCTGACACGGAAATCGCACGCCTGCGCGAGCTGACACTGGCGTTGGCGGCCGAACTGCTGCACCTGGGTGGGCTGTATACCGACACTGTCGCGGCCCGATCGGCCGCCGAACGGGCGCTGGCCAGCGGCGCCGCGGCCGAGCGCTTCGCGCGCATGGTGACCGCCCTGGGTGGGCCGACCGACGTGCTGCGCCAGCCGCGCCTGCCCGTGGCCCCGGTGCAGCGCGCGGTGCCGGCACCGCGCGCCGGCTTCGTGGGGCCGGTCGACGTGCGGGCGCTGGGGCTGGCGGTGGTGGCGCTGGGCGGCGGGCGCCAGCGGCCCGGCGACGCGGTGGACCCGCGTGTCGGCCTGGCGGCGGTGCTGGCGCCGGGGGCCACCGTGCAGGCCGGCGATGCGCTGGCGCAGGTGCATGCGGCCAGCGTGGCCGACGCCGATACTGCGGTACGCGCGGTGACGGCGGCCCTGCCCGTGGTGGACCGACCGGCGCCGCAGACGCCGCTGCTGCTGGACCGCGTTCGCGCCTGAGGTCGACCGGCCACCGGCACACAGCGGCCCGGCCCGACCGCGAAGTCTGTCATCAAACTGTCACAATTCCTTCGCGCCTCGGGTTCTCTCCGCGGCCACGCGCGCCCGGAAGGCCGAGATGGAACTGAACAGCATTGCCCGGATCGAGAAGGCCTCCAAGCGCGGCCGCAGCGATTCCTTCCGCCTCGGCGTCGGCCTGATCTTCGTGGTGATGATCATGCTGTACACGAGCCTGGCGCAGGGTGCCAGCGGCCCGCAGGGCGTGATGCTGGTGGCAGCGGCCATCATCGGCGGCTACATGGCCATGAACATCGGCGCCAACGACGTGGCCAACAACGTCGGGCCAGCGGTGGGGTCGAAGGCCATCTCGATGGTGGGCGCGCTGATCATCGCCTCGGTGTTCGAGATGGCCGGCGCCCTGGTCGCAGGCGGCGACGTGGTGGCGACGATCCAGAAGGGCATCATCAACCCGGCCGCCATCGGCGACACCGATCGCTTCATCTGGCTCATGACAGCGGCGCTGCTGGCCGGCGCGGTGTGGCTGAACATCGCCACCGCCGTGGGCGCGCCGGTGTCGACCACGCATTCGATCATCGGCGCCGTGCTCGGCGCGGGCCTGGCCGCGGGGGGCAGCGCCGCCGCCAACTGGGGCCAGCTGGGGGAGATCGCCGCCAGCTGGGTGATCTCGCCGGTGATGGGTGCCGCCATCGCCGCGGCCTTCCTGTACTGGATCAAGCGCAGCATCACCTGGCGCGGCGACATGATCGGGGCCGCGCGCCGTACGGTGCCGTTGATGATCGGCCTGATGGTCTTCGCCTTCTCCGCCTACCTGGTGCTGAAAGGCCTGAACCGGGTCTGGCAGACCGGCGTGCTACAGGCATTGGGCATCGGCACCGTGCTGGGCGTGCTGGGCTGGCGCCTGGCCATCGGCTGGGTTCGGCAGCGCCTGCCGCTGCTGGCCAATACCAAGGCCGGCATCAATACGTTGTTCACGCTACCGCTGATCTGCGCCGCGGCGCTGCTGAGCTTTGCGCACGGCGCCAACGACGTGGCCAACGCCGTGGGCCCGCTGGCGGCCATCGCCGATGCCGTGCGCAGCGGCGCCGTCTCGGGCCGCGCGCCGATCCCGTTGTGGGTGATGGTGGTGGGCGCGGCGGGCATCGCCATCGGCCTCATGCTCTACGGCCCTCGCCTGATCCGCAAGGTGGGCAGCGAGATCACCGAGCTCGACCAGATGCGCGCCTTCTGCATCGCCATGTCGGCCGCGGTGACGGTGATCGTGGCCTCGCAGCTCGGGCTGCCGGTGAGTTCCACCCACATCGCCGTGGGCGGCGTCTTCGGCGTCGGCTTCCTGCGCGAATTCCTCAAGCGACGGCATGCCGACGCCATCGAATTCATCAAGCTGCAGCATGCCGGCGAAGACAAGGAAGTGGTCGAGCGTTTCCTCGACGGTTTCGCCAAGGCCTCGCTGGAAGGCAAGCGCGTGATGCTGGAGCAGCTCAAGCGGCAGGCCGCCCCGGCGCTGCTGAGCAAGTTCGAGCGCAAGCAGCTGCGCAGGGTCTATCGCCAGCAGCTCGTGAAGCGCTCGGAGGTGGTGAAGATCGCCGCCGCCTGGGTGATCACGGTGCCGGCGGCGGCGCTGCTGGCGGCGCTGATCTACTACGCCATCTTCGGCATGGTGCACGCGCGCGGCTGAAGGGCGGACGTCGCCCGGCCGCACCGCTCACCAGGCGTGGCTGGCCAGCTGGCCTTCGCGCAAGTGGTAGACCCAGTCGCCGATCTGCACGCTGCGCTCCAGCGAGATCGGCAGGTAACCTGCGCCGACGGTGGCGCCGAGCAGGCCCAGGTCGCGCAACGTGCGCGCCGCGGTGTCCACCTCCAGGCGCTGCAGCCCGTGGCGCCAGTCCTGATAGTCGCTGGCGCTCAGATTCGCGGGCAGCGCGATGCGCACCGTGTCGCCCACTGCCATCAGGTTGAGCCCGTGGCGCGAGCCGTCCAGCGCGCTCATGCTGCCGGCGGCGCCCAGCGAGAGGCTGGCGCGCTGGCGCGGTTGCGCGGGGTCGGCGACGTCGAACAGCGCCACCTTCAGTCCCGTGGCCCGGCCCAGGGCGTCGGCGTCGCGGCCCACGCCCAGCAGCAGACCGTTGGCCAGCGGAACGAGCATCTCGGAGAAGCCCGCCACTTCGAGTTCACCCGTCACCCTGGGGTCGGCCGGATCGGACAGGTCCAGCACGTACAGCGGATCGGTGCGGCGGAAGGTGACGACGAAGCCGCGGTCGCCCACGAAGCGCACCGCGAAGACCTGTTCACCCGGCTTGCCCAGCGGCGCCGGCCGCGCCGCGTTGGGCAGCGTGGCCACGGTCTGCAGCAGCGCCTCGCCGGGACGTTCGCGCAGCACGGTCAGCCGCGCCGGTGAAGGGGCGCGGCCGGCCTCGGGCACGGCACCCCAGCCGCTTTCGCCGGTGTAGCTGAGCACACGCAGGTCGCCCTGGCTTTCGCCCAGGCGGTAAGACTTGCGCTCGCGGTCCCAGCCCAGGTGGCCTTCGACCTGGCCGCTGGCGCGGTAGGACACGCCGCCGGACAGGCTGAATTTGTGGATGTCGGTCTGGATCTTCTGCGGGTAGACCAGACCGCCCGCGTCGGCCAGATAGGCCCATCGCGTGGTGGCCAGGTAAAGGTTTTCGGTGGACATGTACAGCGCCTCGCTGCCACCCACGAAGCAGCGGCTGCGCTGTGCCAGCGTCGGCGAGCGCAGGTCGAATACCGTGATGGTGGTGAACTCCACCGCCAGCGAGGCATTGGCCGGCTGCAGATAGCAGTCGGTCTCGGCCAGCAGCGGCTGCGCCGGGCCGCCGTTACGGCTGATGCGCGGCAGCAGGTCGGCCGCGGTCAGGCGGTCGATGGCCGCTTCACGCTCGGCGGCCGAGGCCGTGGCCGGCAGTTGCTCGGCCGCCAGCACGGGCCGGTGGCTGGTGACCACGTAGAGCGCATCGCCGATGCGCCGGCTGTCTACCAGGTGGCCGTCGATGGCGATGCGTTCACCGGCGCGGGGCGCGGCGGGGTCGCTCACGTCCACGCGCTGCACGTCCACGCTGCTGCGCATCCAGCGCGGCGCGATGGCGATGCAGACCTCGCGGCAGATCTCGTCGGCCGGCGTGCCGGCCCAGTGCTGGCCGACCACCGCCAGCGAGCGCGGGTCGGCGGCGAGGACCATGCCCAGCGTCTCGGTACCGAAGCTGCCGTCGGCCGCCAGCACCACCCGGCCCCGGGCCAGCGCACGACCGTCGGCGGCGCGTTCGTGTACCGCCACCAGCGGGCCCGCACCTTCCTGCGGCTGCAAGGTGTAGATGAAGCGGCCGTCGGTCTGGATCAGGTCGGGTTCGTCGACGCCATCTTCCTGCACCAGCGTGCCGGAGCGAGGCTCGGCGGGCGCGGCGGCCGCCGGCAGCGACGTCACGGCCGTGGCGAGCGCGCCGTCCATGACACCGCCGGGGGCCAGCCGGCCCTGCGATGCCAGCGTGCGCAGGCGGGTCTGCACATAGCTGGTCAGCTCACCAGGCCGCGACGCGGCCAGCGCGCCGTTGCCCTGCGCAGGCGCTGCGGCCGGTTCGGTGTCGCTGCCGCCGCAGGCCGCCAGGCTCAGGCACAGCGCGACCGCAGCACCCAGCCGCCGGGCCGGGGAGAGCATCGATTTCATGGCGGGTTTCCTTCTGCGGGCCGTCGACATCCGTGATTTTGCGTGGGATAATATTCCACATTTAACCTTGCCGTCAAATTCCAGCATGTCGGCACGACGCCGCTTACGCCCATGGCCATGAAGAACCAGCCCACGCTGGCGCTGGACCGCGTGCTGCGCGTGCTGCAGCCGCTGGTGCGCCTGCTGCTGCGTAACGGCGTCACCTACACGGTCTTCGCGGCCGCGCTCAAGCGCGTATTCCTGGACGCGGCACGGCAGGAACTGGCCGGCCGCGGCATGGCGCAGACCGACAGCGCGCTGTCGCTGCTGTCCGGCGTGCACCGGCGCGACGTGCGCGGCCTCACGCGCGGTGCAGCAGCGGCGTCGGCGGTGGCCCCGCCGGCGCCGCTGGGCCTGGCCGCCCAGGTGGTGGCGCGCTGGATGAACGACCCCGAATTCCTCGACGCCCGCGGCGCCAGCCGCCCGCTGCCCAAGTCCGGTGGCCCTGGTTCCTTCGATGCCCTGGTGGCCGGCGTCAGCCGCGACGTGCGGCCCAAGGCCGTGCTCGACGAACTGCAGCGCCTGGGCGTGGTGCACGACACCGAAGCCGGCCTCGTGCTCGAAGGCAGCGGCTTCGCGCCGCGCCAGGGTTTCGAGGAGATGTCGTGGCTGTTCGCGCAGAACCTGCACGACCACGCCGCCGCCGCGGTGGCCAACCTGCAGGGCGAAGCCAATTTCCTGGAGCAGTCGGTCTTCGTGGACGAACTCACTGCGGCCTCGGCCGAGCGCCTGCGCGAAGTGTCGGTGCAGGCCTGGAGGGCGGCATTCAGGACCGTGATGCAGGAAGCGCAGCAGCGTTTCGACGCCGACCAGACGCAAGCCAGCGCCGGGCAGCGCCGGCACCGCGCGCGCTTCGGCGTCTACTTCTACAGCGAAGGGGAGAGCTGAATGTCGACCATCGAATGGCTGTCCCAACGGCCCCGGGCCGCGCTGGGATGGCTCGCCACGCTGTTGGCCGCCGTCCTGGCCGGCTGCGGCCCTGGCGTCGGCGGCACCGGCACGGGCGACACGGCCAGTGCGCTGGCCTACTTCGGCGCCAATCCGGCTTCGCTGTGCAGCAGCGAGCTCGCGGCGCTGGCAGCCTGCCGATACGACGGCACCACGGCCACGGCCGTGCCCGGCGCCGCGCCGGTGCTCCTGGTCGACGCCGCAGCGGGTGCGCGCGTGCGGGTGCGACTGTATGAAGACAGCGCCGAGCTCGTCGAGGCCTGCGCGCCGCTGGAATTCCGCGGCCAGTGGGGTGTCGTCGCCGGCCAGGCGGGGCGCTTCTACGGTCACACCGACCCCGATGTCGCGCCCGCTCCGGCCTTGCTGGAGGCTCAGCCCAGCGGCACCGGCCTGCGGCTGACCTTGCGCGACGCCGAGGGTCGCGTGCTGCTGGGTCCGGTGATCGTGACGGCGACGGCAGCGCCACCGGGAACGCCGGTCTGCCCATGAACCCGCTTCAGCCCGCTTCGGTCACCATGGTGGCGAACAAAGCCGCCACCTGGTCCGGCCGAAGCGGCCGCGACAGCAGGTAGCCCTGGCCCACGTCCACGCCCAGCTCCTTCAGCGTGGCCAGCTGTTCCACGGTCTCGATGCCCTCGGCGATGATCTTCTTGCCCAGCGACCGCCCCAGGTTGACCACCGCGCGCACGATCTCCACGTTCTGCGCCTGCTGCTCCATGCCCATCACGAACGAACGGTCGATCTTCAGGCTGTCGATCGGCAGCGTGCTCAGGTAGGCCAGCGACGAATAGCCGGTGCCGAAGTCGTCGATGCTGAAGCGGCAGCCCACTTCGCGCAGCGCCTGCAGCGCACGCAGCGCGGCATCCAGGTTGCCCATCAGCGTGGTTTCGGTGATCTCCAGAGTGAGGCATTGCGCCGGCACGGCATGGCGCTGCAGCACGCTGCGAACCAGCGGCACCAGGTTGGCGTTGCCGAGGTCGCGGCCCGAGATGTTCACGTGCATGTCCAGGTGGCCGGCATGCGCTTCGCCGGCGCGCCATGTGGCGAGCTGCTCGACGGCGCGTTCCACGACCCAGGCGGTGAGCGCCTCGATGTGGCCGCTTTCCTCGGCCAACGCGATGAACACGTCGGGCCCGATCGGCCCGCGCTCGGGGTGCACCCATCGCGCCAGCGCCTCGAAGCCGCTCAGCCGGTGCGGCGCCAGGTCGTACAGCGGCTGGAATACCAGCGAAAGCTGGCCTTCGCCGATGGCGCGGCGCAGGTCGCCTTCCAGCTTCAGCTTCTCGGCGATGCGTTCGTGCATGCTCTGGTCGAACAGCATCACGCGGCGGCGACCGTCGCCCTTGGCCGCGTACATGGCCAGGTCGGCGTCGCGCAGCACCTCGTCGGCAATGCGGTAGCCCAGGTCGCTGAGCGTGATGCCGATGCTGGCGCCCGGCAGCACCTCGGTGCCGTTGATCATGATCGGCGCCGATACCGCTTCCAGCAGGCGCTCGGCCAGCACCATGGCATCTTGGGCTTCGTGCACCTGTTCCAGCAGCACGGCAAATTCGTCGCCGCCCAGCCGCGCCACGAGGTCGCCCGGGCGCACGCTGTCGGACAGGCGGCGCGCCACCTCGCGCAGCAGCACGTTGCCGGCGATGTGGCCCAGGCTGTCGTTCACCACCTTGAAGCGGTCGAGGTCGAGGAACATCACCGCGAAGCGCTGCGAGTCGTCCAGCCGCGTGCGCTCCACCGCCACTTCCAGCCGTTCGTTGAAGCAGTTGCGGTTGGCCAGGTCGGTGAGGCTGTCGTGGTAGGCGATGTGGTGCAACTCGCCCTCGGCCAGGCGGCGCGAGGTGATGTCGTGCAACTGGTAGATGAGGCCTTGCGTTCGCTGGCCGGGTCGACGAAGCGGCCGCAGTGCAGCGAAACCCAGAGCTGGCGCTCGCCCGCGCTGCGGCAACGCAGTTCCATCGAGAAGGGTTCGGTGTTGCCTTCGGCCATGGCCTGGACACGGCGGCTGAAGAGCTGGTCGTCGCCCTCGTGCAGCAGTTCGTCGAAGTGGCGGTTCAGCAGCGCCGGCTCGGCGCTGGCGAGCAGTGCGCACAAGGCCTGGTTGACCTGGTGGATGCTGCCGTCGGGGCGCACGATGGCCATGCCGATGGCGGCGTGCGTGAAGGCTGCGGTGAACCGCTGCTGGTTCAGCGCCGCCTCGCGCTGCGCCTCGGCGATGCGGGCTTCCTGCGCCTGGTGGTCCGCCTCCTGGCGGTTCAGCGAGTAGTGCACCAGCGCCAGCACGGCGCTGGCCACGGCGGCGGCCAGCACGACCACCGCCGGGCCGAACTGGCGCGCATTGATCGCCAGCACACCGGCCACGGCCGCAGACATGAGGTAGACCGCCGCCAGCCAGCTGTAGTTCTGCGCCCAGTCGACGAGCGACAGACGCTGACCGTTCTTGGCCGCCATCACCGCCAGCAGCGGCAGCGTGATGCCGGCGAAATAGGGCAGCGACACCAGGCACAGCGCCGCCAGCATGGCCGTGGCGGCCGGCAGGCCGGCGCCTTCGAAGGCGACATGCAACGCCTCGTAGCCCAGGCCGCACAGCACCATGGTGGCGGTGGCGGCCGCCGGGGTGCCGACACGGCTGGTCAGCCGCTTGGAAGTGCGCCAGGCGCCGACCAGGCCCTCGGCGCCCACCGCGAGGGCCGCCGCCGGCGCACCGTGCAGGGCCAGCAGCGCGAAGACGAAGATGTCGGCGAAGCTGATCGAATATTTGGTGCGCGGAATGTGCACCGGAAACAGCGCCACCACGGCCACGAAGACCACGCCCAGCGCCACGCGCCACAGGTCGGCCACCGGCAGCGCCGCCAGCTGCGCCAGGGCCCATGCCGCCGCGAGCGCTCCCGCTGCCGCCAGCGTCAGCCATCGGCCAGTGGCCGTGGCGTTGTAGTCGTGCAGGTGCCGCCGCACGAAGCGGGACCAGAGGCCGGAACGCGACGCCGCCGCGGCCTGGGCGGCCGCGGCGGCGTTGGCGTGCTCGGATGGCGTGCTCATGGCCTTGTTATCGGCTGCTGACGGCCGCGCTCAAGCGCCGTTCGGGCCCCCAGAGGGCGGTCAGGGCACGCCGAGCAGGCTGGTGTCGAACGCGCCCACCGGGTCGGCCAGCAGTTCGCTCAGGATGAAGCCTTCACTGAGGATGAAGCCCTCGCTCAGGATGAAGCCTTCGCTGAGAATGAAGCCGTGGCCGAGGGTGAGCCCCTCGCTGAGGATGAAGCCCTCGGAAAGGATGAAACCTTCGCTGAGGATGAAGCCTTCGCTCAGGATGAAGCCCTCGCTGAGGATGAAGCCGTCGCCGATGACGCTGCGCGGCACTTGCAGACGTTCGCTGAGGATGAAGCCTTCGGAAAGAATGAAGCCCTCGCTGAGGATGAAGCCCGCACCCGCGGCGGCCTGACCCGCGAGCCAGGCGGTGGGGACGAACACGCCGCTGTCCGCCTGGGCCGAATTGCTGCCGGCCGCGGGGCTGAGCAGCACCACCTGCCGCGTCAGCAGCGGCTGCGCCGCGGCGTTGCGCTCGACCACGGCCAAGGGCACCGTATTCGCAGCCACGTGCCGGCCGGCCGGCAGATATTCCACGCTGTTGCGCAGCGCCACCTGCCGCACCCAGGTCAGGCCCGGGTCGTAGATGGGCTGGAAGCGGTCGAACAAGGCGTTGCCGGTCACGACATGGCTGCCGCCGGCATAGACGATGCGACCCCAGTCGAAGCTCTGTCCGTTGAGCGTGGACCGCGGCGTGGGCAGGTTCTTGCCCGGGGCCAGCAGCGGGTCGCCCGCGGCCAGTTGTCCGGCGGCCAGCGCGCCGCCGATGTCGGTGCGCAGCGCCCGCGCCAGCCGCACCGCGCCTTCCACGTTCAACTGCCCGGCCCCCTGTTGCAGCAGGTTGGCGTCTGGCAGCGGTTGCGCGGTGTATTGCAGGGTGGCCTTCACCAGCGGCGGCGTCAGGCCCGGGTTGACCTGCAGCAGCACGGCCGCCGCGCCGGCCACGGCGGGTGCGGCCACCAAGGTGCCGCTGAGCTGCATCAGTTCCTGGTCGGCGGCCTGTGAGGCGCCTTGCACCTGCGCGTCTGCCATCAGTTGCGGGTAAAGCGTGGCCAGCAGGTTGCCCTCGGGTGCTGCCTTGTTCTTCTTGTTGGCCACCGCGCCCAGCAGCCGATTGCCTGGGGCCACCAGGTCGGGCTTGAGCACGTTGTCCACCCAGCGGCTGCCGCTGGGCAGCGTGAGGCTGCTGCGGGTGGGGCCGCGCGAGCTGAAGCCGGCCACCGCGTCGTCGCTGCGCACGGCGGTGGCAAACGGGTTGGTGGCGCCCACGGTGATGACCGAGGGTTCGGTGCCGGGCGAGCTGATCGCGCCGTAGACCTCCTGCCCGGCCTCGTTCTTGCCGGCGTTGCTGGCCGAGGCCACGACCACGATGCCCGACGCCACGGCGCTGCGCGCGGCGCGCGCCAGCGGGTCCACCACGAAGGAGTCGATGCCGTTGGCGGCCAGGCTCAGGTTCATGACGCGGATGTTGTGCAGCCGTGAACGCTGCAGCACCCAGTCGATGCCCACCAGCAGGTCGGCCACGGTGCCCACGCCGCGCTCGTCGAGCACGCGCACGTCGTATAGCGTGGCGCCGGGCGCCACGCCGCTGGAGTCGGGCGACTGGTAGCTGCCGCGGCCGGCGGCGATGGAGGCCACCACGGTGCCGTGGCCGTTGGGGTCGGGTTGGTGGGATTTCGGCGCGCGTGCCACGGGGTCCGACGGCCGGGAGTCGTCGTAGCCGAACTGCCAGCGCACCTGTTCGCTGTAGTCCTTGCCGCGCGCCCAGCCGGTGCCGACGATCTGCTTGTTCAGCGCCACCACGTCGACCACCTGCGCCACGCGCGTCTTGCCGGCGGCGTCCTGCATGTTGCGGTGGTCCCAGTCGATGCCCGAGTCGAGCACGGCAATGCCGACGCCGCGGCCGTCGAAGGCGCTGGCGGTGCCGAAGCCGGGCACGGCGGTGGTGCCGGTGGCTTCGGCCACCAGGCTGCCGGTGCGCGCCGTGCTGCGGTTGGGAGCGATGGCCAGCACGTCGCCGCGTGCGGCCAGTGCCGGCAGCGCCGAGACGGGCACCAGCGCCGCCATGGCGCGCACCGAGGCAAAGACGCTGTAGACCGAGCCGCCCTGGGCCAGCACGGCGGCACGCAGGTTCGTCAGACGTGCGTCGCTGCCGCTGGCCACGATGAGCACCTTGGCGTAGGTCTGCCCACCCAGCGACTTGGCCCAGCTGACTTTCGGTGGCGCCGACGCGCTGGCGAAGCTGGCCAGGTCGGTGGAGATCTTCGGGCTCAGGCCCTGCGCGGCAGCAGCGCCGGCGAAGCCGAGCGCGCCGACGCAGGCGGTCACGGCGAGCAGGTGTCTGAACAGGGTACGGCGATTGGGCATGGGGTTCCCCGGGGTGGATGCAAAGGCCCGCCGTTGCGGAACGCATACGGCGCTGCGGGAGCGCGAGCTCACCTGTCGCTAGCCATCGTCCGAATGGCGCCAGACCTGAGGCCCACCGCCCCGCCCGGACGCCGCCGCGGGCATTCCGTCATGAATGACCCTTGCGCCGCGGCAGTCATGTGTAACGAGGTTTTGCGCTACCGTGAGCGCCCATGGCTCCCGACGAACCCGCGACAGCCGCTGCCACCGCCGGCACCGAGTGCCTGAACTGCGGCGAGCCCCTGGCCGTGCCGCGGCCGCGCTTCTGCCCCGTCTGCGGTCAGGAAACGAACCGAGGCCACCCCGCCTGGGCGAATTCCTGCAACAGTTCGGCGGCGCCTATTTCGCCACCGAGGGTGCGCTGTGGCGCACGCTCAAGCTGCTGCTGTTCAAGCCGGGCGAGCTGACACGCCAGTACCTGGGCGGCCGGCGCAAGCACTATGTGCTGCCGCTGCGGCTGTACCTGACGATCAGCCTGGCGGTGCTGCTGCTGCTGCGCGTCGTGGCCGCGGTGACGATCGAGGCACCCGGCGCCATCGAGTTGCAGGGGGCCGAGCCGGCAAGCTTGCAGTTGGATCTGGGCGTCGGGCGCGCCGGGTTGCAGGACGGCGTCTTCTTCTGCACCGACCTGCCCGGCTGGCTGTGCCGGCGCATCCAGCGCCGCATCGACGTGGAACCGAAGCTCTTTGCACGCGAGGTGGAACAGTTCGGCCTGCGCTTCGTGGCCCATCTCGGCGGGGCCATGTTCCTGCTGTTGCCGGCTTTTGCGCTGGGGCTGCAGCTCGTCTACCGCAACCGGCGGCTGCGCTACACCGAGCATCTGGTGTTCGCGCTGCACGTGCACGCCTTCTGGTTCGTGATGCTGGCGCTGGTGATGACCGACCTGCCCTGGCTGAGTTCGCTGGCCGCCTTGGCGGTGCCGGTGTACACGCTGCTGGCCATGCGCGTCGTCTACGGCGGCCGCTGGGGGCCGCGGCTGCTGCGGGCCGCGCTGGTGAGCGTGCTGTACGGCCTGACGCTGGGGTTGGCCTTGAGCGGGGTGGCGGTGGTCGCGCTGCTGGGCTGAGCGTCATCTGGGGTCGGATCGACCTGTCAATTTTGCGAGACAAATATATATGTCCGTGAAACTTGACACAAAGCAAGGATTGACCGCATCCTCGCCGCTACGGTCGGCTTCCTCGGCGCCCCTTCCCGCCCGATCAGGAGAACTTCTCATGCGCATCCTGCTGCTGCACCCCAACTACCACTCCGGCGGCGCCGAGATCGCCGGCAACTGGCCGCCGGCCTGGGTGGCCTACCTCACGGGCTATCTGAAGGCCGCCGGCTATACCGACGTGCACTTCGTCGACGCCATGACGCACCACCTGAGCGACGAGCAGGTGCGCGCGCGCATCGAAGAGTTGCAGCCCGACGTCGTGGGCTGCACCGCCATCACGCCGGCCATCTACAAGGCCGAAGGGCTGCTGCAGATCGCCAAGACGGTGAACCCGGCCATCGTCACCGTGCTCGGCGGCATCCACGGCACCTTCATGTACCCCCAGGTGCTGAAGGAAGCGCCCTGGATCGACGCCGTGGTGCGCGGCGAAGGCGAGCAGGTGTTCCTGAACCTGGTCAGCGCCATCGACGACGGCAGCTTCGGCCGCGACCGCGGCTGCGTGCGCGGCATCGCCTACCTGGCCGACGGCCGGGTGGTGGCCACGGCGGCGGAACCTTCGATCAAGGACCTGGACCGCATCACGCCCGACTGGAGCGTCCTGGAGTGGGACAAGTACATCTACATCCCGATGAACCGGCGCGTGGCGATCCCCAACTTCGCCCGCGGCTGCCCCTTCACCTGCAGCTTCTGCAGCCAGTGGAAATTCTGGCGCGACTACCGCATCCGCGACCCGAAGAAGGTGGTCGACGAGATCGAGACCCTGGTCAAGGACCACGGCGTGGGCTTCTTCATCCTGGCCGACGAGGAACCCACCATCCACCGCAAGAAGTTCATCGCCTTCTGCGAGGAGCTCATCGAGCGCAAGCTCGACGTGCTGTGGGGCATCAATACGCGGGTGACCGACATCCTGCGCGACGAAAAGCTGCTGCCGATGTTCAGGAAGGCCGGGCTGGTGCACGTGAGCCTGGGCACCGAGGCGGCGGCGCAGCTGAAGCTGGATCGCTTCAACAAGGAAACGACGATCGAGCAGAACAAGAAGGCCATCCGGCTGCTGCGCGAGGCGGGCATCGTGAGCGAGGCGCAATTCATCGTCGGCCTGGAGAACGAGACCGCCGAGACGCTGGAAGAGACCTACCGGATGGCGCGCGACTGGAACCCCGACATGGCCAACTGGGCCATGTATACGCCCTGGCCGTTCAGCGACCTGTTCCAGGAGCTCGGCGACAAGGTCGAGGTCTTCGACTTCGAGAAATACAACTTCGTCACCCCGATCATGAAGCCCGACGCGATGGACCGCGCCGAGCTGCTGGACCGCGTGATGCACAACTACCGCCGCTTCTTCTTCAACAAGGCGCTGTTCCAGTACCCCTGGACGCGCGACAAGGGCCGTCGCAGCTACCTGCTGGGCTGCCTGAAGGCCTTTGCCAAGAGCGGCTTCCAGCGCACCTTCTACGACCTGGGCCGCGTCGGCTACCGGGGCCCGCTGAGCAAGAAGAGCGTGGACTTCGGTTTCGACGCCAACCGCACCTACGAGCGGCCCAGCGCCGCGGCGCTGGCCGAGGCCGACGCCGGCTGGATCACCATGCACGGGCCGAAGATCGAGCACAAGCGGCGCCAGGGCGAGCTCAACGCCGCGCTGGCCTGCGGCAGTGGCGACGAGCATCTGGACGCGCCACCGGCGGCGGCCATGGCCTGCGGCGGCGGCCGCGAACAGCTCAGCGAAGAGGTCGAGGCGCGGGTCTGAACGGACAGGCACGATGGACGCCGCGCTTCACCCGGCCGGACGCATCGGCCCCAACGCCATCACTCGCGTGGCCGAGGTGCTGCCGGTGCGCGTGGGCCGCACCGTCACGGCGCAGGTGTTCGAACGCGCCGGTCTCGCGCGCTACCTGCGCGAACCGCCGCAGGCCATGGTCGACGAGACCGAGGTGCGCCGCCTGCACGGCGTGCTGCGCGAGACCCTGGGCGACGCCGAGGCGGGCGCCGTGGCCCGCGCCGCCGGCACGCGCACGGCCGATTACCTGCTGGCACACCGCATTCCGCGCCCGGTGCAGCGTCTGCTGAAGGTGCTGCCGGCGCCGCTGGCGGCCCGCGTGCTGCTGGCTGCCATTGGCCGCCATGCCTGGACCTTTGCCGGCAGCGGCCAGTTCAACGCCCGCTGCGCCTGGCGGCAAGGGCCGCCGGTGGTGCTGACGATCCGCGGCAACCCGCTGTGCAAGGGTCTGGCCGCCACCATGCCGGCCTGCGACTACTACGCCGCCACCTTCGAGCGCCTGTTCCACGTGCTGGTGCAGGCGCGTTCGCAGGTGCGCGAAGTGGCCTGCGAGGCCTGCGGTGACCCGGAGTGCCGATTCGAGATCGACTGGCGGCACGGGTAGACGCGGGGTCACGGTCGAACGGGGAGCCCTCGCCAGGCCCGGCAGCACCCCTCCAGTGGGGATTTGGCGGCAGGGTGCCCACGGTGGTGCCCGAGGTGGTGCGCGCCTAGAATCCGCGCCTGCACGCCCGATTCCCCCAGGGGCTGGCCCACCGCGCCGCCCAGAGCCGCGCCATGACCACCACCGCACTCACCGCCTTGTCGCCGCTGGACGGCCGCTACGCCGCGAAGGTGGCGGCGCTGCGGCCGCTGCTGTCGGAATACGGCCTCATGCACCGCCGCGTGCAGGTGGAGGTGGAGTGGTTCATCGCCTTGTCCGATGCCGGATTCGCCGAATTCAAGCCCTTGTCTGAAGCCGCGCGCGGTCACCTTCGGGGGCTGGTGGCGGATTTTTCGGAGGCCGACGCGCAGGCCATCAAGGACATCGAGAAGACCACCAACCACGACGTGAAGGCGGTGGAGTACTGGCTGAAGTCGCGCTTCGAAGGCCAGCCCGAGCTGCAGGCCGCCGGCGAATTCGTGCATTTCGCCTGCACCAGCGAGGACGTCAACAACACCAGCCACGCGCTGATGCTGCGTGCCGCGCGCGACACCGTGATGCTGCCGGCGCTGGACCGCCTGCTGGCCAAGCTCACGCAGATGGCCCATGCTCTGGCCGCCGTGCCCATGCTCAGCCGCACCCACGGCCAGACCGCCAGCCCCACCACGGTAGGCAAGGAGGTGGCCAACGTGGCGGCGCGACTGGCCACGGCGCGTGCGCGCATCGCCGCGGTGCCGCTGCTGGCCAAGATGAATGGCGCGGTGGGCAACTACAACGCGCACCTCGCCGCCTATCCGGACTTCGACTGGGAGGCTTTCAGCCGCCGCGTCGTCGAGGGGCAGCTCGGCCTGGCCTTCAACCCCTACACGATCCAGATCGAACCGCACGACTGCATGGCCGAGCTGTTCGACGCCCAGGCGCGCGCCAATACGGTGCTCGTCGACTGGGCGCGCGACGTCTGGGGCTATGTCTCGCTGGGCTATTTCAAGCAGCGCGTGAAGCCCGGCGAGGTCGGCTCCAGCACCATGCCGCACAAGGTCAACCCGATCGACTTCGAGAATGCCGAAGGCAATCTCGGCCTCGCCAATGCGCTGCTTTCGCACATGAGCCAGAAGCTCCCGGTGAGCCGCTGGCAGCGCGACCTCACCGACAGCACCGTGCTGCGCAACATGGGCGTTGCGCTGGGCTATGGCCTGCTGGCCTGCGACAGCCTGAGCCGCGGACTGGACAAGCTCGAAGTCAACGAAGCGGCGCTGGCCGCCGACCTGGACGCCGCCTGGGAAGTGCTGGCCGAGCCGGTGCAGACGGTGATGCGCCGCCACGGCCTGCCCGACCCGTACCAGCAACTGAAGGACTTCACGCAAGGAAAACCCATCACGCGCGAACTGATGCAGGGTTTCATTGCCGCGCTGCCGCTGCCCGCCGCCGACAGGCAGCGCCTGCTGGCCCTGACTCCGGCCAGCTATACCGGCCTGGCCGAGCCGCTGGCACGGAGGTGGTCTTGAACTTCGGCGAGCAACTGGCGGCGGTGCAGGCGCGCCATGCGTCGATGCTGTGCGTGGGCTTGGACCCCGAACCGGCGAGATTTCCGCCGCCCTGGCGCAACGATGCGGCGCGCATCTTCGACTTCTGCGCGGCCATCGTCGAAGCCACGCACGACCTGGTGTGCGCCTTCAAGCCGCAGATCGCCTATTTCGCCGCCCAGCGCGCCGAGAACCAGCTCGAGCGGCTGATCGACTTCATCCATGCCCACGCGCCCGGCGTGCCGGTGATCCTGGACGCCAAGCGTGGCGACATCGGCGCCACCGCCGAACAGTACGCACGCGAAGTCTTCGACCGCTACCAGGCCGACGCGGTGACGCTGTCGCCCTTCATGGGTTTCGACTCGATCGAGCCCTACATGCGCCATGAAGGCAAGGGCCTGATCCTGCTCTGTCGCACCAGCAACCCCGGCGGCAGCGACCTGCAGGCGCAGCGGCTCGCCGCCAGCGAAGTGGGCGGCGACGAGCTGCTCTACGAACGCATTGCGCGCCTGGCCGCAGGCGCGTGGAACCGCGGCGGCCAGCTCGGCCTGGTGGTCGGCGCCACCTTTCCCGCCGAAGTGGCACGCGTGCGCGAACTCGCGCCCACGCTGCCGCTGCTGATTCCGGGCATCGGCGCCCAGGGAGGCGATGCCGCGGCCACCGTGCGCGCCGGCTGGCGGCCGGGCGCGCCCATCATCGTGAGCTCGTCGCGCGCCGTGCTCTACGCCGGCGTCGGCGAGGACTTCGCCGCCGCGGCGCGCCGCGTGGCGCTGGCCACGCGCGACGAACTGCAGCGGGCGCGGCCCGCACCCTGAAGGCGACGATGAAGACCGTGCCGCTCAGCACCCTGGACACCGGTGCCATGCCCGCGCGGCCGGCCACCGAGCGGCGCCCGGCGCTGCTGCGCCAGATGACGCGGTCGATCCTGCTCGTGGCCGCACTGGCCTGTGCCGCGACGAGCGCGCTCTTCTTCAGCGGCATCTGGGTGGCCGGCGTGAACCAGCCGCTGGGCGCCCTCTATGCGCTCATCGCCGTGGGCTCGGCGCTGGCCTCACGCCTGCCCGACGTCTGGCTGCCGCGCGCGTTGACCGCTTCGCTGCTGCTGATCACGCTGGCCATTGCAGGCACGACCCTGAAATTCGAATGGGGCCTGGCAGCACCGGGCCTGGCGGTGCTGGGGCTGATGGTCTGCGTGCTGTGTGCAGCGGCGGGCTGGCGCGCCGGCACCGGGCTGGCGCTGGTGTCGGCGTTCTCCGTGCTGGGCATCGCCTGGACCGCGCCGCCGCAGGCCACGCTGGCCCACCTGCCTACGCCGGCATTCCAGCTCATCGTGCACCTGATCAGCATCGCTTCGGGCCTGGCTGCGGGCGTGCTGATCTCGCAGGTGGTGGCGCGCTACATGCGCGCCGCGCAGGACCGCGAGCAGCGGTTCCGCCGCCTGCTGGCGCTGGCGGCCGACGCCTACTGGGAGATCGACCCCGAGCACCGGCTGGTGGCCGCCACCGGTCACCACGGCGAGGCCAACGTGCTCACCCCCGCCACCGGCCTGGGCGCCGTGCCCTGGGACCTGCCCAGTTTCGGCTGCGACGCCGAGACGCTGGACCAGCTGCAGGCCGACCTGGGTTCGCGCGAGCCCTTCCGCGACCTGCCGGTGCGCTGGGTGCAGGGCGATGGCAGCGCACGCAGCTACCTCGTGAGCGGCGAGCCGCGTTACAGCGACCGCGGCGTCTTCCAGGGCTATTGGGGCGTGGCGCGCGACATCACCGAGGTCGACGCCGCGCGCGCCGCGCTGGCCGCCACCGAGACGCGCTACCAGGAACTGTTCACGCGCATTCCCACGCCGCTGGTGCTGCACCGCGACGGGCGCATCATCGACGCCAACCCCGCGGCGGTGGCCATGTTCGGCCACCCCGACCTGGCTTCGATGGTCGGCAGCGACCTCTTCGCCAGCTACGAAAGCGGCGACTCGCGCGAGCGCGCTCGCCGCCGCGTCGAACAACTCCAGGAGCAGCCGCTGGGCACGGCGCTGCCCGTCACAGACTACCGGCTGCAGGTGCGCGGGCGCCGCATTGCCGTGCGCGCCACCGGCGTGCGCGTCGACGCCGACGGCGGCCCGGCGCTGCTGGCGATCTTCGTCGACGAATCCGAGCGGCTGGCCGCCGAACAGGCGGTGCGACGCTCGGAGGCCATGCTGTCGCACCTGGTGGCCACCAGCCCCGACCTGATCACGCTCACCGATCTGGCCAGCGGCCGCTACGCCATGGTCAATCACACCTTCGAGCGCGTCATCGGCTGGACGGCGGCCGAGGCGGTGGGCCGCACCAGCGCGGAGCTGGGCGTGTGGGCCAGCAGCGAGGACCGCGAGCGTTTCATCGCCACCATGCGCGAGCAGGGCAAGGTGGCCGATCTGCCCACGCGCTTCGTCACCAAGGGCGGCGCCACCATCTCGATGCTGGTCTCGGCGGCGCGCTTCGTGATGGACCGCCGCGACTACATGGTCATCAACGCGCGCGACGTCAGCGACAGCGAGCGCGACCGCCTGGAGCGCGCGGCGATCCTGGCCAACGCCTCGATCGGCATCGCCGTCACGCGCGAGCGCCGCTTCGTGCTGGCCAACCGCCACTTCGAGCAGATCTACGGCTGGGAACCCGGCGGCATGATCGGCCAGCCCGGACAGACGGTGTGGCTGAGTGACGACGACTATGCCGACGTGCGCCAGCTGGTGGGCCCGGCGCTCGGCCGCGGCGAGGCGGTGGAACTGGAACGGCGCGGCCGGCGCAAGGACGGCAGCACCTTCCTGGCCCGCGTGCGCGGCCGCGCCATCGACCCCGACCGCCCGGCCGAAGGCGGCACCGTGTGGATCGTCGAGGACGTGACCGAGAGGCGCCAGTTCGAACTGGCGCTGGCTCGCGCGCGCGACGATGCCGAGGCCGCCAGCCGCGCCAAGAGCGCCTTCCTGGCCAATACCAGCCACGAACTGCGCACGCCGCTGAACGGCATGATCGGGCTGACGCACCTGGCGCGTTCGCCGGACACGCCCGAGCCACAGCGGCTGCAGTACCTGGACCAGATCGCCGAGAGCGCGCAGTCGCTGGCCGGCATCATTTCCGACATCCTGGACCTTTCGAAGATCGAGGCCGGCAAGCTGCAGATCGAGGCCACGGTATTCGACCTCGGCGATCTGCTGCGCGCGCTGCAGCGCAGTTACGCAACATTGGCCGCGGCCTGCGGGCTGGAGTTGCAGTTCGAGTTGTCGGACGGCGTGGAAGATGCCGTCCACGGCGACGCCATGCGCGTGCGCCAGGTCGTCAGCAATTTCCTCAGCAACGCGATCAAGTTCACCGGCCGGGGCCACGTGCGCCTGGCGGTAAGCCGTCCGGGCGGGCCCGAAACGGCGCGCGTGCGTTTCGAGGTCGCCGACACCGGCCCGGGCATCGAAGAGACCACGCGCCAACGCCTGTTCATGCCTTTCACGCAGGCCGACCAGTCGACCACGCGCCGCTATGGCGGCACCGGTCTGGGGCTTTCCATCTGCCGTGAGCTGGCCACGCTGATGGGTGGCGAGGTGGGCGTGGAGAGCCTCCCCGGCCACGGCAGCACGTTCTGGGCCGAGCTGCCGCTGCCGCGCGCGGCCGCCCTGCCGCCGCCCGCGTTGCCGGCCAATGCGCGGGCGCTGGAAGGTGCACGGGTGCTGATGGTCGAGGACAACCCGGTCAACATGATGATCGCGGTGGCCATGCTCGAACGCTGGGGCGTGGACGTGGCGCAGGCCCACGACGGCCACGAGGCGGTCACCGAGGTGCACGTGGCCGCCGCCGCCGGCCACCCCTTCGACGCCGTGCTGATGGACGTGCAGATGCCGGTGATGAGCGGCCACGAGGCCACGCGTGTGCTGCGCGCCAGCGTGGCCGGGCGCCAGCTGCCGATCATTGCGCTCACCGCGGCAGCGCTGGTGACCGAACGCGACGAGGCGCTGGCCGCCGGCATGAACGACTTCCTGACCAAGCCCATCGACGCCGAGAAGCTGCTCGCCACGCTGGTGCGCTGGCGCCATCACGCCAGCGAAGCGGCAGCCTGAGGCGGCAGACCCGGGC
>Ga0073899_10000624_pt1 | contig 32398 bp, 25 predicted proteins | sample KloWWTmetaKNB5Ph_FD_88975 | JGI IMG/M metagenome (GOLD analysis project Ga0073899, IMG submission 88975) | Active sludge microbial communities from Klosterneuburg, Austria, studying microevolution and ecology of nitrifiers - Klosterneuburg... | ecosystem: Engineered > WWTP > Aerobic digester >... | reverse complement strand
TGCCGGGGCTGACATCGAGCAGGGCATCCAGTATCTCGGCGAAGACGGAGGCATAGTAGACCGGGTCGGCGCTCAGAATGACCGCCCGCGGGCAGGCGTTGATTGCGTCACGAACAGTCATGCCGAGCCGGATGCCCTCGGCCGTTGCTTCGGGCAGGCACTCAACAATCAGACGCCGCTGGGCAGTGGCGTCGGTCAGGGCCAGCGGCAGCCCGTCCAGCTCGGGATGTCGTACACTTTCGATCCGGAGTGGAAAATCCGGGACGACGATACAGGCAATGGCAAGGTTGGTCATGGCATTGGTTTGCCACTTATCCACCACGGTACTGCTCCTCAGATGTTCCTGTCCTCAGGGGCCATCTACCCGTCCGTCCACAGATTAGAACACATGTTCTAATTTTACAAGGTGTGACTCAGTGTCACTCAGGCGGACAGGCGGGATCACCGCCCCATGACGACCCGACCAGACATCGACACCAGCAGTAATCGAGGAGGACCAGCCCGGCATGGCAGCCAGCACGATTCTTACCGTCCAGGGCGCGGCCAAGCGCTTCGGCACCGAGACAATCTTCTCCGGCATCACGTTTCAGATCAACGAGCGCGAGCATGTCGCGCTGGTCGGCACCAACGGGGCCGGCAAATCCACCCTGCTCAAGATCGTCGCTGGCATCGAGGACGCGACTCAGGGTGAACTGACGTTTCAGACCGGTCTCCGTGTCGCCTATCAGGCGCAGGAGGCCAGCTTCACCGCCGACCGCAGCCTCTACGACGAGGCGCTCGACGCCTTCGCCCACGTCCGCGCCGCGGCGGCCAGAATGGCCGAGATCGAGCAGGAGATGACCGGAGCCGATGGGGATCGGCTAGAGACTCTCTTCGACGAATATGGGCGGCTCTCGACTGAGTTCGAGACGCACGGCGGCTACGAGATGGAGCACCGCACCGCCGCTGTCCTCCATGGCCTCGGCTTCCCCGAAGAGATGTTCGACGATCCAGTCCGTCAGCTCTCTGGCGGACAGAAGACGCGCGTTGCGCTGGCCAAAGCGCTACTCTCCGACCCGGACCTGCTGATGCTCGACGAGCCGACGAACCACCTCGATCTGCAGGCAATCGAGTGGCTGGAGGAGTTCCTGCGTGGCTGGAACCGGGCCTTCATCGTCGTCTCCCACGACCGCTACTTCCTCGACAAAGTAACAACCCGCACGCTCGACCTGGCTTTCGGCCAGCTGGAGGACTACCCCGGTGGCTACAACCGCTACCTGAAGCTGCGCGAGGAGCGCATGGCGCGGCGACTGAAAGAGTACGAGGAGCAGCAGGAGTTCATCGCCCGAACCGAGGAGTTCATCCGCAAGTACAAAGCGGGGCAGCGCTCGAAGGAGGCACGCGGGCGAGAGACGCGGCTGGCCAGGCTGGAACGGCTGGCGCGCCCGCAGGAGCACGAGAAGCTGAACCTTCGCATGCGATCCGAGCTGCGCCCCGCCCGGATCGTTCTGACCGTCAAGCCGATCACGATCGGATATCTGCCGCGCCCCGAGATGGGTGAGACCGAGCCGGACGTCATGGTCCAGACGACGAAGGAGCTGCAGATCGAGCGTGGCGACCGGGTGGCGTTGCTCGGGCCGAACGGCTCGGGCAAGACGACGGCGCTCCGGACGCTGGTCGGCGAAATGCCGCCGCTAGCCGGCCGGCTCGAGCTAGGAACGAACGTCAAGATCGCCTACTACGCACAGGGGCACGAGGGCCTCGACCAGTCGCGGACCGTCCTGGAGACGCTGCTGTACGACAAGCCATTGGGTGAAGAGGCCGCGCGGACGCTGCTGGGGCGCTTCTTATTCTCCGGCGACGATGTCTATAAGCCGGTCTCGGCCCTCTCTGGCGGCGAACGCAGCCGGCTGGCGCTGTGCAGGCTAACGCTGGAACGAGCCAACGTCCTGATCCTCGACGAGCCGACCAACCACCTCGACATCGGCGCTCGCGAGGCGCTCGAGGAGGTACTGGACGGCTACGACGGGACGATGGTGTTCGTTTCCCACGACCGGTACTTCATCGATCGGATCGCCAACCGGATCTGGAATATCGAGGATGGCGACATCGCAACCTATCTCGGCAACTACACCGACATGCAGCGGCACCGCGCCGCTCGGCAGGACGGCCACGGGACGATCGCCCCGCCGGCCGCGCCTGTGCGTCTGACCGCCGAGCCTGAGCCAGAACCCCTCGCGCCAGCCGAAGCGTCTGCACAACCTCGCGCCAGCACTCGGCAAAACGAGCGAACACTCCGGGACGCGCAGAAGCGGCTCAATACGACCGAACGCGAGGTCGGCCGACTGGAAGCACGACTGAACGATGTTTCCGACGAGATGACTCGCGCCGGCATCGACCAGGACATGGACGCCGTCACGCGCCTCGGCGCTGAGTATGCACGCCTCGAGGCCCAACTCGAGGCCGCCTATGCCGCATGGTCCGGCGCCACTGCCGCGCTGGACGCCATCCACTCAGTAGCCGCACAATAGCGCCCAGCAAACGACACCCCTTCTCCGAGCGTTGGGAGAAGGGGCAGGGGGATGAGGGCCGCCATCACATGCGCCGCAAGCACGTCATCGGACTGACCGGGAATATCGCCACCGGCAAATCCACTGTTGTCGATATGCTGACCGACCTCGGGGCCGAGGCGATCGACGGGGATCGGATCGTCCACGAGCTGATGGGGCCAGGTTCGCCGCTGGCGAACGATATCCGTGCGCGCTTTGGCGAAGAGACAGTGAACGCGGATGGCAGCATCAACCGGCCAGCGCTCGGCGCGATCGTCTTCTCCGACCCAGCGAAGCTCCGCGATCTGGAGGCGCTCACCTGGCCCCCGGTCGTCTCGCGCAAGCGTGCGGCGATCAACGAGCCCGGCCCGGACGTGCTGATCCTCGACGCGATCAAGCTGTTCGAGGCCGGCATGGCCGACGACTGCGACGAAGTCTGGGTCGTCACCGCTCCCCGTGAACGGCAGATCGAACGGATCATCGCGCGGAACAAGGTGGACCGCGCCGAAGCCGAGCGCCGTATCGATGCCCAACCCCCGCAGGAGGAAAAGGTCGCCCGCGCCGATCTCGTCATCGACAACGGCGGCACGCTGGAAGACACCCGTCTCCAGGTTCTCGCTGCCTGGCAGCGGCTCATCGCTGCGGACACCGCCGCCACACCCGGCTGACCGGGCCCGCGATTCCGTGGGGTTACGCTAGCTCCCCGGCAGCACCTGAACCGACGTCACAACGATGATCGGCTTGCCGGCAAAGGCGGCCACAGCAGGATGGGCCGGATCGAAGCCGGCAATATCCGGCGGGCTACTCGGATCGAAGCGAACGACCGCGCCATTGACGACGATTGTCACGCCGGGGACGACCGTCGCTGGCAACTGATCCAGGCCGCCAACGACCATCAATCCTCCGTCGGCGCCGATCGAGATCGCCCGGTCGGTCAGCCTGGCGACGACCGTGTCGATCACGGTCACCGTCTTGCCTTCCCAGGTGTCCGGCTGAGACAGAATCTCCTGAGAGGTGGCAGTCGGCGCTGACGCAAGCACCGCGACCACGTCGCTCACAAAGACCGGTTTACCCTTGTATTGGTCGAACTCAGGGCCGGCGAGAAACGCGAACGGTTCTCCAAGGTTTGCGATCGTCGCGGAATCGAGCTGAACCACCCGCCCGACGACCTGGACACGAGCTTGTGTGGCCATCTGGGCTGGGACGGCGGCGAACGGCGTTGCGACAAGCATGCCGCTGGCCGCCGGTTCCGCGCCGGCCGGCGCCATGACGAACGCACGGGCGTCGATGACCGACGAAATCTCACCGCCAACGGCAATCGTGCGACCCTCGAAGCTCGCGGCATCGGCGACGATCTCGCCGACCGGCACAGCTCCCGCCCGGATCGCCCCGACCACCAGCGATGATTCACCGGCGAAGCGCGCCACATCAAGGCCATCGAGACTGATATCCAGCTCGCTGGCGGCCTGCTGCGCGTCGAACAGCTCGACCCGGCCAGCAACCTCGACGAACTCATCGACGGTCAGACCCTTTGGAATAGCGCCAGCGACGCCGAGGATGAGCAGCTGCTGGCTGGAATCGGTGATGACGACAGCGTTATCACTAAGAACTGTGTCGACGTAGCCGTGCGTCAACACCGTCTGACCCGTGTGACCTGAAGGGTCGGAGAGCAGTTCCGCGACCGTCGCCACCGAGCCGGACAACGTCCCTGGCGTTGCCGAAGACCCGACGCTCGTGCCCGGAGTGCCAGGGTGGCTCAGAGCAACCGTCGTCGCTGTTGCGGATGCTTCTACACCAGCCTCAGGGGTTGCGGTCGCTTTCGAGTCTGAGTTTCGCGAGCATGCGCCGCCCAGCAACAGCATGGCCAGCAGCAGAGCGGCAGGGGTGAGCCATCGCGGGTTACGGGAGATCACGTCGGACTCCTCCTCGCGTCAAGCCGGCCAGTCGTAGCCGGGGCGCCAACTGTGGATGGATACCAGATTCGATAGCGCCGCGTCGAGCGTCGGACTGCGGCTTATCCCCCACCGTTGTCGTCGCTCCAGCCTGGCGGGGGAACCCAGAAGAGCGTGCGCAGGGCGTAGCGCGGCGAGCGCGGCATCTCGTCAGCCGCGCGGGTCGGTGGGTCACTCGCGCCGATCAGCTCCCAGCCACGGGGCAGAAGCAGCGTTGCGATTGTCTCCTGCGTCCACTGGTCCGCTTCGAGGTAGAGATCCGGCCGACCGACGGGATCGAGCTCCGGCTCGACCTCGACCTCGCGGACGATGTCGATGCCCATGTCTGTTTCGAGGTAGACGGTGACACGCACCAGCGCCTCACCATCGACGACGACCGGGACGCAGAGCCCCTCGACTTGTCCGAACTTCATCTATCACCTCCGCGAGCCGGCCACTGATGTGATCATACTGTCCCTCGCGATGCGTCAGCGCCGCTCGGCGGCGATTGCTACACTTCAGCGCGACGAAGCATCCGAACAATTTGTACTGTGCGTCGACGCCAACACTCGCGCCGCCACGAATGAAGGATAGCCAGACGATGGAACAGAACCTCCGAGACACGCTCGAAGGGATCAAGCTGCGGCTCGACGAGATCGGGGTGCGTCTTTGACTTACCTGAGATGCGCCGCGAGCTAGGAGAGCTCGAGGCACAGTCAGTTGTGCCGGGCTTCTGGGATGACGCCGGCCGCGCTCAGCGTCTGATGCAACGCCTCACCGGCATCCGCAACCAGATCGACGAGTGGGAGCGGATGAGCCAGCAGGCAGTCGATCTGCTTGAGCTTTACGAGCTGGCAGAGGACGACGAGGAGATGGTCGCTGAGATCACTACTCAGACGAACCAGCTTGCCCATCAACTCGACCAGATGGAGATCCAGCTCCTGCTCAGCGGCGAGCACGACGAGAGCAACGCCCTGCTGGCGATCCACGCCGGGACAGGCGGTATCGACGCGCAGGACTGGGCCGAGATGCTGAGCAGGATGTATCTACGCTGGGCCGCCAAGCGTGACTTCTCGACCTCGATCCTCGACTGGACCGAGGGTGAAGAAGCGGGCATCAAGAGCACGACGATCGAGATTCGCGGGCGTTATGCCTACGGGTTACTGAAAGGCGAAGCCGGCACGCATCGGTTGGTTCGCCTATCGCCATTTGACTCGGCGCACCGACGCCACACCGCGTTTGCGCTTGTCGAGGTGCTGCCGGAGGTCGAGAACGACTCCGAGGTCGAAATTCGCGATGAGGACATCCGCCTCGACACGTATCGCTCCTCCGGGGCCGGCGGGCAGCACGTCAACAAGACCAGCTCGGCGATCCGGATCACCCATTTCCCGACCGGCATCGTTGTCACCTGCCAGGACGAACGCTCACAGCTCCAGAACAAGGAGTCGGCGTTCAAGATCCTGCGCTCGCGGCTGGTTGAGCTGAAGCTCCGTGAGCAGGAGGCCGAGCGCGCCAGGCTCAAGGGCGAACACGTCACCGAGGGGTGGGGAAACCGCATCCGATCTTACGTCTTGCAGCCGTACACGATGGTCAACGACCACCGAACGGACTTCTCGACGAGCAATGTGCAGGCGGTGCTCGACGGAGACCTCGACCCGGCGATCGAGTCATACCTCCACCAGCAGCTCCAGGACCAGCAGGAGCAGGTGCGTGCGGACTAGTCTGCGCGCGTTCGCGCTCCTGATCCTCGCGCTTTCCGCCGTCGTTGTCGCCGCGCCACGATCGACGCGAGCTGCAAACGTCAGCTTCGTCGACATGAGCGCAACCTCGATATTCCAGCGATCGATGACGTTCAATCTCACCGTCGAGGCGATCTCGCCGATCGTCGAGGTCGCGCTCTTCTGGCAGCCGGCCGGCGACCGGGTGTTGCAGGCCGCCTACCCTTCGGTCGAGCCCAACCGGCGGATAGTGGTGAGTCATGACGTCGATACGAACGCGGATTATCTGCCGCCGGGGCTCGACATCATCTATCACTGGCGAGTGACCGAACAAGATGGCGATGTCACGGAGTCTCAACCCCAGACGCTCTTCTACATGGATGACGGGCTGGACTGGAACCACGTGACCGACGGGCTGGTCACCGTCTACTGGCATCGGGGAGACCAGAGCTTCGCGCATGACATCGTCGAGACAGCCACCCGCGGGATCGACCGGCTCAGCGAGAAGTTCGGCGTCGTCGCCAGCGAGCCAATCCGACTCGTCATCTACGGCGACAGCCGCTCGTTCAGTCGAGCGCTGCCGCCGAACTCAGCCGAGTGGATCGGCGGCCAGGCACATCCGGAGTGGAACCTGATCGTTGCCGAGATCGACCCGGGTAACGCCGCGGCGGCCGAAGTCCGTCGGATGGTGCCGCACGAGATATCGCATCTCATCCTGCACCAGGCGACGGCGAACCCGTTCAACACACCACCCAACTGGCTTGACGAAGGACTGGCAGTCTATAACCAGGAGACTCCTGACCCGCAGTTTCGGGGTGTGCTCGATCGGGCAATCACCGAGGGACGGTTGATCCCCGTCCGAGCGCTCAATTCCAGCTTCCCGAGCGATCCCGATCAGGCGATCCTGTCATACGCTCAGAGCGGGTCGATTGTCGCGTTCATTGCCGACGATTTGGGCGAGGAGAAGCTGGCGGCCCTGGTCGCCGTCTTTCGCGACGAGGTGTCCTACGCCGAGGCAGTTGACCGCTCACTCGGGATGACGATTGATGAGCTGGACTCCGCATGGAAGGCTTCGCTTGACTACCAGGGGGACGCTCCGCCGGAGACAAGTACCCCGGCAAAAAGCGGCGGCAGCGAGCTCTCACGTAACCAGTGGTTGGGTGTCGTCGCTTGCACCGGTCTCTTCGCGCTGGCCGGGCTGGCCCTCGGCATCGTCGGCGTCGTCAACTACCGACGCCTTCGCCACGCCTGACCAGCTCGTAATCTCCAATGGGCCGGGAATCAGGGTCGGGCACACGAAACCGCGCCCGCGAGCTTGTCTGCTCGCGGGCGCGTCGCCGGAGATTCACAAATTGAAGTGGTCGTGTCGCCCCCGGTGCTCCTGTCATCCTCTGACCGGGAGCCGTCAGCGCACGCCACCGACGACGGGGCTGACGTAGACCGGGCCAACCGGATTACCGCACGCCAGCTCGCCGGCCGCTGCGCTCGTGTATAACATGTCGGTCTCCCTTCGGTGCGGGGATCGGAGTCTACCCGGACGGGCAGGGCCACCGATCCCTCGATACGACGTCGTCAACAACTCGCTTAGGCCGGGAGTCGTCATCGGTTGATCCCCGGAGGGCCGTCACCCGGCCGGCCAACTTCCGCGTCCTCCCGACTATTGGGGAGGTCGGTCGCCTCGACCTACTTGCCGTGACCGAGCCAACCTTCGCCCATGCCGGAATGGGAGTAGGCGGTGATGTCAGCAGGGTCGCCAGTGACCACGACCGGTCCGGCACTGATGCCCGCCTGCTGCGTGCCCAGGACGCCGTCACCAGCCCGATCGGGGACGTGGGCCACGACGTCGGGAACCACGATCACGTCGGCCGGCATGCCGTTGCCGACCCAACCCTCGCCCATGCCGGGATGGGAGTAGGCGGTGATGTCGCGGGGGCCAGAGACATCCTCGACACTGGCGCCGTCACCCGGCAAGTAGAGGTTCTCCTCCAGGAATCGCTGCTGCTCGACCGAGATTACCGGCGCAGTCAGCGCGCCGACCACACCGTTTACCTCCAGGAAGCGCGCCCATGCGAGCGGGTAGTTGCGAGCCGGCGAGACGACCGCTGGACGGGCAGCCCCGCCGACCCAACCCTCGCCCATGCCGGGATGGGAGGAGCTCGTGATCGACGGCTGCTCGACGGCGCCGGTGTACGGCGGCAGCTCGGTGTTCTGCTCCAGGTAGCGGAAGTCGGTCACCGGGGCGGGCGCGGCGACCTCGGGGACCGAGGCCGGCTCGGCGTTGTCGTTGGTGTTGGTGATCACGATCGCGGCCAGCACACCAGCGAAGAGAACGGCGAGGGTTACGAATGTGACCAGTAGATGTCGCTCCAGATACTCGATCAAACCACCGTGATGTTTCGGCGCGTGAGCTTGCATGTCGTGGCTCCTTTCCAGATGGTGTGACTCTCGTAAATCACTCCGGCTGGCACCACCTTGGGGCAGGCCACGCGCTTCCACCACGAAGAACTCACAGCACAACCCACATGTCGCGCGGACATGTGGGTATGACAAGTCGGTCACTTAAGCCAGCAAGAGGTGAGGCAGTTACCCCAGAGACACTGCGGCCCGCGCGAGGAAGGCGTCCGCGCGGTCGAGCGTCGGGCGCGCGCCGAGCGGCTCGCAGATCGTCTTCACCTGCGTTGCCAGGTCGCGCGCCTCGTCGCCGCGGCCCCCGGCCAGGCGCAGTTCGGCCGCCGCCAGCAGCGTCAGCGCCCGCTCGAACGGCGCGGCGCAGGCGTCGGCCAGGGCGAGTGATTCGCGAACGTGCTCGTCCGCGTCTCCAAGCCTACCGGTCTCAGTATCGAGGACGGCGAGAAGACGGTGGGCCGCAAGCAGCGCCAGCGGTTGGGTCGGGGCGGTGGCGTGTCGCAGCGCCGCCCGGGCATCTTCGCGTGCCGATTCGACGTTACCGGTGGCATGCGCGTAGCGGGATCGAAGGAGGCGCGCCTCCGCCTGGCGACGGACCGCGCCGGACCAATCCAGCCAGCGCTCGTACATCGTCAGCCATGCGCTGGCCTGTTCCAGATCATCCCGATCAAGATTGAGCATGACGGCAAGACGCTGGAGCTCGACGGCCGGGCCGAAGACGATGCTACCGAATTCGGTCGCTACTCCGTCCGGCAGCAATTGCCGAACCGGCCGCCACGCTAATTCAGCGTCACCCTGTGCCCACGCAACCCACGCACGGACAACCATCGCGTATTCGCGAAACGGCGTGACATCGAGCGCCCGGCCAGCGTCTATCGCCTGCCCTACCTCGTCCCAGGCGCCGTCGAGAAATGGAAGAGGGAGTGAGCTGACGATGGTCGGTGACGTTCCGAGGTCGTGAGCGCCGCTGCCGCGTGACAGTGCGGCCTCGCTTTCGTCAACGAGCCATCGACGCCGAGCGTGGTCGCTCGACTCGTACGGATAGGTGACCAGCCATAGTTGCTGCAACGTTACGGTTCCAACAAGATCGTGGTGGTCATACCCGCGATACGTCTCTCGCGCGCTCGAGAAGGCCCGCTTTGCGTCCTCCGACCGGCCCAGTTCAGCATACCCGATTCCTAAGCCAAAGTATGCGTCAGCGAACAGACCGGCTTCGGCCTCGGTCAGCTGGGTTCGCGTGCCGAGCTCATCGCGGCAGGCTTCAACCATCTCGATCCCCTCGGCGTGGCGCCCGACGAGAACCATCCAGAGCCCGAGCGTCGAACGCCGCACATTCCGCGACGCTGAGGAGTCGGGCTGACCGACTTCCTCCGGGACAGGCTGCCCGTTCGACCGGAGAGAATCCGCGATCCAGACGGCGATCGACGGTTCGCGACTGAGATGATCCGCCGGCAGTCGGTCCAGCGCAGCCACGCCAGCCGCCAGCTCCTCGACGCCACGGAGCGGTTCACCACCCCAGCAACGCGTCAGGCCGCGATCGGCCAGCGCATAGGCCGCGAGCACAGGATCGCCAATCGTCTGTCCGACGTGCTCCGCCTCCTGAAGATACTCGACGCCCGCGGATGGTCTGGAGAGCCGCAGCATCCGCCCGACGCGATAGAGCAACCAGCCACGGTCCCGCGCTCGGGTGCTATCGTGCTCCATGAGCTTCGCCGCGGCGGTGAAGCGCTGGCCCGCCGTCTGCCAGGCGTAGGTCCGGTTCGCCCGTTCGCCGGCCTGGACGAGCCAGTCGACTGCCCGCTCGTCGCCCGCCTGCTGGAAGTGATACGCCACCGCGTCCGCGTCGAGCGGCCGTTCCGCTATCAGTTGCTCGCCGACCAGTCGATGCCAGCGACGACGCCGAGTCGGGACGACCTGCTCATAGAGCGCCTCGCGGACGAGAGCGTGCACGAATCGCGCGGCGCGTCCATCGGAAGTGACATCCATGAACTTGGCCGCGACCGCCAGATCGACCGTGCCGAGCAGCTCGTCCTCCGATACGTCCGTCACGGTTCGCCACAGTTCGATCGGCACATACTGGCCGATCACCGCCGCCACTGACAGCAGATCGCAAGCTTCCTGGCTGAGGCGGGCGGCACGGCCAGCGATCACCTGCTGGATCAACGTCGGGACGACGGCCCGGTCGAGCTCGGCAAGCGACCAGCGCCCCACGTCGAGCCGCAGTAGCGATTCCTCTTCGAGAGTCCGGAGCACCTCCCGGATGTAGAGCGGGTTACCCTCGGTGCGATCGATGACGTAGGCGGCCAGCCGGGACGCATCTGGCGCCGGCAGCCCGTATCGTCCGTCCACCAACTCTCGCACGTCATCGCTGCCCAGGTGACGCAACTCGATTCGTTCGGCGCCGGCCTCGCGGACCAGCGCCGGCAGTAGAGGGGAAAGTGGGTGCTGGGCGGTGACCTCGTCCGACCGGTAGGTCCCGACGATGAGGATCGGCTCGTGCTGCATCTGGCGGGCGAGATAGCGCAACAGGTCAAGGCTGGCCGGGTCCGCCCAGTGCAGGTCTTCGAGGATCAGAACGGCCGGAGTCCGCCGCGTCACGGCGGTAAAGAACGCGCGCGCGATGTCGAACAGCGCTCCCTGCCGCGTGAGGTCGCCTATCCCGGTGCCACGCCGGAGTACGTCGGGAACCACTGGCCGGCCGCCGCCGGCGTGATACTGCTCGCTGATCTCCAGCCATGGCCCGTACGGCGGCGTCATCGTCAGGTCATAGCAATGGCCGACGAGCACGAGCGCGCCAGATTCGACGGCCCGCCGCGCCAGGTCATCGGCCAGCGCCGTCTTGCCGATGCCCGCCTCGCCACTGATCAGCACCGGGCGCCCGCTGCCAGCGACTGCCTCAGCGAGCAGGCGACCGAGTATCCCAAGCTCCCGCTCACGGCCGAACAGCGGCGCGGTCGCGATGGCCAGGGGACGAGACACTGCGGCAACGGCCTCAGTTACGCCGCGGTGCGCGAGCGCGCGCCGCGCGAACTCCCAGCGCTGCCGCTGCCCTGTTGGCAGATCGAGCGCACGGACCAGCAGGTCGAGGGTGTCCCTGCGCGGGGCGCGATTGATGCCGCGTTCGAGGTCGCTGATCGCGCGCTCACTGATCCCGGCACGCTCAGCCAGCTTCTCCTGGGTCAGGCCGGCCTCACGCCGCGCCTCGCGCAGGAGAGCGCTGAACTGGGGACAGTTGTCGCCTGCCATCGACCGCACTCCGTCCTACATGTCGGGAGGCACGGCTAGAATAACATCAATGCAGCATTTACGCATTACAGCCGGAAAGACATTGGAGACACACGCGTTACGAAATCGGTGCAGGGCAGCATTCGCGCTCGCGGCCATGGGACGGTCGACCAGCGACGAGTCACCGCTCCGGCGGCGTCGTGACGAACGCGGCCAGCAGGCGCAGGGAGGCGCCGAGGTCGCGGACGTCGATCATCTCGAAGGCGGAGTGCGTGTAGCGTGTGGCCGGGCCAAGCAGGGCAGTCGGGATGCCTTGCTTGATCAGCGCCGAGCCATCACTTCCGATCTGCTCGTAGACGGCGTGCTGAATCGGGATATCGTTCGCGGCGGCGATGTCGGTCAGCCGGTCGATCAGCCGGACATCGTAGTGGACGTGGGCGTCTTTGTAGACGAGTGTTGGGCCGGCCCCGAGGTTCGTCGGCATCTGGCCCGACGAGACGGTGGGGATATCACCAACCAGCCCGTTGTCCAGGGCGATTGCCAGATCGGCATCAATCTCACGGCCGAGCGAGAGCGAGCCGACGAGCCCGATCTCCTCCTGGATCGTCGCCGCGAAATACAGGTCGTAGGTCAGATCATCGGGCGCGACCACATCCAGCAATGCCGTCATCAACGCCAGCGCGACGCGGTCGTCGATGGCCTTGCCATACAGCCGCGTGCCGAGACGGCGGGCCGGCGGGTTCCAGACGACGCTCGCGCCGACGTGAGCGCCCAGCGCCAGCGCCTCCTCGCGCGACGATGCCCCGATGTCGACGAACAGATCGTCGAGATCCACTCGCTCGTGCTCGCGCTGGCGCGCTGTGAGGATATGGCCACTGGCGGCGGCGAAGAGACCCTCGATCCGCCCGCCTCGGCCGATGACAAGCGCCGGCTGGCCAACAGGAAACCGATGGGTAACGTTCGTGCTCGGCGCCTGGCCATTCGATAGCCAGAGAAACCCCCGCTCATCGATCGAGCGGACGACGAACGACAGCTCGTCAGCGTGCCCCTGGATCAGAAGCGCCGGCCCGCTGCCGCCGACATGGGCGAGCAGGTTGCCAACCTTCGTCTCCCAGACCCGCTCGCACTTGCCCGCCCAGCGCTCCCGGAGCCAGTCCATCACTGCTGTCTCTCGCCCGGTCGGCCCGGGGATCGCCATCAGTTCGACCAGCATCGTCTCGATGTCCATTCGCGCGCCTTCCTCTATCCGGTTGATAAGCCGGCAGCCTGTCCGTCGTTCTGTCATCCACCGCCGGCCACCTGGATGATGTAGACCCGCTCCACGTTCAGCCACTGCGCGCCAGGAGCGATGCCCCGATCGCGACACATCGTCACCTGCAATAGCGCTACTAACCGGTATCCCGGTCGCTCGCCAGGCGTTGGAGCTCGTAGAGGGTCGTCAGCGCATCGAGCGGAGACAGGCCATCGACTTCGAGCTCACGTAGCCGAGCAACCGCAGGGTGAACGCCGCCAAACATCGTCAGCTGCACGGGCGTCGCGGATTGGGCAAGCACGGACTGGCGTCGGTGGTCGGCTGTGCTGGTGGCGATCGCATCGCGCTCAAGCTCAGTCAGCACCTCGCTGGCCCGCCGCACCACCTGCTTCGGCATCCCTGCCAACTGAGCGACATAGACGCCGTAGGACCGATCTGCGCCGCCGGGAACGACGCGATGGAGGAACGTCACCCGATCCCCGGCCTCCAGGACATCCAGCCGGAAGTTGCGCACGCGCGGCAGTACGTCAGCCAGTGCGGTCAGCTCGTGGTAGTGGGTTGCAAACAGGGTCTTGCAGCCCAGCCGCGGAGTGTTGTGGATGTACTCGACAATCGACGTTGCGATCGCAAGCCCATCATACGTGCTCGTTCCCCGGCCGATCTCGTCCAGCACGACCAGCGAGCGCGAGGTCGCGTGGTTGAGGATCGCCGCGGTCTCCAGCATCTCGACCATGAAGGTCGATTGTCCACTCGCGAGATCGTCCTGCGCGCCGATGCGGGTGAAGATACGATCGACTACGCCGATTCGCGCCCGTGTTGCTGGCACGAACGATCCGACCTGCGCTAGCAGGACGATCAGCGCAACCTGTCGGAGGTAGGTAGATTTGCCGGCCATGTTGGGGCCTGTGAGGATCGCGATCCGGCCGTCTGCGTCGGACAGGCGGACATCATTCGGCACAAACTCGCCGCGTGGCATGTTTGCATCGACGATCGGGTGACGCCCCCCGTCGATCTCCAGCAGATCGTCGTTCACCAACGACGGTCGGGTGTAGCCACGTTGCGCCGCAATCTCGGCCAGGCCGGCCAGCACATCGAGCGTCGCGACCGCCCGCGCCGCATCGCGGATACGGACTGCCTCGCCGACGACGACGGCATTCAGCCGGCCCCAGGCATCTGCCTCGGCCTGACTGATGCGCTCCTCGGCGGCAAGCACGCGCTGTTCGGCCTCTTTCAGATCCGGTGTTATGTAACGCTCGGCGTTGACCAGCGTCTGTTTACGCAGATAGTCATCCGGAACCGGCTCCCGGCTAGCGTTCGAAATCTCGATGTAATAGCCGAACACCTTGTTGAAGCCGACCTTCAGCCCCTTGATCCCTGTCCGCTCTCGTTCTCGCTGTTCCAGCGTGGCGATGTAGGTTCTATCGCGGGCCAGCAACTCGCGTAATCCATCGAGCTCGGCACTGTAGCCGGAACGGATCACCCCGCCGTGGGAAAGCAGGCTGGGCGGATCGGCCGCCAGGGCGCGCCCGATTTCGTCGGCAGCACGATCGACGACGGGTATATCGCGGACGATCGGCGGTGGCCCGCTACGACCGACCAGATCCGCAAGCCCCGGCAGCCGGCGCAGCGACCCGCCGAGCGAAGCCATCTCGCGAGGCTGGGCCTGCGTGTTGACGACACGGTTGATGATCCGCTCGATGTCGCCGATACCGCGGAGCTGATCTCGGAGCTGACTCCGCAGTAATGCATCCTCGACCAGCCACTCTACCCCGTCGTAACGCTGCTCAATATCATCGCGCTCAAGCAGCGGCTGACCAACCCACTGACGCAACAGTCGCCCGCCGAGTGGGCTGCGGGTCGCGTCGAGCGTCTGGACGAGTGTCGTCCCACCTCCACGCGATGTCGATTCAACGAGCTCGAGATTGCGTCGAGTCTGCGCGTCGAGGCTCATGAAACGAGCGGTAGAGTAAGTCGACAGCGTCGTGATCTGCCGCAGGCTGGCGATCTGAGTGGATTGCAGATAGGCCATCAGCGCCCCAGCCGCCCGCGCTGCCAGTGGCGCATCTTCACAACCAAATGGCTCCAACGTGGTAACCCCGAAGTGCTCGCAGAGCGTCTCGCTTGCGGCATCGAGCCGCCAGCTACTGGCGGCGACCGCCGAGCGAGTGACATCAGCGGGGATCAGCGTTGCCAGCGGATCGTCGTCGCGACAGAGGAGCTCGGCGGGCTGCAGTCGCAACAGCTCGCGTCCGATCGCGTCGGCCAGCGCGCCATCGCCAGCGTCCAGCTGGGTCGTAGCAAACTCCCCGGTGGTCAGGTCGGCGTACGCCAGCCCGGCGCGCTCGCCATCGCTGAGCAAGGCGACGATGTACGAGTTCCCCGAACCAGGAACAAACGCGGGGTCTGTGACTGTCCCCGGCGTGACAACGCTTGTCACCTGCCGCTCGATCAGATCACGACCATTTGGCTGGGTGAGCTGTTCGGCAATCGCGACCTTGTGGCCGGCAGCCAGCAGCCGGGCGACGTACCCCTCGGCTGCGTGGTACGGAATGCCGGCCAGCGGTATCCGGTTCCCCTTGCCCATCTCGCGGGATGTCAGCGTAATCCCGAGCACTCGGGCGACCGTCTCCGCGTCGTTATCGAACGTCTCGTAGAAATCGCCAAGCCGGAAGAACACGATGATATCCGGATACTGACGCTTGATCGCCAGGTACTGACGGCGGACGGGGGTCATCGGGCAGCCGATCGGCTCGCTCGACGAGCGTTGTTCGTGGCGTGGCTTCGTGCCGGCATGTGCCCCCCTGCTTCGGTCACGAAATGGTGACCAGGAACAACTGCCCGACGACCAATGCTGGTCCACGCGGCATGCGTGATTCTCCTCATCCCGCGGCGATTGTCAGGCGGAGGCAAGGCCGTTCCGCATGCCAGCTTGACCAACAGCACATCAGCAGACGGTCACCTGTGAGCCGCGGTCGGTCTTGACGACATCGATCCGGGTTGGGAACAGCTCGCGGATCTCGCCGATGTGCGTGATCACGAGGATCGTCTGGAAATCATCCTCGATCGAGCGCAGCGCCTCGATCAGCCCGTCGCGTCCGCGGGCGTCCTGCGTCCCGAACCCCTCGTCGATGACGAGCATGTCGATACTTGCGCCAGCCCGGCGAGCCAGTAGCTTCGACAGAGCGACCCGGATTGCGAAGTTAACCCGAAACGCCTCGCCGCCACTATAGAGCGCGTACAACCGTTCGCCGGCCTCGTCGCGGATGATGATGTCGAGCGTCTCCGCGACTGAATCACGCGACTGTAATTGACGCTGCGATCGGAAGGACACCTCGAGCTGGCCGGTCGACATCTGACGAAGCAATCGGTTGGCTTCGTCCTCGAGCTCCGGCAGCACGCCCTCGACGATCATCGCCTGGATGCCGTTGCGGCCGAAGGCTTCCACCAGCACCTTCGTCGCGCCGTAGTCAAGCTCCAGCCCCGTTGCCTCGCGATCCAGCTCATCGCGATGGTCCTGCAGCCGATCGAGCGTGTTGATGCGACCTTCCAGATGGCCCTGCCGCGCGATCAAAGCGTTCTTCTCTCGCGTCAATCGGTCCAGAGCATCGTTCGCGGTGTCGTATCGATCGCGCAATCCCGGATCGCGTGGGTTCTCGCGCCTGATCCGCTCCAGCTCTCCAACGGTCTCGGAATGGGCCGCTTCGCGCTCGGCAATCTGCATTCCGATTTCGGCGATGACCGCCTCAGCCTGATTCGCGCCCGAACGCGCGTCGACCAGCTCGGCCCTGCGGCTGGCAAACGGAGCGAGCTCACGCTCATTCCGCGCCGCGTGCTCTGCCACCCGAGCATCGTAGCCAAGCGCTCGACGCGCCGCGAGCACTACGATCAGTTGCGATCGCGCACCGGTGGCGAAATCGCCCGCGGTCAATCGTGTCTCGAGACGCTGCTCCTCGGCAATCGCGAGTTGCAGGCGTTGCTCTTCGGCTTCGCGTCCGGCGAGCTGGCCGGTAATCTGGCCGATCAATGCGACCCGGCCGGCGTTGTTGTGCGCGACCTGCTCTAGCGCCTTCTGCTCCAACTTCAGTCGCTCGCCCTGTTCCTGAAGCTCTTGCAGCATCACCTCGTTCGCCTGCCCCCGCTCGCGAAGCGATTGCCCCTCGCCCATCCAGCCCTCACGGATCTGATCGCGGTCGTGCTCGCTCAACGGCCGGCGACAGGTCGGGCAGATAGCATCGATCTGGTCGAGCCGGCCAAGATTCTCATCAATACCCCCCAACTGGGCGAGTAGTTGACGGTTGCCGCCATCGACACTCGAATACTGGCGGCGCAACCTGGTGAGATCCTCGTCGATCCGGGCCAATCGTGCCGTCGGGTCGCCGGCCTCGTCCAGCTCGGTCTGTAGTGTCACTCGCTCTTTCGACCGCTGGTCGAGCCTTGCCAGCTGTTCGTTAGCGGATCGCGCCTCGTGGCGGGCGGCATCGACCGCCCGGCGCAACAACGCCTCCTCGGCGTCAATCGCGCGCTGCGCGTCGTGGGCTATCTGCTGCTGGGCCTGATCGTCACGCCCAAGCGCTGCCAATCGACCGACTTCCGCGCCCCAATGCTGGGATTCCTTCCAGCCGCGCTCGATCTCATCTGCCTGCGCCAGCACCACGCTGAACCGCTCTCGCGCCGAGCGTTGCCCGGCCAGCCGCGACCGCAGATCGCCGAGCTCCCGCTCCTCGCGATCCGCCTGCGCCGCCCTCTCAGCGATCTGACGCTGGACAAGATTCTCGGTCTCCAGCTGCAGCCTCAACAGCTGGGTCTGCTGCTGGGCGATGTCCAGCTGCTGCCCGAGGTCAGTCAGCTGCCTCATGGTGACGGCGAGCTCATCCATGACCGATGGTCGTTCCGTCAGCTGGCTATCGAGCTCGTCCATCTGGCCCCGGATCGCAGACAGGCGTTCGCGCAGGGCGCGCTCCTCCTGCTTCGAGAGCTCCTGGAGGTCGTCATACTCGCGCAGATTGAGGATATTACCGAGGATCTTCTTACGGTCGCGCGGGGGCTTTTCGGTAAACGAGTCGGCTTTGCCCTGCAGGATGAACGCAGAGTTGACAAATGTCTCATGATCCAGATTGAGCAGCCGGCTGATCTTCTCCTGGGTGTGGCGGGCAGAGTCACCGGTGATCTGCGACCAGGTGTCGTCTCCGGGGGCGCGCGCCTCGAGCTCAATCGTGAGCCGGCCGGCGCCGTGTGTCGACCGACGGCGGAAGACACGGTACTCACGGTCCCCGAGCCGGAAGACGAACGTGACTTCCATCTCGATCGCGCCGATCGAGATGACATCCCGGTCGCTGGGTGTCCTGGTCTCGCCCCAGAGCGCCCAGGTGATCGCGTCGAGCAGAGCGGACTTGCCCGCTCCGTTATCGCCCGAGAGACACGCGATCCGGATATTGGTGAAGTCGATCGTCGCTTCGTCACGGTAGCTGAGGAAATTCCTCAGCGTGAGCTGTAATGGAATCATGGCACTCTACCCAGGTCGATAGTGAGGCAAGAAAAGCCTGCCCGTGTCGGTCAAGTATACTGTTGCCAACCGCGAACGAACGCGAAGAGAGTGAGGCTCTTTCCCCGCCGATGCTGGATATCACCTGGCGCCTGCTGGTGGTTCTTTTCCTCGTGTTGCTGAATGCGTACTTCGTTGCTGCGGAGTTCGCGCTGGTGAGCGTGAGACGGACGCGCATCGAGCAGCTCGTCGCCGAGGGAAATATGCTGGCCCGGATCGTTCACCGGGCACTGAATGACCCGAACCGGTTCATCTCGGCTGCCCAACTTGGCATCACGATGGCGAGCCTTGGACTCGGCTGGGTCGGCGAACCAACACTGGTGCGGTTGATTGGGCCGGCGCTGGACTCCTTCCTCCCGCAACAGCTCGTATTCATCTCGTCACACGCTCTCGCGGTCTTCTTTGCCTTTGCGCTGATCACGCTTTTCCACCTCGTCCTTGGCGAGCAGGTGCCGAAGATGCTCGCCTTACAGCGCCCCGAGCCGGTCATTCTGGCGACCGCTCAGGTCACCGAGCTCGTCTCGATCGTCTTCCGACCATTCATCTGGATCGTGTATTGGGCGACGGAGCTTGTGCTACGACCACTCGGGCTGCGCTATGAGGGAGAAAAGCACCTCGTCTACACAGTCGAGGAGCTGGAGATGCTCGTGACAGCGTCCGCCGAGGGCGGACAGCTCGACGAGAGCGAGCAGGAGATGATTCACCGCGTCTTCACGTTCGCCGACCTCGATGCCCACCAGGTCATGGTTCCGCGAACCGAGGTCGTCGGTGTGCCGGTCGATATCACGCTTCCGGAGCTCGCAGATATGGTCGCCCTTGAGGGACGTTCGCGGTTCCCGGTCTATCGCGGCTCGATCGACGACATAGTCGGCATCGTCTACGTCAAGGACATCATCAAGGCTCTTCAGCTCGATGCCGCAGAACCATTCCACGTCCGAACGATCACCCGCGAGGCGCTGATCGTTCCGGAAAGCCTCGCGGTGGACGAGGTGCTGGCGGACATGAAGGCGCGACGCATGCACATGGCAGTTGTCATCGACGAGTTCGGCGGCACGGCCGGGCTGATCACGCTGGAGGATATCCTCGAGGTCATCGTCGGCGAGATGCAGGACGAATTCGAACGCCCGGAAACCGATATCGCCATCGCCACGGACGGCACGGCGCGAGTCAATGGGCTGGTTCTCATCAACGAGTTCAACCGGCGACTGGACGCGACCATCGATGACCCCAATGTCGCTACCATCGGTGGGTTCGTCTTCGGTCACATCGGCCGAAAGCCAGAGCTGGGCGACGAAATCGTCACCGAAGGGCTACGCTTTCGTGTCGAGGCGCTCGATGGTTTGCGCATCGCTCAGCTGACTGTCATTCCAGTTGGGTCGGCAGGGGAGCGGTCAAGTCGCCGGGATGACGCCACGCAGCACGGGTGATCGTGCCTACGCGATCAACAATCCGAGCCTGCGGACAAATTGACGGACATTGATCGTCCAGCCGACGCCCCAGACACGAGGAACAAGCACGCGTTCGTCCTCACGATTCCAGGCTCGTTGGCGCACCCGATCAGGCGTCGGGAGACGAAAGTCGTACGGCACGCCGAGCGCTTCGCCGTGCCAATCGCGATCTTCGGGCGCTCGCCCAAGCTGATCGACGAGCGCTACCCCGACGACCACGGCCAGCGCTATCCCTGCCAATCGACGGATTCGCCGCATCATGATCACTCCTGTTAACACGGAACCGCCGGCCGGCCAGCACGCAGAATAGCGCAGGGCGAGGCGCTCCGCTCCGTGCGTACGTACGTAGTCACCTTGACACTGTCCCAGTCCGGCTTCTAAGATCAGTCAGACACTGCTTGAGTTGTTCAGCCTGAAACAACGGTTGACCCGCGATCAAGCAACGCGCCAGGGTCGGCGCGGTTCTCGAACGTTACCAACTGAAGCCCAAATGGAAACAAGGAGCAACGAGAATGGAATATGTTCTCATTGCGTTCGCTTCCGCGGTGCTGGGCGGCGCCATTGCAGCATTGCTGACGAGAGCTCACTTGCAATCGAGCGCAAGCTCGATGGTCGGCAAGGCGAACCTCGAGGCGCAGCGCATCACTGAGGAAGCAGAAGCGCAGCGACGCGAAACAGTTCTTGAAGCCAAGGACGAAGCGATCCGGATCCGCAACGAGATGGATCGCGAGGTTGCTAACCGACGCCGCGACACCGAACGGATGGAGCGGCGGATCGAGCAGAAGGAAGAACAGTTCGATCGCAAGACCGAACAGGTCGATCGTCGGGATCGCAACCTGGAGCGTCGCGAAAAAGAGCTCGACCAGCGCGAAGGCGAGCTCAAAACCTTTCAGGATCGCCAGGAAGAGGAGCTACAGCGGGTCGCCATGATGACGACCGACCAGGCCCGCGAGGTTCTGCTCCGGCAAACCGAGGATGACATGCGCGATATCCTCAATCGTCGGGTCCACGAGCTCGAGCAGGAGGCCAAGGCAGAAGCAGACCGCCGCTCACGCAAGATCCTGGCGACAACCATCCAGCGTATTGCCAGCGACTACATCGCCGAATCGACCGTCTCGGTCGTCCCTCTCCCGAGTGACGACATGAAAGGACGTATCATCGGCCGCGAGGGTCGTAACATCCGGGCGCTCGAACAGGCGACTGGCTGCGACCTGATTGTCGATGACACGCCCGAAGCGGTCACACTCTCCGGGTTCGACCCGGTGCGGCGAGAGATCGCCCGACGGGCGCTGCTCAAGCTGATACAGGACGGCCGGATCCATCCGGCTCGGATCGAGGAGGTCGTCAACAAGACTCGCCTCGATCTCGAGCAGGTCATGCGCGAAGAGGGCGAGAAGGTCGCCTACGAAGCCAATGTCCAGGGTCTGCACCCGGATCTGATCAAGCTGCTGGGACGGTTGAAGTACCGCACCAGCTATGGCCAGAACGTCCTGGCTCACTCTCTGGAAGTGTCGTTGGTCGCCGGGGCACTGGCAGCCGAGCTCGGCGCAGATGTCAATGTCTCGAAAACGGCCGGCCTCCTCCACGATATCGGCAAGGCGGTCGATCACGAGGTCGACGGCCCCCACGCCCTGATCGGCGCAGACATCGCTCGACGACTGGGCCGCTCGGCTCGGATCGTCCACGCGATCGCCGCGCACCACGGCGAAGAAGAGCCACAGACGGTCGAGGCGTTCATCGTCGCTACCGCCGACGGCATCAGCGGCGCTCGACCCGGCGCCCGGCGTGAGATGGTCGAAACCTACATCAAGCGTCTGGAAGCTCTCGAAGCAGTCGCGAACTCGTTCGACGGAGTCGAGAAGTGCTTCGCTATCCAGGCTGGACGCGAAGTGCGGATCATGGTTCAGCCGGAGAAGGTCGACGACCTGGCCGCCGCAAAGCTGGCCCGCGATATCGTCAAGAAGATCGAAGAAAATCTGGAATACCCGGGACAGATCAAGGTGACTGTTATCCGGGAGACACGAGCTGTCGACTACGCACGCTAGTTCCAATCCAGGACACTATCTCGGAAACGCCGCGGTCAATTGACCGCGGCGTTTCCTTTTCTCCACGCTCCCCGTGGTTGACGGTTCGAGCATCATGATGGTATGACTACCGTGACGCTGGGCCGTTGGCCGGTTGCGGTGGTTGGCGCACAACCACGCGCAAGCGCAACGGTATGGGGAAAGGCGTCGTTGGGGGATGGTGTAGCTCCACGTATCGCGGACGAATCCAATGCTGTCCGAGACGGCAGCGAGCGTCGCGAGGTCACGCTGGTCGATATAGCCAGCGGCTTCGGGCTCGCCTTGGCACATCCGTCACGCCAGACAGCTTCCGAAAGATTCAGTCTCCCGCCCAAGCCACATCAGCGACGGAGGTAGAGGACTGGAGTAAACGAACAAACACGCACAAGCGCTCATGCTGCAATGCACGCTTCAGAACAACGTTACTGGCACAGAACGGCATCGCCGTCCTGATGGAGGATTTTCATGGATCGGTTCTTCAGCAAGTTGGACCTGCGCGATATCAAGATCGACCCGGAAGCGAAGTTCCCGCCGGATGGCGACTCCCTCGCAGAAGCTGACTACAGCGATAATCACGCGAGTTGGGACGACGCCGAGAATGCCGGCGCGGCGACAACCCAGACGATCGTCAAGGTTGAGCAGCGCAACGGCAAAGTCCTGAAGGTATCCGCGCGTTCCCGGCCCAGCGCCGTCGCTGGCGCAATCGCGGGCGTCGTGCGCGAGTCCGGGCGAGCCGAGGTGCAAGCCATCGGCGCCGGGGCCACGAATCAGGCAGTCAAGGCGGTTGCGATCGCGCGTGACTACCTCCAGGAAACCGGCATCGAGGCGATCTGCCTCCCCGCCTTCATCGACGTCACGATCGACAATGAGGACCGCACGGCCATCCGACTGATCGTTGAGCCGCGATAGGGCGCGTTCCGGTGACAAGCCCGCGTCCTCGCCGGGCGGATTTTCACACTCATTCGACGGCATCCGACGGAACTCTCGCCCCCGCCGATCTGGTTTACCAGGCCTCCCGGCGGGGGCTCACTATTCTGGCGTTGACCGATCACGACACGACGCTCGGGCTGGCTCCGGCGATGGCGGCCGCTGCCGACCTGGGCATCAGGCTGATCCCGGGGATCGAGCTATCGACCGATGTCGAGCACGGTGAGATCCATATCCTCGGGTACAGTATCGACCCGGCCGACGCCACGCTCCAGACGACACTGGCGACCTTACGACAGGCGCGTGAATCTCGCATCGACCGGATGGTGGCGCAGCTGCGGTCTATCGGCATCACCCTGAACCGGGATGCGATCCAGCCAAACACGCCCGGCGGATCGATTGGCCGCCCACATGTCGCGCGCGCAATGGTTGACGCTGGCTATGTCGAGTCGGTCCCGGAAGCATTCGCGCGCTTCATCGGCAATGGCAGACCAGGCTATGTTCCCTCGCAACGGCTGACACCAGCCGAAGCAGTCCGCCTCATCGTCGCTGCGGGCGGGCTGGCCTTCTACGCCCACCCGCTGACGTCGCCCCTCTTCCCAGGCAATCTGGACGATCTCATCGCCGCGGGGCTGGCCGGCCTTGAGGCATATTATGGTGAGTACACTCCATCCCAATGCAAGCGGCTCGCCGCGATCGGGCGGGCGCACGGGCTGCTCCTCAGCGGCGGGAGTGACTACCACGGCGACCAGCTCAAGCACGGGCGCGACCTCGGTGAGGTAGACATCCCCGATCGTGTGACGCAGGCGTTGCTCGCGGCACTCGCCGCTCGCACGCGGCACGGGCTGAGTTGAGGCGTTCTTCGACTCTGCTAGACTGCCGCGCATACTCGTTAGCTCGGTCATCTCCGACCGGCGACCTGCCCGCCACGACGACAATCGCCTCCAGAATGGATCAGCTTCGCTGTGCATGAGGGAATCGACAACGAATCAACGCCGCCCGCCGGGCCGGTTGCCGCGATTGTCGTTGCGGCCGGCTCGGGCACACGCTTCGGCGACAGTGAGAAGGTCTTTCTCGATCTGGCGGGCCGGCCACTTCTGCTCTGGTCAGTGGAGCGCCTGGCTCGACACCGGACAATTGAACAGGTGGTCGTGGTTCTCGGCGTACACACCCACGACCGCGGCAGAATGCTGCTCGATAGCGCGGGGCTGACAGGTGTTGTGACCTGCGCCGGCGGCACGACCCGGGCGGACTCCGCGCGATCCGGCTTGGCGCGCCTGCCTGACGCCGGCATCATCCTTGTCCACGATGCTGCCCGTCCCTTACTGGACGCTGCACTCATCGACCGGGTCATCGCCGCCGCTCGTCAGACCGGCGCTGCGATCCCGGTCATCCCGGTCAGCGACACCCTGCACCGGAGAGCGGACAGGGATGTCTCTGGCGGGGTTGTCGATCGAGACTCGCTGGCGGCCGCGCAGACACCCCAGGCTGCGCGGCGCGACTGGCTCGCGAACGCGCTCAGTCACACCGACCAGTCAACCGACGAAGGGGGCATGTTGCAGCAGGCTGGATATCCTGTCGCGCTGGTGGCCGGGGAGACACGCAACCTGAAAATCACCTGGCCAATCGACCTCATCATCGCGCGAGCGATCATGGCTGCCGGAGAGGAGGCTGAATGATTCGCGTCGGTATCGGCTACGATATTCATCGCTATGCCGCCGGCCGGCGCATGGTGCTCTGCGGAGTGGAGTTCCCCGACGAGGAGGGGCTCGAAGGTCATTCCGACGCCGACGCAGCGCTCCACGCCGTGACCGACGCGATTCTCGGCGCGGCCGGCATGGGCGACATCGGGGACCACTTCCCGCCGGGTGTTGAGGCGTGGCGCGACGCCGATAGCGGCCGGCTGCTGGAACTGGCGATCGACATCGTTCGATCGCGCTTCACGTTGGTGAACATCGACCTGACGATCATCGGCGAGCGCCCCAAGGTGGCGCCCCGCCGGGCCGACATGCGCATACGACTAGCAACGCTCACGGGATTGCCGGCCGAGCGTGTCAACATCAAGGCAACGACGAACGAACAACTGGGGGCGATTGGCCGCGGCGAAGGGCTCGCCGCGCTGGCCGTCGCGCTGCTGGAGGAGCAGACAGGGACATGAGAGCGGTCGTCCAGCGAGTGCGACGGGCGTCGGTCGATGTCGGCGACGAGCGAGTTGCGGAAATCGGCCACGGGCTGTTGGTCCTGCTCGGCGTCCACACCGGGGATACTGCGGCGGAAGGACGACAACTGGCCGCGAAGATCGCCAACCTGCGGATCTTTGCCGATGAGGCCGGCAAGATGAATCTTTCAGCGCTCGATCTGGGGCTGGAGATCCTCGTTGTCTCTCAGTTCACCCTCTATGGCGATGTTCGCAAAGGGCGTCGTCCGTCGTTTGTCACCGCTGCGCCGCCCGATATTGCCTCGCCGTTGGTCGATCTCGTCGCCGCCAAGTGTCGGGCATTCGGGCTGGCGGTTTCCACCGGTGTTTTCGGAGCTGAGATGCAGATCGGGCTCGTCAACGACGGGCCAGTGACGATCTGGATCGACACCACCAACCTCCCTCGCTAACAGGAAGACCGGGGGCAACAACCGATGACGCGCGACGATGAACAACCCGATGCCGGGGCCGACGATCTTCCTGAGTGGCTTCGTGAGAAGCCAGGCGCCGCTGGCGACATCAACCTGCCGGACTGGCTCGATATGCCGGAGGATGAGGACGAGCTCGACCTCGCCCGCGACCGTCAGCCGCCCGATATCGCCGTCCCGCGAGTCTCGCCGGCCTGGGTCGTGCGCGAGCCCGCATCTGAAGATTCGCCGTTGCCGCCGAGCGGGCCGGCCAATGTCATGCTCCGATCCCGGCGACTGCTGCCGGGAATCGCGCTGGTGGCTGTGTTGATCATCGTGATGCTATTCGTCGGCTGGCAGCTTCTCGCGTGACAGTCGGCGATCTTTCGGCGCGAGGATTAGCGCTGGTCATCGATATCGCCGACGACGCGCTCCGCGGTGTTCTCCTGGCGCGCGTCGAGGGGCAGGCTCGATTCATCACGTCTGCACGATGCGAGCGACACCCATCACTCTCCGCGACGGTTGAGCTTCTGTCGGAGCAGCTGGCCATCCAGACAGGTCTCGCCGTCGCGGATATCCAGAGGGATCCACTCTTCGTCTCTACGAACCCCGACGATCTGACCAATCGGTCGCTAGCCGTCTCCGATCGCCTGTCGATCATCGCGCAGTCCTGCGCGGCAGCCGCTCTGATACGTGACGAGCCAGTCGGGTATCTCGAATCGCGGCTCGCAGATGGACAGGTCGTCGTCGTCCGCGCGACCCCATCGGGCCGGCCAGAAATCCATACGAAACCGGTTTCAGCGCCAAGGCCCGGCGATCCGTCCGCTGCGCTCGCGGCTCAGCTCGAAGAGATCTGCCTCGCGTGGAGAGCAACCGGTGGGGGCGTCGGCCTGCTCATCGCCGGTGAGCCATTCTTGACCATGGAACCCAGCCTCGTGTTGCTGACGCTGGCTGACAGCGTTGTTCCAGCCAGCGAGCAGATGGATATCGTCATCGACGCTGACGGACTGGCGCCTGTCGCCGGATTGCTCGCAGACGAGGCGCTTGTTTCCGTCGTCCAGCACGATCTGCTGCTCCCATACGGGCGCGTGCTGACAGTGCGTGGCGCTGGGGAGTCCGGGACGCTCGCTATCAGGGGGGCAGTCACCTACGCCGCGACGGTGCGGGCCAGGTTCAGCCTGTCGTGGGGTGGCGTTCGACGAATCGCGCCGAAGTCGCGGCAGGGCGGAACCATCACGATTGCCGGACAACCTGGCGCGACGATCAACGGTCAGCGAATCTATGAGGTCGACACGACGGCGCTTGGCAAGGCCGGCCTGCTTGTGGATGCCCGTGACCCGGAGCGTATACCGGCGGCGAATCCAGACCTGCATGTGTCCTGGCTCGCGGAAGTCGCAGAACTCTGAACAGCATTGTCTGGTGGCCAGACACGAGCGGCCCGTTCTCCGGTTGGAGAACGGGCCGCTTTCGTCAGCGATTAGTGGTAGCGGGGATCAGCCGACCTCGCGGAATTCGCCCTCGACGGTCGTCTCGTCCTCGTTCTTGGCCTGCGGTTCCTCGGAGGCGCCATCCGGGCCGGCCTCGTGGCCAGCGGCCTCCGCCTGCTCGTACATCGACGCGCCAGCCTTCGAGAGTGTCTCGTTCATTTCATCGTAGGCTGACCGCAGCCGATCGATGTTCTCGGGGTCGTTGGCCAGGATATCGCGGACTGTGGCGACCTTCTGCTCGAGGTCGAGCTTGACGTCGCTGGAAACTTTGTCGCCGTAGTCCGAGAGTGTCCGCTCGGCCTGGTAGACCATCGCCTCGGCCTGGTTGCGGAACTCGATCGCCTCGCGCCGGGTTCGATCCTCCGTCGCGTGCGACTCGGCCTCCTTGACCATCCGGTCGATCTCGTCCTTGTTCAGGCCGCTCGACGCGGTGATCGTCACCTTCTGCTCCCGACCAGTTGCCTGATCCTTGGCCGAGACGTTCAGGATCCCGTTGGCGTCGATATCGAAGGTCACCTCGATCTTGGGGATTCCCCGCGGCGCGGGAGGAATGCCGTCCAGGATGAAGCGAGCCAGCGTCTTGTTGTCGGCCGCCATCGGCCGTTCCCCCTGGGTGACGTGGATCTCGACCTGGCCCTGGCTGTCCGAGGCGGTCGTGAAGATCTGGCCCTTGCGAGTCGGAATCGTCGTGTTGCGCTCGATCAGCGCGGTGGACACCCCGCCGAGCGTCTCGATCGACAGTGTCAGCGGAGTGACATCCAGCAGCAGGATGTCTTTCACCTCACCGCCGAGGACGCCAGCCTGAATTGCCGCGCCAACCGCGACAACCTCATCCGGGTTGATGCCCTTGTGCGGCTCCTTGCCAAAGAAGTCCGTTACCGCCTTCTGAATAGCCGGCATGCGGATCTGGCCACCGACGAGCAGGATCTCGTCGACATCGCTCTTGCTCAGCCCAGCGTCCTTGAGGGCGGCATCCATCGGCCCGACAGTGCGCTTGATCAGATCGTCGACCAGCTGCTCCAGCCGCGAACGCGTCAGTGTGACGTTGAGGTGCTTCGGGCCACTGGCGTCGGCGGTGATGAACGGCAGGTTGATGTCGGTCTGCTGGGTCGAAGACAACTCGATCTTCGCCTTTTCTGCGGCCTCCTTGAGCCGTTGCAGCGCCATCCGGTCGCTGCGCAGATCGATGCCTTCCTGCTTCTTGAACTCGTCCGCGAGCCAGTCGATGACGCGCTGGTCGAAGTCGTCACCCCCAAGGTGGGTATCACCGTTGGTCGCGAGGACCTGGAAGACGCCCTCGGAGAGGTCGAGGATCGAGATGTCGTAAGTGCCGCCGCCGAGGTCGTAGACGGCGATCTTCTCGTCGCCTTTTCTATCGAGGCCATAGGCCAGCGCCGAGGCAGTCGGCTCGTTGATGATGCGCAGAACCTCGAGGCCGGCGATCTGGCCGGCGTCCTTGGTCGCCTGTCGCTGGCTGTCGTCGAAATAGGCCGGGACAGTGATGACCGCTTTGTCGACCTTCTCGCCGAGATAGGCCTCAGCGTCCGCCTTCAGCTTCTGCAGAACCATCGCGGAGATCTCGGCCGGCCGATACCAGCGGTCGCCCATCTTGATCTCAAGGCTGTTACTGCCGCCCTGGCGCACGTCATACGGGACGAGCTTCAGATCGCGCTGGACTTCCGGTTCGTCGAAGCGCCGACCGATGAAGCGCTTGACCGAGAAGATCGTGTTCTTCGGGTTGGTGACCGCCTGGCGCTTGGCAAATCGGCCGACCAGCCGTTCGCCGTTCAACGACATCGCAACAACGGACGGCGTCAGGCGCTCGCCCTCGGCGTTTGTGATGACCGTCGGCTCGCCGCCCTCGATCACCGCGACGACGGAGTTCGTCGTTCCCAGGTCGATCCCGATAGTTCGTGCCATATGACTTTTCCTCCTCAGACTGACTCCGGTGCGGCCCGCTGCCGTCCCGGCTCTGCTATGCCTCTGGGCTGTTGCCCGTGTTGTTCGGGTTCGCGCCGACCTTCACCATGGCCGGCCGAAGCACCGAGTCTCGAACCAGATAGCCGCGCTGAAATTCCTCGACGACGGTGTCCGCCTGTTCGGCGCCTTCATCGACCATGATTGCGTCGTGCCGGGCGGGGTCGAACGGGTGACCAATGCTCTCCATCGGCTCGACGCCCTCGCCGCCCAGCAGATTCCAGAGCTTGCGCTCGACGAGCTGGATGCCCTCGAACCAGGGATCTGCTGCAATCACCTCCGGCACCGACTTCAGCGCCCGCTCGAAGTCGTCGGCGATCGGTAGCAGCTTGCGGACGATATCCTCGGCCGCGCGCTGACGAGAGAGCTCGCGCTCCTGCTCGATCCGCCGTCGGTAATTCGCGAACTCAGCGCGCGAGCGCTGAAGGGTATCAAGCAGTTGCGCGGCGTCGATCCGGAGCTGGTCCAGCTCCGACAAGTCATCCGGCGCCGGGCCGGGCTCCCCGGACACTCCGGGTGAAGGTTGGACGTCCTCTACCACACTGTTCCTCCAAGTCCGATAGTTACGCATCTTGTGCCGTATAGAGATCGCGCATCAGGTCGCTCATCAGCTGTGCCATGTAGCGCACCGATGAAATCGACCGTTCATATGGCATCCGGCGTGGCCCGAGAATACCGAGCAGGCCGGTGACCTCCTGGTCGACGCCATAGGTAGCGACCACAACGCCGAATGGCCAGAGTTCTTCCGAGCGGTTTTCCTCGCCGATGAAGACCTGAATATCGTCGCCGTAGGTCACCTGCGGCAGCAGCTCCGAAAGCAGCGCGCCGCCACGCAGCAGATCGAACAACCCCTGGGCCGCGTCTGACCCGGAGAATTCAGGCTGTTGCAACGCGTGTTCCACGCCGTGGTAATGCAGCTCAGTAGCGCTGGCCTGGGTCGAAGCCAGGGTCGAGACCACATGCTCACAAACCACGCGGTCCAGCCCGGAGAGACCACCACTCCTGCTGCGTGCCTCCTCGGCAGTCAGGTTCATCAGCAGCAGGTTCAGACGATCGGCGCACGCGGAGAGGTTTTGCTGGCCGACTTCGTCGTTGAGATGTAGCACTCCCTGGCGGACGGTACTCTCCTGGGTGACAAGGATCAGCAGCACTGACCTGTCGTTGAGCGACAGCAGCTCGAAGTGACGCAGGCGCGACATGCTCGGCTTCGGCGAGGTGACCAGCGACACGTTCTGGGCAAAGCCGGAAAGGACGCTCGCCGCGAGCTGTAGCCAACTCTCCAGTTGCGTCTCGACCTGCCGGAACTGGTGGCGGATCATGATCTGGTCGTTCGGCGGCAGCGCCGACTCAACAGCATAGTTCTCGACGTAGAAGCGGTAGCCACGATCGGTCGGCACTCGGCCGGCCGAGGTGTGCAGCTGGTGGATATAGCCCATGCGCTCCAGCGAGACCATCTCGTTGCGGACTGTCGCCGACGAGATACGCAGCGGGTAGCGCTCGATCAGGGTATGCGACCCGACTGCGCGGCTGCCCTGGACGTATTCCTTGACGATCAATCGCAGAATCTCGCGTTGGCGGAGCGTCAGCTCGTGCTCGGACGACATGCTTCTCTCACAGACTTAGCACTCTCCGTGGGCGAGTGCTAACGACTGAAAAGGATAGCAGTTGATACGACCAGTGTCAAGGTTGCCGGTGGCCAGGCTGGGAGCGCGATCGTCACACTAGCGGGGGGCGCTGCCGGCTGAATCGGTGAGCTCGCGACGAACATCAAAGACACCGCGAATGCCCTCGACGCGCTGAAGGATATGGCTCAGCTGCTTCACGCCGGCCACATCGATCGTCATGAGCACCGTGACGGTTCGATCCTCATGGACTTTGGTGAGGACGCTCAGCAGATTGACGCGCTCATCGGCGACGAGGCTGGTGATATCGCGCAAGAGCGCGACACGATCCCAGGCTTCTATCCGGATTGCGACCGGGTAGGACCGCGCGGCCTGTTCGCCCCAGGAGACCGGGACCTTTCGGCCGTCCTCGTCCACGTTCCTCATGTTGCTGCAATCGGCGCGATGCACGGTGATGCCACGACCACGGGTGACATAGCCGACGATCTCATCGCCATAGACCGGTTTGCAGCAGTTTGCGAGCCGCGTATAGAGATCGCCAACCCCCATGACCTGCAGATTCAATGGTTGCTGCGTCGGGATGTGGCTGGGCGGCGGGGTGAGCACCTCGGGCTCGCGGGATTCAACCAGGCGGGTGGCTATCTGCTGCGGGGTGATGCCTCCGTAGCCGACCGCCGCGAGGAAGTCATCCAGTCGCTGGTAGGAGTGAAATTGCCGGGCGATGTCGTCGAGCTTCGCTTCGATGCCGAGCCGCCGCAGCTCTCGCTCGAGAATGTCACGGCCCTGGACGATGTTCTCGTCGCGCTCCTGGCGCCGGAACCACTGGCGGATCTTCTCTCGCGCGCCGGCCGTCTTCACGTAACCGTTGGAGGGCATCAGCCAGTCCCGGCTCGGGCCGACTTTTGTCTTGCTTGTCATGACCCGGATGACCTGGCCATTTTGCAGCTTGTAATCGAGCGGCACGAGCTGCTCGTTGACCTTTGAGCCAACGCACTGATGGCCAACCTCGGTGTGAATGCGATAGGCAAAGTCGATCGGCGTGGCGCCGGCCGGCAATTCGACAATATCGCCGCGAGGTGTGAATACGTAGATCATCTCGCGGAAGACATCGGACTTCAGCGACTCGACGAACTCCTGCGCGTCGACGACCTCGTCGCGCCAGTCCATCAGTTGACGCAACCAGCTGATCTTCGCCTCGAGATTGGCGTCGACCTTACGGCCCTCTTTGTAGCGCCAGTGCGCGGCGATTCCGTACTCGGCGATGCGGTGCATCTCGGCCGTGCGGATCTGAATCTCGATCGAATGTCCCTCGGGGCCGAGAACCGCTGTGTGGATCGACTGGTACATGCTCTCTTTCGGAGTAGCGATGTAATCGTCAAACTCACCCGGGATCGGCCGCCACAACAAATGAATCACGCCAAGCGCGCCGTAGCAGTCCTGCTTCTCGGAGACAATGATGCGAAGGGCCAGCACGTCGTAGATCTCATCGAAGCGCGCGTCCTTGCGCTTCATCTTCCGATAGATCGAATAGACATGCTTCTCGCGACCAGTGATCTCGGCCCCGATGCCGGACGCGTCCAGCGCCTTGGTCAATTCGGTTCGCACCCGCTCGATATATGCCTCGCCGTCCGTCCCACGTCGCTCGAGGGCGCGGACAACACCGAAGTA
>Ga0073899_10000622_pt1 | contig 32437 bp, 28 predicted proteins | sample KloWWTmetaKNB5Ph_FD_88975 | JGI IMG/M metagenome (GOLD analysis project Ga0073899, IMG submission 88975) | Active sludge microbial communities from Klosterneuburg, Austria, studying microevolution and ecology of nitrifiers - Klosterneuburg... | ecosystem: Engineered > WWTP > Aerobic digester >... | reverse complement strand
TAGAGCACCAGCCTTCTAAGCTGGGGGTTGCAGGTTCGATCCCTGCCGGGCAGGCCAGGACAGGGTAGTTTTTCAGGGCTTTGGTTTTGCCGGGGCCCGACAGTGGCGGCATTAGCTCAGTTGGTAGAGCACTGGATTGTGGCTCCAGTTGTCACCGGTTCGATCCCGGTATGTCGCCCCAAGTACATCAAGGGCTGTGGATAAATATCCACAGCCCTTTTCTATTTCGCAAGCTCGCTAAAACGGCACACGCTGCCCAGCACTGACAACGTTCCCGTCTACCGTCACTCACTGACCAAGGCGATCGCGCTCTGCATGCAAGCGAGCCACATCATCCCGAAGGCGACTGATTCTCATGTCGTAAGTCGAGACTACCGCACTCATCTCGTAGCTGATGCTCTGCTCCCAAGTCGCACCAGCAAGGTTATTGCTGGCACGACTTTTCTTGGCCCGCAAAAATTCGAGCTCGGCGTTCATTTCGTTACGTACCGACTCGATGTGACGTTCTTTGAACTCGATCTCGTTGGTCAGCTGCCGGCGCCTGATGGCGACCTCTCCCTGGTCAGCCCGTGCCGAACGAACGGCAGGCACGGGCGATGACTCCGCATCCGGCAAAGGCGCCGCAGCGTTTGGCACCCCACTCCCTCGGGCGGGTCTGACGTCCAGAGGTTTCGCCCCAACCGCACACGGCTGGTCTGTGAATACCGTTACCCCGTCGACCCTGCATTTGTAGACTTGCCCCTGCGCGCTTGACGAAAGCAAAAGTGCGGACCAAGTTGTGATGAGTATCAGTGCTGCCCTACGCATGATTTCATGCAATTCCGTAGATAGTCTAGCCACTCTACACGCGGACGCTAGAGACAGGTTCGCGGGCGCTCTCAATATGTCTGATGCGGTTCGCGCAATGGTCTATCACGCAAAAGCGTGCACATAATGCGGGACGGAGAAAACCGGAGGGCGTCGTGCTCTCGATTCCGCCCATAACGCCCGCTCTTGGACCAAAGAGATTTCAGCACGAAGCAGATCGAACACAGCAAACTCGACGGCATCGTTGCCCAGGCACGCAAGGCGGCGGACACCCGCAGCGATGGCTACCGTGAGCGCGCACTCAAGATTTACCCCTGGGTGTGCGGGCGCTGCACGCGCGAGTTCACCCTCGCCAACCTGCGCGAACTCACGGTCCATCACCGCGACCACAATCACGACAACAACCCGTCCGACGGCAGCAACTGGGAACTGCTCTGCATCTATTGCCACGACAACGAGCACCAGCGCCAACTGGAAGCTCAGGCAGGGACCAGCATCGTGACCGATGTCGGCGCAGTCGCAACACACTCCCCGTTCGCCCAGCTCAAGGCGATGATGTCGCCCGACAAGAAGTAAGCGAGGCTTTCACCTCGCGCTGGAGCATGTTGCTGGCACCGCCTCATGCTTCCGCAGTAAAGCGGAGATAGGGCAGCGTATCGTGACCAAAGCGGACACGCTGCACCTCGGTCATCCCGTTGCGACTCAACAGCACGGTATAGCTGCCATGTGAGAGCGGGCCGACTGTCGCTTCGCCGTCCAGCGTGAGCTGGGTTACGTTCCGCCCGCTCGCATCAAGGATTCGCAGGCGGACGGATTTGCCCTGCGGTGCGTACTGGGGCACGTCCTCGTGCAGCGCGATCGAATGGAGATAGAGGCGGCTCACCTCCTCCCGCGCCTGCGCGGAGGCTTGATTCTCACCGCGGTAGGTCGCGGCACGCACCTCATCCGTTTCGGCAAGTGCCGGACTGGCGCCCAGGCCGATCGCCATACTGGCGGCGGCGAGCTGGAGGAAGCGCTTGATCGCGCGCGGCGGAATACGGTGTCTGGCTTTCATTTCTTTGTCCTCGCAATGGTCTGCAGCTGATCCACGAATGAGCGCACGCGAGGCACCCCTGGGGCGCATCCGCGGCGGCCCGGATGGCGCGTGGGCCTGAGGATTCAGCCGAGTTCGATCGGCACGAAAATCCGCGCTTCGTTACGCTGGATCAGCAAGGCGACATGTTTGCTGGCCGCATCGATCAGCTTGTGCAGCGCATCCACGCTGACCACCGGTTTGCCATTGACCGACAGAATCACGTCGCCGGCGCGGATGCCCGCGTGGGCAGCGGGACCGCTCGCGTCCAGCACGAGCAGCCCCTGGGTTTCGGCCTCCTGCTGCTCCTTGGGATCGAGCGGACGCACGGCCACGCCGAGCCGCCCCTTATCGGGTGAAACCTTGCTGTCCGCAAGCCCTTGCGCCTGGGGCAGCTCGCCGACGGTGGCCTCAAGCGTGCGTAGTTCGCCCTTGTGCCAGACGTCCAGCCTGGCCTTGGTCCCGGGGGAAATCGCCGCCACCTTCGCCGGCAACTCGGCCGAAGCGCTGACCGGCTGACCGTTGAGCTTCAGGATCACGTCGCCCACTTCCAGACCCGCGGCAGCGGCCGGGCTTCCCTCTTCCACCCGGCTCACCAGCGCGCCTTGCGCACGGTCGAGACCGAAGGACTCCGCCAGCGCCTGATTGACCTCCTGAATGACCACACCCAGCCGGCCGCGCGTCACCTTGCCGTGCTTCAGCAACTGGTCCTTGACCTGGGCGGCGACGTTGATCGGAATAGCAAAGGACAAACCCTGGTAGCCACCCGAGCGGCTGAAAATCTGCGAATTGATGCCGACGACCTCGCCTTTCATATTGAGCAGCGGCCCGCCCGAGTTGCCCGGATTGATGGCGACGTCAGTCTGGATGAAGGGAACATAGCCCTCATCGGGCAGGGAGCGCGACTTGGCCGACACGATTCCGGCGGTGACACTGTTCTCGAAACCAAAGGGCGAGCCGATGGCGAGCACCCAGTCACCCACCTGGGTCTGCGCCGGATCGCCGAGCGGCACGGTGGGCAGATCCTTTGCCTCAATTTTGAGCACCGCGATATCGGTCGGCTTGTCGACGCCCAACACGGTGGCCTTGAATTCGCGCTTGTCGGTAAGCTTGACGCTAACCTGGTCAGCCCCTTCGACGACATGCGCATTGGTCAGAATGATGCCGTCCGGGCTGACGATGAAGCCCGAGCCCAATCCACGTTTCATCTGCTCACCAGGCGGCACCTGAAACTGCGGCCCGAAGCGACGCAGGAAGTCGGAAAAGGGATCATCCGGGTCGATCTGCGCGAACGGCCCTTGTGCCGCAGCCGCCGTCTTGACCGTGCCTTCCACGCTGATGTTGACCACCGCAGGGCCATATTTTTCGACGATGTTGCGGAAATCCGGCAGGGCGATCGTCGGTGCGGCGGCAAGGGCGACCATTGGCGCCGCCGATTGGGCGTGTGCCGAGCGGGCAAAGTAGCTTTCGCCCGAGGCGCCGAGGGTGATTCCAGTGATCGCTGCGGCAAGAATGCCGAGCTTGAGGGCGTTGGCTTGCATGTCTGCCTCCTGTGCAGGAGCGGGCAAGAACGCCCGCGATGCCTGCACACTAAAAGACGTCGACTTAAAGCAGGCTTAAGACATGTTGGATCTCATGCAGCGGAGCCCATCAGGTTTTCGGCTCACGAGTCGGCGGCGGGAAACCCACCGCCACGCGCAGCCCACCCAGCGGCGAGGCATCCAGGACCAGCGTCGCCCCGTGGCGTTCGGCGATGCTGCGTACGATGGCCAGTCCAAGCCCGGTGCCAGGCTCGGACTGGTCCGGCCGGCGGTAGAAGCGGTCGAGCACACGTTCTCGCTCGTCGGGCGGAATCCCCGGCCCGCTGTCGCAAATCGACAGCCAGTGGCGGGTCTGTCCGCCCTCGCCTTCACGGAGCACACTGACGTCAATCTGGCCACCCTCTGGGGTGTAGTGGATCGCGTTGTCAACCAGGTTGCTGGCAAGCGTGTGCAGCGCAGCCCTGTCGCCATGCACCAGCAGCTCGTCGTCGAGCTGTGTCGCGCCCAGGTCGATTCGGCGCGCGTCGGCCAGCTGGGCATGATCGGCCAGGGCCTGGCGGGCGATGTCGGCCAGCCTGGCCGACGCCTGCGGTGGCGAGCTTTCCGCCCCGGGCTCCTGCCGCGCCAGCGTCAGCAACTGCTGCACCATGTGCGTGGCGCGCTGCAGCCCGACACGCAGTTCGGCCAGCGCCGCGGCCCGTGCCTGCTCGTCGCTCGCCCGCTCGCACAGCTGCAGCTGAATCTGCAGCGCGGCAAGCGGCGTGCGCAGCTCGTGCGCGGCATCGGCAACGAAGGCACGCTGCGCACTGAGCGTCTTGTCGAGACGCTCGAGCAACTGGTTGAGGGCATGGACGATCGGCTGGGCTTCCTGGGGCACGCGCTCGGCCAGCAAGGGCTGCAGGGCGTCGGGCCGGCGCGATGCGACGTCGCGGGCAAGCCGCTCGAGCGGCCGCAGCCCGCGCCCGACGAGATACCAGATCAGCACCGCGAACAGCGGGATCGCGGCCAGCAGCGGCAGCAGCGTGCGCAGCGCGGCATCCGCCGCCATACGGTTGCGCACCGCCATCGGCTGCGCCACCTGAACCACCCGGTCGAGGAGCGGAACGGCGAAGGTGCGCCAATCGCCCTCCGGCGTCTTCATCATGCTGTAGCCCAGTTGGGCCAGCGCGGGCAGCACGCTGTGAGGCCGCGACAGGTAGAGCTGCACGCCCGTGTTGTCCCAGATCTGAATGACGAAATCGAGTGACTCCTCCGGTGCCGCAGGCGGCGTCGCAGAGCGGCCGAACAACGGATCGCGCAGTGACAGCGCGAGCTGGCGCAGCTGGTAGTCCATCAGATCATCGATCTCGGCCCTGGCCGTCATGAAGGTGGCCACCCCGGCGGCAAGAAAAACCGCCGTCAGGGCGCCGAGCAGGGACAACAGCAGGGTGCGACGCAGGGAACCCATTGCAGACTCAGGTTTGGGGCGGGACGTAATAGCCTACGCCGCGCAGGTTGCGTATCCACTCGGCGCCCAGCTTGCGCCGCAGCGCATGGATATGGACTTCGATGGCGTTGCTTTCCACCTCCTGGTCCCAGCCATACAGACGTTCCTCGAGCTGGGTGCGGGACAGCGGCTTGCCGGGCTGCTCCGCCAAGGCGCACAGCAAGGCGAATTCACGTGCGGCCAGCCGTACCGGGGTGGCATCGAGCGTCACCTGGTGGCTCGCCGGATCGATCTGCAGGCCGCCGATGGTGATCAGCGGTGATGCCGTGCCGCGCTGGCGGCGCTGCAGGGCACGCACACGGGCGCTGAGTTCGTCGAGATCGAAAGGCTTGACGAGGTAGTCGTCGGCACCGGCATCAAGGCCGCGAATGCGGTCGGCCACGGCATCGCGTGCGGTCATGACCAGCACCGGGATGGCGTGGCCAGCGCTGCGCAAGCGCTCCAGCAAGCTGATGCCGTCACGGCGCGGCAGACCCAGATCGAGCAGCAGCACGGAATAGGGGTTGTCGGCAATGGCCAGCTCTGCCGCAACGCCATCGCGCACCCAGTCGACGGTGTAGCCCTCGTCGCGCAGGGCGCGCTGAACGCCGGCACCGATCATCGGATCGTCTTCAACAAGCAGGAGGCGCATCCCAGGCTCCGGGAAATGGGTCGGGCAAATCACTTGAATGGACTGAAAGGCGACAGTCTGAACCTTGAAGGCTGCCAGGCGAAGTTGGCGCCCGCTTCCGCCTCTCTGCGATCGCCAATCTGCAATGCCTGAGCACACGAAGAGGCGCATTGTGCGCTGACCTGCACGCGCAGACTTGCCCAATTTCACGATTTTCTCACACGCTGCCGCCTAGATTGCGTGGGTTATAGACCTTGGCTGCGCGCGATTATGTCCGAACACAAGCTGTCACCCCGTCCCGGCTCGACGGCAAGCACCTGGCGCGCAGCCCGACGCACGCACGCAATCCGACGCGCAAGCACACTGCGCGCATGGGCGAACTGGCGCCCGGAAATCTCGACCGAATCCTTGTTACTCGGTTTGAGCCTGTACTTCACCCTCGCCTGCAATGCGCCATTCTGGCGCGCACTGCTCGCGGGCCGCGGCACCGAGGAGGGGACGCTTGTCTATGTCCTTGCAGTCGGGATTGCGCTCACGGCGCTGAACTTCGGTCTGCTCGCGCCATTGCTCAACCGCTGGACCACCAAGCCCCTGCTGGGCGTGCTGATCCTCGTCGCCGCCATCGCCAGCTACTATGCCAGGCAGTTCGGGGTCTACTTCGACCCCGACATGCTGCGCAACGTCGTTCGGACCGACATCGCCGAAGCGCGCGAACTGCTCACCCCGGGGATGTTCGCATACCTGCTCGCCCTGGCGCTGCCACCCTTGTTCGTGCTGCAGCGCGTGCAGTTGCGCCGCCGGCGGACGGCCCGCGCGCTGATCGTGCGTGCGACATCAATGGCACTGGCCCTCGTCGTCGCGCTGGCAGCGCTTGGCAGCGTGTTCAAGGACTTCTCGGGCGAGATGCGCCAGCACAAGGAAATCCGCTACCTGATCACGCCCACGGCAGCGGCGTGGTCACTCGGCCGCGTGATGACCCGTGATGTCGCCGCTGCCAATACCCCACGTCGCCCGATCGGCACCGACGCCCACCTCGGTGCAAGCTGGCAGACCGCGCACAAACCGCTGCTCTTCGTCATCACCATTGGAGAGACGGCGCGCGCGGCAAACTGGGGCCTGAACCAGCCCGCCGCCGCCCGCGCCGCGCATGACACGACCCCCAAACTCGCCCGTCGCGACGTGATCAACTTCCCCGACGTCAGCAGCTGCGGCACCAACACCGAGGTCTCGCTGCCCTGCATGTTCTCCGTGCAAGGGCGCCGTCACTATGACGAGGATGCCATCCACGCCAGCGAGTCGCTGCTGAACGTGCTGCAGCATGCGGGCTTGCGAGTGGTGTGGAACGACAACCAGTCGGGCTGCAAGGGCGTATGCACCGGGCTGGAGACGATGCGCCCCGACCCGGCGGCGTTTCCCGCACTCTGTCCAGACAATCACTGCTTCGACGAAGCCCTGGTCGACAGCACCCGCAGTCTGCTGCGCGATGCCCAAGGCAACCTGGTGCTGGTGCTGCACCAGCTCGGCAACCACGGTCCATCGTATTTCCGCCGCTATCCGGAGGCCTTCCGCCGCTTCACCCCGACCTGTGACGACGACGATCTGTCGCAGTGCAACCGTGAGCAGATTGTCAACAGCTACGACAATGCCCTGCTCTACACCGATCACGTCCTGGCCCGCACCATCGACCTGCTCAAGGACGTCGAGGACAAGTACGACTCCGCCCTGGTGTATGTATCCGACCACGGCGAATCACTCGGCGAGAACGGACTCTATCTGCACGGTCTGCCGTACTCGATCGCCCCTTCAGAGCAGACCCGGGTGCCGATGGTGATGTGGTTTTCCCCCGGCTTCGCCGCGCGCAACCGACTCGATCTTGCCTGCCTGGACAAAGAGGCACAGCAACCGACTTCACACGACACGCTTTTTCACACCGTGCTCGGACTGCTCGACGTCACCACCTCGATCCACGAACCGGCGCTTGATCTCGGCGCCGCGTGCCGGCGTTGAAAGCATGCCCAAACTCAGGCTGCAATTCGATTGCCAGCCCCCGGACGATGCGGCTCCATCCCACGCGGATACCCCTACCGTCCGGCCACCTGACCGCCATCGACACTGTAGAACTGGCCGCTGATCCACTCACCCTGTTTGCTGCAAAGATAGACGACCATGCTGCCGATTTCCGCAGGTGCACCCGCACGTTTCAAAGGCACATAGGTATCGATGATCGCGTCCCACTGGGCGGGCGACAGGTCATCCAGCCGGGACGTGGAGACGATACCCGGGCAAATCGCGTTGACGCGGATGCCATATCGCCCCACCTCACCCGCCATGGCCGCAGTCAAGGCATGCAGCCCGGCCTTGCTGGCCGCATAGGCGGCGGTGGTGGGCGCCATCAGCTTCCCGCCCACCGACGAAATATTGACGATCGCCCCGCCCTGGGCCTGCTCGATGAGCTTCTGGCCGAAAACCTGGCTCATGTAGAAGCTGCCATTCAGATTGACATCGATGACATTGCGCCAGGCAGCAGGATCGACATCCACCACCGGGGCACGGTCACCCGCCCGGGCCGCGCCGGCATTGTTGATGACGAAATCCACCCGGCCGAATTCCTCCATGACCTTCTCAGCCAGCGCCTTGACCGAATCCAGGTCAGCCACGTTGCTGACCATCGGCAATGCGCGCCTGCCCAGGGCACGGACTTCCTCCGCGACGGACTCGATGTCCCGCCACCCTGCATTCTTTTCGTCGTCTGGAAATGAAACCGGTGAGCGACCGCTGCCGGTAATGACCAGGTCGCAACCGGCTTTTGCCAGTTCCAACGCGATCGAGCGCCCGATACTGCGCATTCTCCCCGCCCCGGTGACGACGGCGACTTTGTCTTCGAGGCCTGTCAGTGCATAAGTCATTCTGGGTTCCTTGCTTGTCAATGTGCATTGCTTCTTTATCTGAAGCCTCCTGCTTCAGCGCGTGTGCGGCAAAACCGAGCCGCGCTTGGGGGCGACTTTACAGTTGATCACGATGAATTCGACTTCCCGCCTGAGGCATCTGCACTTGCTCGGCATCCGCCTTAATCGACGAGGCATTAAGCCGGCCTTAAGTCTCGCATCGCTACGCTTGGCTCACGCTGGCCCGGCTGCAAATTCAATCCGACACGCCGAACACACGAAGAGAGTATCAAACATGGCGTGGAGCCTGGCAGCATGACGAAGCCTGCAAACGGCGCCGAGACACCCAAGCCAGGCCCCGAACCGGAGCGCATCCTGCGCCGCCTCGTTGTGCCGGCCGTCACCGTGCTGCTGCTGGCGCTCGCCTGGTTCGCCGTGCGCCGCCTGGCAGCGGACGTCTCCTACGAAAACCTGCAGGCCGCCATTGCCAGCGTCCCTGCCACGACCCTGCTCGCAGCGCTGGCCCTGACCGCGCTCAGCTTCGCCGCGCTGACCGTCTACGACCTGGGCGCGCTCGCCTTCGTCGGCCGCCAGCTGCCACTACCCATCGTCGCCCTGACCTCCTTCTCCGCCTACGCAGTGGGCAACACGGTCGGCTTCGGCGCACTCACAGCGGGGGCCATCCGCTACCGCTTCTACACCTCGCAAGGCATCGAGCCCGAGGAGATCGGCGGCATCGTCGCCTTCGTCACGGTGTCCTTCGGCCTTGGGCTCGCCGGTGTGGCTGGCCTGGGGATGCTCGCGGCCGCGGGCGAGTTTGCGCATCTGCCGCTGCCACCGACCAGCATCGAGTGGATCGGTGCGACGCTGGTGCTCAGTCTGGCCGCACTGGTCCTGGCTGCGGGAGACGGGCGTAGCGTTCGACTGTTTTCGCGCGAATGGCTTCTGCCCTCTCGCCGCCTGATGCTGCGCCAGTTCCTCGCCACCGCAGTCGATGTCAGCGCATCGGCTGCGGTGCTGTGGGTACTGCTGCCGGCAAACAGCGTCGGCCTGCCCGCCGTCATCGCGCTCTATGCCGTTGCCGTCGGCCTTGGTGTGCTGAGCCACGTTCCCGCCGGCCTGGGCGTGTTAGAGACGGTCATCGTCGCCGGACTCGGCGATCAGGTGGGTATCGACGCCGTGCTTGGCGCCCTCGTGCTGTACCGGGTGATCTACCACCTCGTGCCGCTGGTGCTGGCGGTGTTGCTCGTGTCCGCGCTGGAAATGCGCCGCGTGGCAAGCAGCCCGCTTGCCACCCTGGCACGGCGCGCCGCGACACGCATGGCTCCACCCATCATCGGCGCCTTCACCCTGGTCCTGAGTGCGACCCTGATCCTCTCCGGTGTGACCCCTGTTGGCGAGGAATCGCTCGGGCTGCTCGACGGCTTGATGCCGCTGCCGGTGGTGGAAGGCGCGCACTTCCTGGGCAGCGTACTGGGCGTGGTACTGCTGCTGGTGGCGCGCGGGCTGGTGTTCCGGCTCGACGGCGCATGGTGGATGGCGATGGTGCTGGTCCCGCTGTCGATGGTGCTGTCGATGGCCAAGGGCATTGCCCTGGGTGAAACCGTCTTGCTGGGTACCTTGCTGCTGGCCTTGATCACCGCACGCCGCGAATTCACCCGCCCGGCTTCCCTCATGCACCAGGCGCTGTCACCGGGCTGGCTGCTGACGATGGGCACCCTGCTCGTGACCGCCGCCGCCGTGTTCTTCTTTGTCTACCAGGAGGTCGCTTACTCGCACGAGCTGTGGTGGCAGTTCGAACTCTCGGGCGAAGCCCCACGCAGCCTGCGTGCAATGATGGGCATCGTGCTGACTGCGGGCTTCGGCGCCGGCTGGTTGCTGCTGCGGCCCTTCGCGGCCAGCAGCGCCCTGCCCACGCGAACGGAACTCGACCGCGCCCTGCAGATCGTTGCCGCCCAACCGCGCACCGAAGCCTGCCTGGTGGGGATGGGCGACAAACGCCTGCTGTTCTCCGATGACGGGCGTGCCTTCATCATGTACGGCCGCCAGGGGCGCTCCTGGGTAGCACTGTCCGATCCGGTCGGTCCACGCGACTGCTGGCCTGAGCTCGTCTGGCGTTTCTGCGAACTGGCCAGCCAGGCGGGCGGCCGCGCGGTCTTCTATCAGGTGGGCGCAGATTCGCTGGCGCTGTATGCCGACGCCGGGCTGATGGCCTTCAAGATGGGTGAGGAAGCGGGTGTCGCCCTTGCCGACTTCGACATCAAGGGCGGGCGAAGGGCCGGCCTGCGGCAGGCGCTCAACCGTGCGGAGCGCGAGCGTATGGTGTTCTCGATTCTCTCGCCCGCAGAGGCCGAGCACGCAATCGCAGCGCTGAGCGCCGTCTCGGCGGCCTGGCTGGCCCACCACAAGGTGCGCGAAAAGCGCTTTTCGCTCGGTGCCTTCGATCCCGACTATCTGCGCGGCCAGCCGGTCGCGGTGCTGCGTCAGGACGATCGCATCATCGCCTTTTCCAATCTGCTGCTGACCGGGCTTCAGGACGAGGCCAGCATCGACCTGATGCGCTTCGTGCCGGATGCGCCCAATGGGGTCATGGAAGTCCTGTTCACCCACCTGATGCTGCACTTCAGGGACGCGGGCTATAGCCGATTCAACCTGGGCATGGCGCCGCTGTCCGGCCTGTCGGCGAGCGGCGCGGCACCGGTGTGGCATCGCGTGGGGCGCGCGGTGTTCGAACATGGCGAGCGCTACTATAATTTCTCCGGTCTGCGCGCATTCAAGGCCAAGTTTCGCCCCGACTGGCAGCCCCGCTACCTGGCCGTCAGCGGCGGCATCAATCCGATGCTGGCCCTGACCGACACCACCATACTGATCAGCGGCGGGCTGAAGGGCGTCATCGGACGATGAGCAAACACATCCTGCAAGCGAACGAACGAACGATGAGCAGGCCACAGAGCCCGCTGATCCAACACGCCCTGATCGTGGCCAGCCTGCTGTGCAGCGCCACCGCCAGCGCCGCCCTCACGTTACCGGCTCAGCCGATGATCGGCAGCCCCGAAATCGTGTTGCCCCACAGCGCCCCAGCAGGCGCGGTCGTGCTGTTCTCGGGCATGGGTGGCTGGGGTGAAACCGAACGTGGCCTGGCCAGGACACTGGCCGGGCATGGGCAAATCGTCATCGGCGTCGATCTGCCGTCGACACTGCGCCATATGGCGACAAGCACGAGCTCCTGCGTCACCCTCATCGGCGAAGTGGAAGCCGTCAGTCACCAGATCCAGCGCGACGCGAACGCACAGGCCTACCACTTCCCGGTCCTGGCCGGCATGCAGGCCGGTGCGACGATGGCGCTCGGCGTCGCCGGCCAGGCGTCTACCGCCACGATCGCGCGCGTGCTGGCAGTCGATCCCGAGCCCGCGCTGCCCGGCCGCAAGCCCCTGTGCAGCGAGCTGCAAGCAAGCAACCGCAACAGCATGCCCACCTATGCGCTACCCGCAGGACCGCTGCCCTACGGCGTGGACATTCTGCTCAGCACCGCGGCCACCGCGGAGGTGCGCCTGCGGGCCACGGCGTTCGCCCATGGGCGCGCCGAAATCCGCCTGACCGATGAGCCACGGGCCGCGCCCCCTGTAGCGCTGCTGAACGGTCTTAACCAACATGCACTACAGGCTGGCAAGGTGGCCGGGGACGGCGCGACCGGAGCCGACTCCACCCCGACCGACCTGGCCCTCACCGAGCTGCCCCTCGCCGACTTGCCCCTGGTCGAACTCCCCGTTGCCGATGCTGGCGACACTGTCGCCATTCTGTACTCGGGCGACGGCGGCTGGCGCGACCTGGACAAGCAGCTCGCCGCCATCCTCCAGCAAAGTGGCCTGCCAGTCGTCGGTGTAGACGTCTTGCGCTACTTCTGGAAACGTCGAGATCCGGAGCAATGCGCGCGGGACCTGGGCCGTATCATCGAGGCTTATCGCCAAAAGTGGGGCGCGCGCAAGGTCGTATTGATCGGCTACTCCTTCGGCGCCGACGTGCTGCCCGCGCTCTACAATCGCCTTGCTCCCAGCGACCGCGAAGCGGTGGTACAGATTTCCCTGCTCGCCTTTGCTGCCACGGCAGACTTTGAGGTCACCGTCGCCGGCTGGCTGAAGCAGCACCGCAGCGATGCGCTACCCACGCTACCCGAAGTCCGGCGCATCGACCCACAGCGGCTGCAGTGCTTTTATGGCGAGGACGACGACGAGTCCGCGTGCACGCAGATCGGCAAGGACGTCGAGCTCGTCCGCACCACCGGCAGCCATCACTTCGACGGTGACTATCCAGCGCTGGCGAGGCGGATCATGCAGGGGCTGAAGCAGCGCAGCCTGCCCTGAGCCGGAGGCCGTAAAACCTGACGACACGGGCACCCTGAAACTGTCGGTGGCACCGCGCTACTGAAAGCTCACCAATCCACATCTTGCGGGACCTGCACCCGCAGGACTGCGCCCATGCCGTGCGCAGTATGAAAATGGGGAGCGTCTCCGCTCCCCATTTCTTGTTCCAGAAATGATCGACACCAAGCGATCCACTTACCCCAGGAAGGCCTGGCCGCCATCCAGAGCGATGCTCTGGCCGTTGACGTAGCGGCAGTCGTCGGTGCACAAGGTGACGACGAAGCGGCCGATATCGCCCTCGCATTCGCCGACCCGGCGCATGGGAATGGTGTTGAAATAGGCCTTCGCCTCTTCCGGACGGGCGGCCGCCCAGCCCTTGAGGCCTTCGGATTCGGCCAGGGGCAGGATCGCGTTGGTACGAATCCCGTCCTCGGCCCATTCACAGGCTGCGGCCCGCGTCAGCTGGCGGATGGCCTCTTTGGTGGCGCCGTAGCAGCCATAGCCGGTGGAGTCCCAGCGACGACCGGCGGCGCTGGCCAGGTTGATGATGTTGCCGTCACCCTTCAGGTAGGGATAGCACAGTTTCATCAGACGGAAGGTGGCCTGCGGACCGGACTCCCAACCGGCGGTGAAGGCGTCGTCGGTCACCTGATGGAGCTTGCCGTTAGGCACTTCCTGGGCGTTGTTCACCAGGATCTGGAGGCCGCCAAAGTGCGCCACCACCGCATCCACACACCTTTTCAGCGAATCCTCGCTCTTCACGTTGCACTCGATGGCCAGCGCTTCACCGCCCCTGGACTGGATCTCGCGGCAGGCATCTTCCACCTTGGACAGGGTGCGACCCGAGACCGCGACCCTGGCCCCTTCGGCCGCCAATGCCAGGGCGATGCCCCTGCCCACACCCTGACCGCCACCGGTCACCAATGCCACCTTGCCTGCCAGACGCTTCATATCTGCTTCTCCTGTCACACCTTGTTTTTGAAAGACCACCTCGTACGGCAGCAAGCGCGCGGGATGGTCAGAGACAGATGTTAACGTGAAAGACAGGAATTCAGTGCCGGGTCAGGCCGCCTGCTTGAGGTCCCGCACCACATCAGCCCAATGGCTCGGATCGGGGTAACGGTTGTGGGTAATGCTGACGCTGTCGGCGATTCCATCCAGGCGGGCACGGAGCTTGTCGGCGATCTCATGGCGCTCGCCGACGACGGCGATCTCGTTGAGGATATCGTCGCCGATCAGGTCCGTCATGTCGTCCCAGCGGCCTTCCTTGGACAGGCGGTTCAACTCCCGATGCACTTCATCCCAACCATGACAGGCGAGTGTCTGCAGGTAGGCGGGGGTGGAGCCGTAGAAGGCCAGTTGCTTGCGGGCGGCAAGCTTGGAGGCAGCAAAGGCTTCCTCGGTGTCGGCGGTAACCACCAGGGTGGCGCTCATCACCTCGATGTCGCCGCGCTGACGGCCAGACTTGGCCAGGCCCCGTTCCAGTGCCGGGAGTGCGTTTTCCAGCAGGGAACGACGGGTGTTGAAAGGGTGGGAGATGAAACCGTCGGCCGCCTCGCCGGCCACCGCCGTCATCAGCGGACCGAAACCACCGGTGAAGATCGGTGGCGGGCCGTAGGGATTGGGGCCCGGGTTGAAGGCAGGGATCATGATGGTGTGGCGGTAGAACTTGCCCTCGAATTTGAGGGGCGCCTTGCCTTCCCAGCAGTTCCAGATGGCCTTAATCGCCAGCACGATCTCCCGCATCCGTTCCGCCGGGTGGGACCAGGTGCTGCTGAAGCGCTTCTCGATGTGGGGCTTCACCTGGGAGCCGAGGCCCAGTACGAAGCGGCCGCCGCTGATGGACTGCATGTCGTAGCCCAGGTTAGCCAGATTCATCGGGTTGCGGGCGAAGGCGATGGCGATGGCCGTACCCAGACGCAGCGTACTCGTGTGCTCGGCTGCCACCGCCAGGGCAAGGAAAGGGTCGTGCTTGGCTTCGAACGAGAAGCCGCCGTCGTAACCGATGTCCTCCAGTTCTTTGTAGAGGGTACGGGCCTTGCGGGGGTCTTCCAGAGGTGCGGTGGTGTAGATCTTCATCAATGACTCCCGAGCGCGACAGGTTGGAGTCGATCTGGCGTGCCAGCGACATGACATGTTCGAACGGCACCCGGCCCAGTCCGCTCAGGAGAAAAGCGATCGCCCGCGAGGCTGACAAACACAGCTCAGGGCGATCGCAGCAGTTGCGCCAAGCGCCAAGCGCACAGCGGGAATGCTGGCGCGTGGCCTAAAGCTGGCACTCAGCCCGCAGCCAGTTTAGTGTTGAGCTCCGGCACCAGCTCAAACAGGTCGCCGACCAGGCCGTAATCCGCTACCTGGAAGATTGGCGCATCGGGATCCTTGTTGATCGCCACGATCACCTTGGAATCCTTCATCCCCGCCAGATGCTGGATCGCGCCCGAAATGCCCACCGCCAGGTAAAGCCCCGGCGCGACGATCTTGCCGGTCTGCCCGACCTGATAATCGTTGGGCACATAACCGGCGTCCACCGCAGCCCGCGATGCGCCCAGCGCGGCACCCAGGGTGTCGGCCAGAGGCTCGAGCAGGCGATGGTAGTTTTCGCCGCTGCCCAAACCACGGCCACCGGACACCACGATCTCCGCCGCACCCAGGTCAGGGCGCTCGGACTTGCTGATCTCGCGCCCCACTACCCGTGCCAGTCCAAGGTCCGCCGCAGGTTCGCAGGACAGGATCTCGGCTGCACCACCGCTTGGCGCGGCGTCGAAAGCGGTACCGCGCACGGTGAGCACGTCGAGCGCCTGGTCCGACTCGACCGCAACGATGACGTTTCCAGCGTAGATCGGCCGCTCATAGCGGCCCGGCGCTACGACTGCGGTAATCTCGGACACGGGCGCAACGTCGAGCAGCGCCGCCACACGCGGGCACAGGTTCTTGCCGAAGCTGGATGCGCCTGCCAGGGCGGCACGATAGCCCCCTTCCCCGATCACGCGCACCACGAGGGCGGCGAGATTTTCGACCGTCGCATCCGCATAGTGCAGCGCTTCCACCTTGAGCACCCGCGTCACGCCCTTTACCGCCGCGGCGCTCGAGGCTGCGGCGGCACCGTCAGCCGCCACCACCAGCACATCGACCTCGCCACCGAAGCGCGTGGCGGCGGTGATCGCGACCAGCGTCGACTGGCTGACTTGATTGTTGTCGTGTTCTGCAATAACCAATGTTTTCATTTTGCGTCCTCAAATCACCTTGGCTTCATTGCGCAGCTTGTCGAACAGTTCGGCGACGTCCGCGACCTTGACCCCGCCCTTGCGCGCCGCGGGTTCCGCATGGCGCAGATGGCGCAGGCGCGGCGTGATGTCCACACCAAGCTCGGCAGCGGCGAGGACTTCGAGCGGCTTCTTCTTGGCCTTCATGATGTTGGGCAAGGTGGCATAGCGCGGCTCGTTGAGGCGCAGATCGGCCGTAACCACGGCCGGCAGCTTCAGCGCCAGGGTTTCGAGGCCGCCGTCCACCTCGCGCGTCACCTGGATGGCGTCAGCGCTCTCGGGCGCGAGCTTCGAGGCGAAGGTTGCCTGTGCCCAGCCCAGCAAACCGGCCAGCATCTGTCCGGTCTGGTTGGCATCGTCATCAATCGCCTGCTTGCCACAGATCACGATCTGCGGCTGCTCGCGCTCGGTCAATGCTTTCAGCAGCTTGGCCACGGCCAGCGGCTGCAGCTCGACGTCGGTCTCGACCAGGATGGCGCGATCGGCGCCCATCGCCAGCGCGGTGCGAAGGGTTTCCTGCGACGATGTGGTGCCGCAGCTGACCGCAATCACTTCGCTCGCCTTGCCCGCTTCGCGCAGGCGCAATGCCTCTTCCACCGCGATTTCGTCGAAGGGATTCATGGCCATCTTGACGCCTGACAGCTCGACGCCGGACTGATCCGACTTCACCCTGACCTTGACGTTGTAATCGACCACCCGTTTGACCGGGACCAGTATCTTCATCTTGCATCTCCTATGCAGGTTGTGCGGCAGACAGGCCTGCCTTGCGTCCGACCACGGGCCACGTGCATCCCGGGACCCTGCGATCCTGGCAGCGCCTCGCCAAGCCTTATGGCCCAAGCTTCGTCACCCAAGCCTCGTGACTTCGCCCGCAAGCTCAGGTGGCTGTCGGGTAATCGGTATAGCCGGCGGGGCCGGCGGTGTACAGGGTGCGGCGGTCGAAGCCGGCCAGAGGCAGGCCTTCGCGCAGACGCCGAACGAGATCCGGGTTGCCGATGAAGTGACGGGCGAAGGACACGGCCTGGCCCTCGCCACACTCCAGCGCCTGTTCGGCCGACGCGGGGTCGAAGCCGTCGTTGAGAATCAGCCGGTCAGCGAAGTGCTGAGCAGCCATTCCAAAGGCATCGATGTCGGACACCGGCGCGCGCATCACATGCAGATAGGCCAGATCGAGCGGCGCCGCCTGGCGCAGCAGTTCCGCATGGGTGGCTGCCGAATCTGCATCATGGGCGTCGTTGAAGGCGTTGCCGGGGTTCACCCGAAAGCCCACGCGCCCAGCGCCGATCGCCTCTGCCATGGCGACCAGGCATTCGACTGCGAAACGCACCCGGTTCTCGGCAGTGCCGCCGTATTCGTCGCTACGATGATTGGTCCCGCTGTACATGAACTGCATCGGCAGATAGCCGCTGGTGCAGTGCAGTTCGACGCCGTCAAAGCCCGCTTCACGGGCCCGCAGCGCGGCGCGGCGGTGCGCGTCGATCGCTGCACGCACATCGTCTGCCGTCATCTCGCGTGGTACGTCAAAAGACTGCATGCCGGCGGCATCGGTGAATATCTGGCCCTGCGCCTGGATCGCCGACGGCGCGAGCGTTTCCACCCCGGCCGGCTTGATGTGGACGCTGCCGACGCGGCCGGCGTGCATGATCTGCAGCACGATCCGGCCACCCTTTGCGTGCACCGCATCGACCACCTTGCGCCAGCCTGCGACCTGCGCATCGGTCGCGATGCCCGGCTGGCGGCAGTAGCCCTGGCCTTCCGCGCACGGCCAGGCGCCCTCGGCCACAATCAGGCCCGCCTCCGCCCGCGCTGCATAGTGTTCGACCATCAGCGCGCCCGGCACGCCCTCGGCGTCGGCCCGATTGCGCGTCATCGGCGCCATGACGATGCGGTTGGCAAGCTCAATTTCGCCAAGCTGCAGCGGCTTAAAGAGGAGGCTGGTGTCGGTGTGGCTGGCATCCAACCTGGCTACGGGGTTATCGATCGACATCAGTCATTGCTCCGTCGTGGCGGGCTTGGCGTTGTCACTCTTCAGGCCACCCTTATTTTCCGACAGTGAGTCGGCAACCAGTTCGGCAATGTCGAACACCTTGCGCTGCGGCCCCTCGCGCGACGCGCTCGAGGTCAGCATCAGCAGACAGAACGAGCACGAAGTGGCGATCTTGCCGGCGCCGGTATCGAGCGCTTCGCGGGTGCGCACGTCACTGATGCGGGGCGTGCCGGGCTTGCCTGCGCTCCAGTAGTTGCAGCCGCCGGCGCCGCAGCACATCGCGTCCTTCTTGCTGCGCGGCATCTCGATCAGTTTGCCGACCGCAGACACCACCTTGCGCGGCTCCTCGACGATGTCGTTGTGGCGCGCGAGGTAGCAGGGGTCGTGGAAGGTGATGAGATCAGCCTCGTCACGCTCGACCTGCAGGCGGCCCTGGCCAATAAGTTCCTCAATCAGGATTGCGTGCGGGATCGTCACCCAGTCCGCGCCCAGCTCGGGGTAGTAGCGATCGAAGCTGTTGAAGCAGTGCGCGCACATGGTGATGACTTTCTGGATCTTGCGCTCGCGGAAGACCTCGATGTTGTCCTGCGCCATCTCCACGAACTGGATCTCGTTGCCCGCCATTTTCGCCGGGTCGCCGGTGCAGCGTGCTTCACCCAGGATGCCATAGGACACGCCTGCGGCCTCAAGGATGCGCACCATGGCGCGGGCGACTTCCTGCGCGCGTTCCTCGTAGGTCACCGCGCAGCCCAGCCACAGCAGGTATTCGGTTTCGCCGGCCTCGAACAAAGGCACATCCAGCCCCTTCTTCCAGTCGTCCGGGTTGGCGGCAGTGCCGGCAAAAGGATGGCCACGCGACTCCAGGTTGCGGTTGACCAGCGCCAGCGAGTCGGGCATCTCGGAACGGTCCATCACCAGATTGCGGCGCAACTCGAGAATGATCTCCGCCGGGCTGTTGCTCACCGGACACTCTTCCACGCAGGCCGCGCAGGTGGTGCAGTCGAAGATGGCCTCGCTGCCGATGTCTTCGATCAGTTGCGCGTCGTCGATCTTGCCCTGCTCGAGATAATCTGCACAGGTCAGCATCACCGTCTTCGGTGATAGCGCCTTGCCCGTCTGCGCTGCCGGACAAGCCTCCTGGCAGCGACCACAGCCAAGGCAGGCGGACATGTCGAGCAGGCTTTTTTGCGGCAATTCGGACAGGCGCGAGGCGCCCAGGCGCAGCTCGTCGCCTTCGGCGTCAAAATCGATCGGCGCCAGCTGGATGCCGGAGCGCTTGCGCACCAGCGCCGAGTTGGCCGGGCCCAGCAACATGTGCGACAGCGGCGTATAGGCGATGAGCGAGATGAAGGCGACGCCCAGCAGACCATGCCCCCACCACATCAGCGTATCGCCGCGCGCCACGGCCTCGGTGCTCATCCCGCCCAAGCCCGTCGCCAGCAGGTTGCCGATGAACTCGCCCGACGAACTCCCCGGCAGGCCGGCCAGCCGGAACGACTCGCCAACGAAGCCGGCAACAACCGTCACCAGCAACAGCACTTCCATCGCCAAAAAGCCCTTGCGCTCGCCGCCCTTGACCAGGCGCTCGAGCCCGCTGAGGCGACGGACGATGAAGAAGATAACGCCCAGCAGCATCGCCAGACCGGCAAGCTCCCGCCCCCAACGCATCAGCACCGTCCCGATCCAGCCCGAGTAGACGTCGACGCCGACGAAGCTCAGCGCGAAAACGCCATGCCCGAGAATGGCAACCACCGCACCGCCCAGCAGCAAGGTGTGCGCCAGGCCAGCGAACGGACGCTTCCACAGGCGTTCGGTCAGCAGCGCACGATGGACGAAGGTGTCGGCGTTGAACGCCCGCCCGAACAGGAGCGCGCTTTCCTCGGCGGCGGGCTGCTCCACTAGGCCCTGCGCGATGCGCAGGCGGTGCCTGCGCATGCCGACAACAAGCGCAGCGAAGGCAGCGCTCAACAGGATCGCGAGGATGAAATATTCGATCACCGACGGAGAGGACATCTGCAACATTCCTGTTTAGATTGCGTTCGTGCGCTGGCGTCGCGGGGGCAGTCTCAGCGCTTCAGGATGGCAGCCGTGGCGTTGCCGCCGAGGCCGTTGGTCTGGGCCAGACCCACGCGCGCATTGGGCACCTGCCGCGCACCGGCTTCACCCCGCAATTGCCAGGTGAGCTCTGCAATCTGGAACACGCCCATGGCGGTGGTTGCCTCACCGAATGACACAAAACCGCCCGAAGGGTTGATCGGCATGCGCCCGGTGGGTGCGGTGTCGCCGGCTTCGACCAGGCGCTCCGCCTCACCCTCGTCGCACAGGCCCCATTCCTCCGGAAAGGCCAGTTCGTAGTAGCAGGTATTGTCCTGCAGTTCGGTGAAGCTGATCTCGCGCGGGCCGATACCCGAGCGCTCGAAAGCGCGCATCACCGCCGACTTGGCCTCGGTGTGGAAGCTCGAGCCTGCGGGCACCGGTCCAGCCAGGCTGCGCGGCAGTGCATCGTCGAACGAGATCGTAGCCACGGTGCTGGTTGCCACCGTAATCGGCTTGCGCGTAAAGCGGCGTGCCATGGCAGCCGAGCAGATGATCGCGGCAGCGGCGCCGTTGGACACCGGACAGATCTCGAACAGCCGCAAGGGGTCGCTGACGTAGGGCGAGGCAAGCACTTCTTCCACCGTCACCGCCTTCTGGAAGCGGGCATAAGGATTGCCCACCGCGCACTGGCGCGCCTTGACCGTCACCTTGGCCATCTGCTCTTCGGTGGTGCCGTAGTCATACATGCGGCGCCGCGCAAGCGTGGACCAGAAGGTTGGCCCCGGCATGCCGACACAAGCCTGACGCAGAAACTCGGGATCATTGACATCGTCCAGGCCAGAGGTCTGGATCATGCCCTTGGGCATCACCTCGCCACCCACCACGAGCACCATGTCGTGAATACCGCCCGCCACCAGCGAGTAGCCGACGTTGAAGGCGTTGCCACCCGCTGCGCAGCCCGCCGACAGGTTATAGACGGGAATGCCGGTGCTCCCCATATCCTCAACGATATCGTTGCCATTCAGGCCCCAGCCCTTGCCGCCCGAAAAACGGGAGCTCGCCGCCGACACCGCCTCAATCTGGCGCCACGACACACCCGCATCCTTGAGCGCCATGTCCACCGCCGCACGGCACAGTTCGGTGACCGACTTGTTGCCCACAATGGCATCCCCGGTCTTGCCGAACCGGTGCATGCCCACGCCCAGCACTACGACTTCTTGCATGTTGTGTACTCCCTCAAGCCAGCCTGAACTTCCAGGACGTGAAAGCCTTCCCGTCCCGGTGATAGATCGGATCAATCACCAGGTCGACCCGCGCACCCACGCGCATGTCGTCCGCTGTGCCGATCATCTGCCCCACCACGCGCAAGCCCTGATCCAGGTCGACGACCCCGATCACGTAAGGCTTGAACGGCGCATCGAACTTGTGCGGCGGCGGCGGGGCGAAGTTCGCCACCGAGTAGCTCCACAGCACACCGCCGCCACTAAAGGCGTGGGGCTCAAGGTCGGAGCCAGCGCAATCAGGGCTGCGGCAATGTGCCGGCGCCGGAAAATAAGGGGTTCCGCAGCAACGGCAACGGGCGCCCAGCAGACTGGGGCCGTTTTCCTCGCTGAAGAGACCGGGCACACACGGTTCGCGCAATTCACTCATCACTGTCTCCTCAAGCCTTGGCCGCACGGATCAGCTCGGGCATCAGCTCGACGCAGTCGCCCACCACGCCGAAGCGTGCATAGCGAAAGATCGAGGCGTCCGGATCCTTGTTGATGGCGATGATAGTTTTCGCTGCCGAGCACCCTGCCATGTGCTGGCTGGCGCCCGAGATGCCCACCGCAATGTAGAGGCCGGGCCGTGTGATCTTGCCGGTCAGGCCAACCTGGCGCGACGAATCGATCCAGCCGTCGTCCACGATCGCGCGCGAACCGCCCCACATGCCACCCAGGGCATCGGCCATCTGCTTGACCAGCTCAAAGTTCTCCTGCTTGCCCAGGCCGCGGCCGCCGGACACGATGATCTCGGCATCCTCCAGACGCTGCGCCTGAACCTGCGGTGCGGACACGACCTCGAATCCGGACGTGGCAGCACCGGCATCCGCCGCCACCCGGGTAATCTCCACCTGACATTCATCGACGCGTGCCACCAGCGAAGTGGTAACCACCGACATGACGTTTCTGGGGGCCGACAGCAGGTACTCGGCGCGGGTGTCGCCACCGTAGGCGCTGGCCTCGGCTTTCAGCCCTTCTGCGTTGCCCGACAGCGCCACCACGTTGGCCAGCACCGGCAGGCCGAGACGACCGGCCACTCGCGCAGCCACGACGCGCCCCTCAACCGTCTGATTGAACAGCATCACTGCGGGCGCCTGCGCCCGGCAGTAGCCGGTAAAGAGCGCAACCCGAGCATCCACGCCCTGCGGCGAAGCCTCAATTACGTCCAGACGGCGCACGCCATGCCGGGCAGCTACGGTAGCGGCCTCATGCTCCAGCTCAGCCGTTACCACCCAGCGCATCTCGGTGCCACGCTCAGCCGCCAGATCGACAGCAAAGGTCACGGCCTCGGCCGTGCCACCCTCGATCGTTTCACCCCAGGAAAACAGAACGACAGTCATCGCATTCGCCCCTCGCATCATGTTCACTCGATGTGGAATCGATCACCAGTCCCCCGGCACGACTCCGCACAACCTGTAGCGAAGTCTAGAGGAGCGCATCGAATCAGGACAGGCACCATCGAGTCAGATGGGGCCTTTGCCATTTCATTTGCGGACAGCTCGAAACACGTCCGCGGCGCAGCCAAAAACCCTCGTCATGGCGCTCATTCAAATGCACAGTTTCCGCGCATTCCTGCGCGCCGAAATCGTACCACCTGCAGACGGCCGGCCTGATCGGATCGGTCGACCCGAACTTGCGCATCTGCTCATGACCGTCAGCGCATGGTCTTATGACCGGCCGGCACCGTTCCATAGCCGTGTCCGCATCAGCCCCCCGCGGGCCTGTCCGCATCTGCCATTACTCCGGCCACTTACGAAACCCGGTGAGCAGACCCGCGATTTTAGTGCTGGCTAGAATGAATCACCGCAGCAAGGGGTACGCGACGCGAAATCCCGCGCACCGAATTTTTCAAGAATCACCGAGAGGGCAATCATGGATTTTGAGTTTTCGGAACAGGAGTGCGAATTTCTGCGCGAGGTCGATAAGTTCCTCGTCGAGAATTACGACCCGAACGTAATGGACGTAACGCGCGAGAACATGGCGCAGGTGTGCGACACGCCCGAGCGCCGCGCCTTCATGAAGAAACTCGCCGCCCGCGGCTGGCTGGGCATCACCTGGCCCAAGGACTGCGGCGGCCAGGATGGCGCCGGCTTTTACGAGTATCTGCTCAACGAGAAGCTGTCGTCCGTGGGCGCGCCGCAAATCGGCAAGGGCGTCGGCATCATCGGCAAGACGCTGATCAAGGTCGGCAACGACAAGCTCAAAGCCGAGTTCCTGCCCAAGATTCTGGACGCCTCGGTTGAGTTCGCGGTCGGCTACTCCGAGCCCAGCGCCGGCTCCGATGCCGCTGCAATGCGCCTCAAGGCCGAACGCAAGGACGACGGCTGGCTGCTCAACGGCCAGAAAGTATTTACCACCTCAGCACACTTCGCCGACTGGTACTGGGTGGGCGCCCGCACCGACCCGAGCGCACGCAAGCACCACGCCATTTCGCTCTTCCTGGTGCGCATGGACGACCCCGGGCTCACCATCCATCCGATGTACACGATGGGCGGCGAGCGCACCAATGCGGTGTTTTTCGACAACGTCTTCGTGCATGACGACTATCGCGTTGGCGAACTCAACAAGGGTTTCCAGTACATCGCCGAGGCGCTCGACATCGAACGCTTCACCATGTTCACCCTGTCGCCGATCCGTGGCCGCATGGAACTGCTGTGCGATTACGTGCGCAAGACGGTGCGCGACGGCAAGGCCCTTCGCGAAGACCCCATCATTCGCCAGCGCATCGCCCAGCTCGCCACCGAATGCGAAGTGGCGCGTGTGCTCAGCATCAACTTTGTAGACGCGGCACTGAACAGCGACAAGACGCCGACCGTCCAAGCCTCCCAGTACAAGCTCTATGCCACCGAACTGTCGCGCCGCATCGCCGACGCCACGATGGACATCGTTGGTCCGGGCGGGCAGCTGGCGCTGGGCACCGCGGATGCACCGCTGCGCGGCCGTGGCGAGAGCTGCTACACCTACACCGTGATCGACACCATCGGCGGCGGCTCGTCCGAAGTGCAGAAGAACATCATCGCCAAGCGCAAGCTTGATCTGCCGAAGAACTTCTGAGCCAGGACGACGGACATGGCCGCAATGAAGGATCTCATCGTTCTCGACCTCGCCAGCGTCGGCCCGGCCGCGCGGGCGTCGCGTCTGCTCGCTGATTTTGGCATGCAGGTGATCAAGGTCGCCCCGGTTCGCGCCAAAGGCGCCAAGCAGGTCGATCCCGTCTTTCATGCCTACGGAGCGGGACGCGGCATGCGCCGCATGCGTGTCGACCTGAAGGCGCCGAACGGTCGCACGCTGATTCGCCACCTCGCCTCTTGTGCCGACGTTGTCATCGAAAGCTACCGTCCGGGCGTCGCAGCCCGGCTGGGGATCGGTCACGAGGAGCTGTGCGCGCTCAACCCCCGCCTGGTGTATTGCTCGACCAGCGGCTACGGCCAGGACGGCCCCTACGCCAGCTGGGTGGGGCATGACATCAACTACCAAGCTGTCAGCGGCTATCTCGCCTGCAGCGCACGCGATGCGGACGGGATTCCCGCTCTGCCGGGCGCGACCATCGCCGATGGCGCGGGCGGCGGCATGCACGCCGCACTGTCCATTCTCGCCGCGTTGCTCGAACGCACCCACAGCGGGCGCGGCAAGTATCTCGACGTGTCGGTCACCGACGGCATGCTCAACCTCATGTCGCTCTACGTCGACCAGTACCTGGCCACCGGCGAGGAGACCCATCCGGGCTCGGGCGTGCTGACCGGCAAGTACGCCTGGTATGGCGTGTATGCGGCCCGCGACGGCCAGTTCGTCTCGGTCGGCGCGATCGAAGGGCACTTCTTTCGCAACCTGTGCAAGTTGTTGGATCTGGAGCAGTTTGCCGATCGTCAGTACGACGACAGCGCCCAGGTAGAGATGCGTGAGGCCTTCCGCGCACGCTTCCTCAACCGCGATCGCGACGAATGGGTGGCGCTGCTGGCTGCGGCCGACACCTGCGTCGCACCGGTGCTGTCGGTGGCTGAAGTGTGTGGCGATGCGCATCTGCGTGCACGCGGGGACTTCATCACCGCACTGCACCCGCAACGTGGCGAATTCGACCAGCTCGCCGGGCTGCTTGCCGGCAGCGCGCGCGACATTCCCCAGCACGTGGTCCCGTCGCCAGAGCACACCGACACCAACGAGATCCTGCGCGCCGCGGCACTGAGCGAGGCCGAGATCACAAGCCTGCGTGACGAGGGGTGCATCGAATGAGCGCCGCCCTCCCCGTCAAGACATCCTGGAGCGAAGCCCGATGAGCGAAGCAGACCTGCTGCCGGACGCCGTCCGGAAGATGATCGACACGCCGATCTATGAGGAACGCACCGAGTTCCCGATCGAGATCGGCTACGTCTACAACACCTGCGCGGCCGTCGAGAACGGCAACCCGCTGTTCTGGGACGAAGCGCTCGCGCACGCCGTCGTTGGCAAGCGCATCGCACCGCCCACCATGCTCTCAGTGTGGTTCCGGCCGCACTACTGGGCGCCCGGCGCAAGCGGTGAGCGCAAGGCCATGCAGGCGCATTTCGACCTCAAGGAGCTGCTCGGCCTGCCCGAGGCGGTAGTCGCCAGCAACGAGGCGAGTTTCGGCGAACCGGTCGCCATGGGCGATGTGCTCACCACCTGCCAGATCGTGCATTCGATTGGCCCGATCAAGACGACGCGCCTTGGCACCGGCCGTTTCTGGACGGTGGACGTGCGCACGACTAACCAGAACGGCGACTGGGTAGGCACCGAAAGCTACACCTTCTTCGGCTACGGGAGACCCGAACAATGAGCACAACCTGTACCCCGCAGCTGCTGTTCGGCGCGCTCAAGGTCGGCGACTGCCTGCCCGAACTCCGCCACACGGTGACGGCCACCACCGTTGTACTGGGCGCGCTCGCCAGCCGTGACTGGCGTCCGATGCACCACGACAAGGACTTCGCCGTCAATCGCAACGGCACCCCGGACATCTTCATCAACACGCCCAACAACGCCGCTTGGTTCGAACGCTACATCACCGACTGGACGGGCCCCTTCGGCCGTCTCGGGCGCCTGAGTTTCCAGATGAAGACGCCGGTCTATCCGGGTAACGAGATGCGCTTCGGCGCCGAAATCAAGGCACTGGCCACCGACGATCTCGGCTGTCACTGGGCCGACCTCGAACTCAACATCAGCGTCGACGGGCAGCCCCGCACCGTCGGCAAGGCACGCGTCGCCATTCCTGGCGACACCTCGGACAACCCCTGGGCCCGCAAGGGCGCGCGCTGGCAACCCTGAATCGTCAGTCGTCAATCGTCGGCCACTGCCAGACGAACCCATCACGAACATAGATAGAGGCCAGACATGGATCTGAAGTTTACCGACGAGCAAAACATGCTCCGCGACATGACCCGCGACCTGTGCAGCGATTACAGCGACGTCGCCGTGGTACGCAAGATGGAAAACGACCCCATCGGCATCCCCACCGAACTGTGGGCGCAGATGCAGGGCACCGGACTGCTTGGCATGCGCATCCCCGAAGCACACGGCGGCATGGGTCTGAGCCTGCTCGACTGCGCCGTCATCTACGAACAACTCGGCCGCTTCCTCGCCCCCGGGCCCTACTTCGAAAGCACCATCATGAGCGCCGGTGCGCTGGTGCACTCCGGCGACGAAGCCCGGCAGGCCGAACTGCTGCCGGCGATCGCCGCGGGTGAGTGCATCGTCGTCCCGGCCTGGCTCGAACCCGACAACGGCTTCGGCGCCGCTGGCGTGCAGTTGCGCGCCCGTCGCGATGGCGACGACTACGTGCTCGAAGGGACGAAGCGCCACGTGTTCTATGCCCGCGCAGCACACAAGCTGCTGGTGCTGGCACGGACCGGCGATGAGGCGGAATCGATCTCGCTGTTCATCGTCGATGCGGACAGCCAGGGCCTGCACTACGAACAGCAGCGCACGATGGCTTCCGACACTCAGTACAAGCTGGTGTTCGACAAGCTGCGCGTACCGCAGTCGGCCCGTGTCGGCGCCGAGAACGCGGGCTGGAAGACGTGGAGCGCCGCCATGCAGGAGGGCATCGTGCTGCTCGCTGCCTGGGCCGCGGGCGGTGCCGAGCGGGCGCTTGAGATCACCGTCCAGTATTCCAAGGATCGCGAGCAGTTCGACAAGCCGATCGGCGCCTTCCAGGCGCTGGCTCATTACATGGCCGATGCCAGCACCGTCGTCGAAGGCGCCAAGGTTCTGGTACTCGAAGCCGCATGGGCGCACACCGAAGGCAAGCCCACCGACCGCCTCGCCGCGATGGCCAAGCTGTTCGCATGCAAGGCCTTCCGCGACGTGACCTCGATGGCCCAGCAGGTCCACGGCGGCATCGGCTTCACCCTCGACTACGACATCCAGCTCTTCTACCGCCGCGCCAAGCAGCTGCAGATGAACTGGTGGGACTCGCGCTACCTCGAGGATCTCATCGCCGCCCAGATCCTGGACGGCAGCGGTCGGACCATCGACGACCCTTTCACGGTCTAGCCCCAGTCGGGCGCAGGACGGAGCGACAGCCAGCATGGCCAAACCGAACCCCCTTTATGGCACGGGCGTCTTTCGCAGACGCATCCACCTGCGCACCGACGAGGGTGCCGTCAGTGTTGAACTCGAGGATGGCAACCATGGCTTTCGCATCGTGCTGCGTCACGATGGCGAACAGGTGACGGACATCTGCATGGATGCCCTTCGCCACCCCTTCAATACCTGCCCCGAAGCCATCAGCCCCCTGCGACGCATCGTCGGGCACCGGCTCGACAGTCCCATGCAGGCCCTGCGCGACCGCCTCGTTCCGGGCGATAACTGCACCCACCTGTTCGACATGGCGGCCCTGGCTGTCAGCCATGCCGGGCAACGCGGCACGGTGCTCGATTACGACATGGCGGTGGCAGACGAAGCCGAGCCGGCATCGCGCGTCGAAATCACCTGTAACGGCCGCAGCATCCACGCCTGGCAGGTCAAGGACCACCATATCGTGGCCCCGGCTGCACTTGCCGGCAAATCGATGATGCGCGGCTTTCATGCCTGGGCCTCGGCCCGGTTCAAGGGCGCAGAACTCGAAGCCGCCATCGCCCTGCAGCGCGCGTACTTCGTGGCCCAGAGCCGCCGCCACAGTTTCGACCCGCCCGAGGCCAACCCCGGCATTGCCGACGGCATGCCGCACGGCAGTTGCTACTCGTACAACCCGGGGGCCGTGGAGCGCGCGTTTCGCAGCGCGGGCACGGTGCGCGACTTCAGCAATACCCCCGAGAAACTGCTTCGTTTCGAACCCTGAGCGAGGATCCATGACATGACCAGTGGCACGCAACCAAAGAGCCCCGGCGCACTCTCCGGCCTGCGCGTGATCGACTTCGGCCAGCGCGTCTCGGCCCCGCACTGCGCCCGTCTTTTCGCCGACTACGGCGCCGACGTGATCAAGGTCGAGCCCCCGGCGGGCGATGCCGCTCGCAGCAGCGGCCCCTACCCGGGCGACATACCCGACCGCGAGCGTAGCGGTCTGTTCTTCTTTCACAACACCAACAAGCGCGGCGTGACCTGCAACATCGCGCATCCCGAGGGGCGCCGCCTGTTCCTCGAACTGGTCAGCCAGGCCGACGTGCTGGTCGAAAACAACCTGCCCGCCCAGATGCGCGAATGGAAGCTCGACTACGCCACGCTCGCCGCACACAACCCACGCCTGGTGATGATCTCGATCACACCCTTCGGACAGACCGGCCCCTATAGCGAGTGGAACGGCTGCGACCTCAACGCTTACCACCTGTCGGGCGCCAGTGCACGCTACTGCGGGCGTCCGCATGAGATGCCGCTCGAGCACGGCACCTTTTCCGCCGACTATTTCGGTTCGGTGACCGCCGCCGCCTGGGGCTTGGGCGCCGTGTTCGGTCGCGATCTGGTGGGCGGAGGCCAGCAGGTGGACGTGTCCTGCGCCGAGGCAATCGCCGCTGCCTTTGTCGGTGGCCAGAACATTGGCGGCCTCGCCCAGGACGGGCGCTCGGACTCGCGCACCGGCGTCGGCATGCCGCTTGGCGCACCGGCCACGATCCTGCCGTGCAAGGACGGACACGTCTGGATGCTCGCGCTGGAGCCAGGCCAGTGGAAGGGCTTGCGCAAGGTGATGGGCGACCCCGAGTGGGCCGACCTCGAGATGTTCAACGACATGTACACGCGGGCGCAGAACGCCGATCTGATCTACGAGCTCATGCGTGACTGGCTGATGGCCCACGGCAAGATGGAACTCATGGAAATGTGCCAGGCCGCGGGCTGCCCGGTCACCGCCGTGTTCACCATCGAAGAAGCAGCGCGCCACCCGCACCTGCAGGCGCGCGACTACTTCATCGATATCGAGCACCCCGCGCTGGGCCGCGTGCACTGTCTGGGGGCGCCCTTCAAGCTGCCAGCCAGCCCGGGCGGGCCGCACGCTCCCGCGCCGCTGCTTGGCCAGCACAATCACGAGGTCTACGGCGAACTGCTCGGCCTGTCGGCTGCCGAAATCGAACGCCTGCAGACGCTCGGCGCTCTCTGAACATGCAAACGGGACCAAGGTCATGACGAACACGCTTCCCCTGCAAGGCATCCGCGTCATCAACTTCGGCTGGGTCTGGGCCGGCCCGGTCGTCGGCCAGACGCTCGGTTTCCTCGGCGCCGAAGTGCTCAAGATCGAGTCACGCGCGCGCATCGACATGACGCGCAACCTGCCCCCCTTCGCCGAAGGCGTGCCGGGTCCCGATCGCAGTCTGTCGAACCATGCGTGCTGGGCCGGAAACGGTTCGGTTACGATCGACCTCAAGCAGCCCGAAGGGCTCGAGCTGGTGATGAAGCTGATCGCCGAATCCGACGTCGTGATCGAAAACTTTGGCCCCGGTGTCATGGAGCGCCTGGGGGTCGGCTATGAGTCGCTGCGCGCAGTCAAGCCCGACATCATCCTGTTTTCGATGCCCGCTGCCGGCCTCTATGGGCCTCTGGAGCACGTCCGCACCTACGGCCTGAGCCTCACCTCGCTGACCGGCCTGGACAGCCTGGTAGGCTACAAGGGTGAAACGCCGATCCCGGTCGAGAACGCCTATTCCGACCCCTTTGCCGGCATCTTTGGCAGCTTCGCGATCCTGGCCGCGCTGAATCACCGACGTAACAGCGGGCAAGGCCAGCACATCGACTTCTCGCAGCAGGAAGCGGTGATGCAGATGGTCGGCCCCGCCTACATGGACTACGCACTCAACGGCCGTTCGGGCGCGCCCAAGGGCAACGAGCACCCGACTGCCGCGGCCGCACCTCACGGTGTTTTTCAATGCAGCGGCGACGACCGCTGGATCAGCCTCGCCATCAACAGCGATGCCGAATGGGCCGCCCTGGTCAAGGAGTTGGGCGCACCGGCCTGGGCCTGCAATCCCGCCTTGGCCACGCTTGCCGGCCGCGTGCAGGCAATCGACCACCTCCATGCGGAAATTTCGAAATGGACGCATACCCACCATGACCGCACCCTCGCCGACCGCCTGCAGGCAGTCGGCATCGCCGCCACCCCGGTGCTCAAGGTGGCCGACCTGCTCGATGACCCGCATTACCGCGCGCGTGAAACCTTCATCGAGGTGCGCCATCCGCTGGGTTTCGACGAAACCATCTACGGCCGCTACGTGAAGATGAGCCGCAGCCCTGCAGTGGTGAAACCCGGCCCGCTCATGGGCCAGGACAACGACCACGCTTTCCTCGACATCCTCGGCCTGCCCGACGAGGAGTATCAAAGACTGAAAGAATCCCGGGTGATCTACTGAGCACCCAGACGCGCCTTCGCGCGTAGCCGTCCCTCACCGCCGGACCGAGATCCTTACGGAGACACCTGACCATGAAATTCGCACTGGCAACACCCGCCCTCAACACCTACCCGGCCGCGATGGCGCCCTGGGAGCCGAAAGCCGGTGGGCCGGAAATCCTGCGCTATGCGCGCAAGGCCGATTCGCTGAGCTGGGACTGGCTCACGCTGCCCGAGCACCTGGTGATGCCGACCGAGATGAAGGAGCACATGGGCTCGCGCTGGGCCGAGAGCATCACCGCCGCGGCAACGCTGATGGGGGCCACCGAGCGCATCCACATGCTCACCTACATCCTGCCGCTGCCCTACCGCCACCCGCTGCTGCTGGCCAAGCAGATCGCGACGATGGAGTTTCTCGCCGGCGGCCGCTTCACCCTGGGTACCGCAGTTGGCCACCTCGAAAAAGAGTTCGAGGTGCTCGGCGTCCCCTTCCACAAGCGCGGCGCGATGACGGACGAATACCTGGCCGCGATGAAGATCGCGTGGACCTCGGACAATCCCGAGTTCGAGGGCGAATTCGTGCGCTTCAAGGACATCACGATCGAGCCCAAGCCGATCCAGAAGCCCCACCCCCCGATCTTCATCGGCGGCAACTCCAAGCCCGCCATGAAACGCGCCGCCGAGCAGGGTGACGGCTGGATTCCATGGCTGGTCACCAGCGAAGAGCTGCCTGACTGCATCAACTACATGAAGAGCCTGCCCGCCTACGCCGCCAAGGCCGACCGCTTCGAGATTCTCGTCACCACCACCGCCTACCAAGTCGAGGATTACTCGCACGCCGAAAGTGGCGCCACCCAGATTGCAGGTGACCGCGACAGCGTGCTGCGCGAAATCGAGTCGCTGCGCAAGGCTGGAGCAACTTCGGTGCAAGTCATGCCGCCACGCGTCGAGACGCTCGAGGAGAGCCTCGACTGGATCGAGTGGTACGACTCGGAAATCATCCCCCAATTCCGCTGAAATGGCCCCGGCGCTGCCTCTCCGCGCGGCGCCCTGCCCCTTGCCCAAGGACTTTCGCATGACCGAAGAACTGCGTTACATCCAATTCCGTGTCGAAGACAACGTCGGCATCATCACCCTGAACCGCCCTGAAAAACTCAACGCCCTGAGCTGGGAACTGGTCGAGGAGCTCGCCGCGCTGTTGCGCCGTCTGCGCTATGTGGACGAGGTTCGCGCCATCTTGTTGAACGGCGCCGGGCGCTCGTTTTGTGCCGGCGGCGACGTGGACTGGATCGCGGGCGAGAGCGACCGCCCGATGCCCGGCACCTCGGACGCCTCTATCCCGATCCCGCGCTCGCAGCGCATGACC
>Ga0073899_10000621_pt1 | contig 32460 bp, 28 predicted proteins | sample KloWWTmetaKNB5Ph_FD_88975 | JGI IMG/M metagenome (GOLD analysis project Ga0073899, IMG submission 88975) | Active sludge microbial communities from Klosterneuburg, Austria, studying microevolution and ecology of nitrifiers - Klosterneuburg... | ecosystem: Engineered > WWTP > Aerobic digester >... | reverse complement strand
CTGTCCGCTGTCCGCTGTCCGCTGTCCGCTGTCCGCTGTCCGCTGTCCGACGCTACGCGATCAGCGCGCTCCCCCGATTCCCAGCAGCGCCGCCAGGCCCAGCGCGCTGCGCGGGTCGTATGCCGCCCGCCACAGTCCGCCGTGGGCCGCCTGGTCCGCTTCATCCCGCCACGGGTGCCCCAGGGTGGGGGCGCCCGTGGTGAGGTCGTGCACGAGGAGGGCTGCCATCAAGGTGTTCGAGGTGCCCGGCTCGAAGACCTCGATGCCGAACCGGTGCGCGCCGGCGTAGGCCGCGGCCAGGGCGCGGTTCTTCACGACCGAGCGCGTGCGGGTCGGGGGCGCGACATTGAAGGACACGGTCGCCCCTTCAGCGCGGGCGGTCGCCGCCCGCCACCGCTGGAGCCGCTTCGCGAGCAGGTAGTTGGGCCCCTGCTGCAGGACCACGGAGTCGTTGATGCCCGGGTCCTCGCCGGGGACATAGTTGCGCCGCAGCAGGCGACCGCCGCTCATCGTGCGCAGCGGGACGCGAAGCAGCTTGGACGTGCGCCGCTCCGCGTAGTTCTGCACCGAGGCGGCCACTGCCTCTCCGGGGACGGCGAAGACGTCGGTGGGGGTGGCGAGGAAAGCCAGCGCCACCTCGTCGATCGGCCGTCTGGACCGGACGGCCTGCGTGAGGGCGTCGACCGCGGCACTGACCCGGACGTTGGAGGCGCCGTCGGCGTAGACATAGTTGCCAATGACCAGCTTGCCCGAGAGGCCGGCGACCCAGGCTGCCGCGGTGGGCAGGTCCTCGATGAGGTCGATCCCGGCACGCTCGGCCACGGGCCCCGGACCCGGCCGCACGGGGACGAGCAGCGTCCCGGGCAGGCCAGCCGCACTGTCGAGGATGCGCCTCCAGAGGTCGGGTCTCGGCAGGTCGAGGGCGGCGACGGTGGCTCCCCAGCGCAGCAGGGTGCGCAGCGGACCCATCTCCGACCCTGCGCCGAGAACGACGACGGTCCAGCCGCTGAGGTCGAGCGGGGTACGCTCGTCCAGGAGGGAGCCGATGGCCGCCGTGAGGGAGGGTTCGACCACACCCTGGACGGCCCAGGTGTCGAGCTGGCGGCGCAGGTCGTCACCGGCCAGCCGAGAGCCGCGGAAGGGCAGGGTGAGCACGGAGTCGGGCACCCCGGAGCCGTGGATCCGCTCGGTGACCACGGTGGTCTCCGGGAGGTCGGCGAGCGCCCCGGAGAGCGGCCGGTCCTGCCAGACGAGGCGATCGTGCACGGACGTCAGTCCGGCGGTGGCGATTCGTCCAGCACCGTCGGCGCTGGACAGGCCCGCTTCGACGAGCCGGCGGAAGTGCTCCACATAACCCTGCCGCCAGTTCGTCTCGCGTTCCGCGGCGGCGGCCCCGATCGGGTCGACCGGTCGCAGCGCGTCAGCGACGATGGCGCGACCGGTCGCGGTCGTTGACCTCCGTCCGTCGACCTCGGGGAAGTCCACACCGTGATTGCCCGTGACCCGATCCGTCATGGGCCAAGCCGACCACGTCGGGAGGAGCCGCGCAACGGAGACTTCCACGGGCGGCCTCCGGGAACCGTCACGACCCTCATCGGGTCAGTCCCCCGCGAGATACCTCCGGAGATTGTCGGGGAGGCCGAGCGTGACACTGCGTCCTCCGTGGCTCACCTCGAGGCCGCGCGGATTCCACGCCAGCTCCCATCCGTGGAGGACGACGTTGCGGCTGATCCGTTGGATCGCGTAAACGGCCCGCTCCTCTGTCGAGTCGGGCTCGAGATCGGCATCGATGGTGATGTCCAGCGCGAGCCGTTCCGGCTCGAGCTCTCCGAGCGCGAGGAGCTCGTCGTCGACGGAGAGCACCACCTGAGCGAGGAAGAGGTCGGTGAGGTCTTTGGGTGAGGGCATGGCGCTCCTGGGTAGCAGTCGATGGATCAGGTGGTCACTGGCCAGAGGGTGTCGACGAGCTCACGCTTGCGCACCTTCCCGGCGGGAGTCATCGGCAGACGGTCCACCGTGACGACGGACTCGGGCCACATCCGCCGTGGCACGTCCAGCCGGTCGAGGACACCGAGGGCGTCCTCGAGCTGCAGTTCGGTGCCGCTGTGCGTGACGACAACGGCGCAGATCCGCTCACCGAGCCGGGGGTCGGGTCGGCCCACGACCGCCACCAGCTTGACGTCGGGCACGGCTTGCATGGCGTTCTCGATGGGAACCGGTCCAATGTTGACTCCGCCCCGAATGATCAGGTCTTTCACACGCCCAGTGATCGTCATGTAGCCGGCCGCGTCGATGACGGCGAGATCGCCCGTGCGGAACATCCCGTCGGCGGTGAAGCACGAGGCGAACATCTCGTCCTGACCCACATACGTGAGGCACTGGGACGGAGTTCGGATCACGAGTTCACCGACCACACCAGCTGGGTTGGTCGCGGCGGTCTCGGAGATCGTGGCGATCGTCACTCCGGGCAGCGGCAGCCCGCAGGTGCCGGTGACCTTCTCGGCCGAGTCGTCGGGGAGACTGCACGTGGCTCCGGCCTCACTCATCGCCCAAACGCTGCCCACATGCGTCATGGGCAGCTCTATAGCTGCACGTTGCAACAGCTCCGGTGGCACCTGCGCCCCGCCACAGAGGAAAGTCCGCAGCGGCGCGAGCTTGACCCGGCCCTCCCACGGATGGGCGATGAGGTCGGCGAGGAATGGCGTCGCAGCGACCGTGATGGCGGCGCCGTGGTCCTCGACGAGGCTGAGCGCGAGACCGGCATTCCACGCATCCTGCACCACGAGGGTGGAGCCGGTGAGCAGGCTCATCCGCGCACCGTGCCAGACCCCGGTGCTGTGGCCCAGCGGCGAGGGCATGAAGATCGTGTCGCACTCGCGAACCCCGTAGCGGTCGATGATCCCGAGGTTGTAGGCGCTGAGGCTCGCTTCGGTGTGGGCAATCGCCTTCGGGGCCCCGGTGGTGCTCGAGGAAAAGAGGACGTGAGCGGTGCCCACTGGCAGGGCCGGTTGCTCCCGGGACGGGCCATCCGTGCTGATGACCTCGATCTGGCCAGGGAGCGACCCGAAGAGAAGGGCATGTGCCTGTCTGCCCAGGTGGGCATGGATGGCGACGACCTCGTCGGCAAAGTCCCGACCCCGGTGCGTGCGCGGTAGGAGCACGGTGTGGGCCCCCAAGCAGCGCATGTCGTCGGCGATGGCCAGCGGGTCCGAGGTCACCGGCACAGTGCCTGGCACCCCACCAGCCTTGAGGACCCCCAGATAGGCAGCCATCCACTCGAGCCGATTGGGGAGGCAGACAAGGACGGCCTCGCCGGGCCGGATCCCGAGACCGCCGAGGATCACGGCGACCTCGTTGGAGGCCTCGTCGAGTTCGCGGCGATTCCACTGGGCACCTGCGTCGTCGATGACCGCCACCCGCTCGGGATCGGCGGAGCGATGGATCCGGAACAGATCCAACACTCCCAACTCTCCCGCCGTCACCTCGGCCCGGACTGAGTCGAGCATCAGCCCAGCCCCATCCGTTTGGCGATGATGTCCTTCTGGATCTCGCTGGTACCGCCGTAGATCGTGGAAGCGATCGCTGTTGTCACGTCCCGTGCCATCTCGGATTCGATGGTGTAGCCATAGGCACCCATGAGCTGGACACCGGCGAGCGCATTGGCCTTCAGGACCTCACTGGCCTTGAGCTTGGCCATCGACGTCGCCTTGGCCAGCGAGGTCGGCGACCCCGCGGACGCCTGCGCCGCGATGGTGTAGACGAAGGCCTCGCAGCACTCCGTTTCGGTCGCCATCTCGGCGAGCCGGTGCCGGACCGTCTGGAAGTCGCTGAGGCGCTTGCCGAACTGCTCGCGGCCAGTCACGTACGTATGCACTCGGTCCACGATCCGCTGGGCGAAGCCGAGGAGCTGGCTCGCCATCATGAGACGTTCGTGCTCCAGGCCCGACATGAGCTGGGTCCAGCCCTCGTCAACCGTCCCGACGAGGGCACTTCCCGGCACGACGCAGTCGTCGAAGAAGAGGTCGTTGATCTCGGCCTCCCCCATCGTCGGAATCGTCCGCACGTCAATTCCGGGGGTGCGGATCGGAACTTCGAACATGCTGAGCCCGTGGTGCTTGCGTTCGCCCTTGCTCGTCCGGGCGACGACCAAGACCCAGTCGGCGAAATGGGCGTTGGTGATCCACGTCTTCTGCCCGTTGAGGACCCAGTCGTCGCCACGGCGGATCGCGCTGCAGGTGAGGGCGGCGACATCGGAGCCCGCATGGGGCTCCGACATGGCGATCGCGTGGACCTCCCCTGCCGCGATGGCCGGGACCCGCTGCTCGCGCTGCTCCGTGGTCCCGAACCTCTCGTAGGTCCCGGCGACAATCAGGCTTGGGATGACGCCACCGATGGGCGCCCCGCCTCGGGCCAGTTCCTGGAGCATGATGCACTCGTCCACCAGGTCCCCACCCGAGCCGCCCATCTCAGCCGAAAGGCCGACCCCGATCCAGCCCAGGTCCCCGAGCTTCTCGTAGAGGGTCTGGTGGTGACGGTGGACACCATTGCCGGTCAGCGAGTGACGCTGGCTCGGGTTTCCGCATTCCTTGCGGGTGAACTCCCGTACGGCTTCGGCGAAATCGGCCTGATCCGTGGTGAGGTTCCTGGCCATGGCTGCTCCTCAGAAGGCGACGTGGTGACGGACTCTGGGTGTGATTGCGTCAGAGGTGATTGCGTCACTCAGGACGCCGGAGGGGCGAAGGTGGCGACGCCCTGGCTGATGACCGTGGTACCCGCGACCGAGGCCTCGAACAGGATCTCGCCGCCGTCTCCCGGCCCGGCTGCGACCTCGACCATCTGTCCGGGCAGGACCGGCGCGGAGAGCCGGGCGGAGAGGCCGGCCACCTCGTGGGCTGCGCGGCCACTCACCTCAGCAGCGAGTCGGGTGGCGATGCCCAAGGTGCACAGGCCGTGCAGGATCGGCCGCTCGAAACCGTTGGCCTGAGCCGTCACCGGGTCGATGTGGATGGGATGGCGATCCCCGGTGAGGCGGTAGAGCGCAGCGAGGTTGTCGGGGGTGTCGTATGCCGTGTGGTGCTCGGGCATGAACTCGCGCCGCGCGCTCTTCTCACCACGGGGGCCACCCCACCCACCGAGGCCCGGGAGGAAGATCTCGTAGCCGACGTCGAACACCTCGCTCGTCGCCAGGACCTTGACCAGCGCTGCCGAGCCCTTGTCGAGGACCTCCGTGACCTGCCCGCGCATGGTGATCGTGCCCGCCGCGGGAAGCGGGGCGTGCATCTGGAGAGTCTGTGAGGCATGGAGGGAGCGGTGCGGGTCGTAGGCGCCGGTCCGCCCGGCGGCCTCGACCGCCCAGAGGCCCATGGCGCAGGCGAGAGTCGGGAGGGCGACGAGATCCCGTTCGTAGACGTGGTCAAGGTCGGTGGACGGCGACCCGACGCTGAGAGCGTAGAGAATGACCTTCGCCTCGTCGTAGGTGAGCTCGTGTTCACCGAGATCGAACCCGGCCAGGTCTGTCAGAGCGGTCATGGTTGTCGTCCCTTTCGTGCGTCCCGGACGCGTTGGTGGCGTGCCAGGGAGTCCAGCAGCTCGCGCCTGGTGAGGTTCCACTGGGTGTGGTCGAGCGGTTGCCCGGATGCGAGTTGCCGCACCAGTCGGCGGGTCTCGGTGATCGCGCGGGCGTCAGCATCGACGATGTCGGCGAGCTGGCGTCGGCACCAGTCGACCGGGTCCGCGGAGCCGACGCCTACGCTGACCAGTCCGGTCTCTCGCGCCGTCTCGGCGTCAATGACCTGCGCAAGGACGAAGAGCCGGTGGACGAGGTCGGTCCGGAGCTGGGCGGCGAGCCGAGCAATGGCGGACGGGTTGTAGAGCAGCCCGAGGTGGACGGCGGGCACCCGGAAGCGCGCGTTGGCGTCAGCGACCCGGAGATCGCAGGCGGCGACCAGATCCACCGCTGCACCGATGCAGTAGCCCCGGATTGCTGCCAGGACCGGGACCGGGCAGTCGTCGATCGCTTCGATGACGCGTTCGAGTGCGTCATCGAAGTCTTCGTCCGCGCTCGTGCCGGTGATCAGGGTGAGATCGGCGCCAGCGCTGAAGTAGTCCTGGCCTCCGGCGATGATCACCCCCCTGACACCTCGCTGTGAGACCGAGGCCACCTCGACCCTGAGCCGTTCAAGGGTGTCGAAGTCGAGTGCATTGCGCCGTTCGGGACGCTCCAGCCTCAGGAGCAGGATGTCGTCAACCACCTCGACACGCAGCGGCGTCATGACGCAGGTGCCGTGCGACCAGCCGCGATCGGAGCCACGTCAGGGATGCCAAAGTCACTCTGGAGCGCCTCGGCGACGTCGAGGACGAGCGCGTCCTGGCCGCGGGCGGCGACGAGCTGGACCGCAACCGGCAGCCCGTCGACGAGTCCGGCAGGAAGGCTGGCTGCCGGGGTGCCAGCAACGTTGAAGGGTGCGGCGAACGGGAACGGGCCCCAAAGCCGATCGACGGGATGACCGGCGATCTCGGTCGGACGCTCGCCGATCTCGAAGGCCGGGGTAGCGATCGCTGGGGTGAGGAGCACGTCGACGGTCCCGAAGAACCCGTCGATCCGCGACCGGAACGCGAGGAGACCCTCCTCGGCGCGGAGGACTGCTTCGACGTCGAGGTGCTGGGCAGCGCGCAAGGTGGACCGCTCGTAGCTCGTGAGTTTGTCGGCGAGCCACTTCAGGAGGTGCCCTCGTTCCCGGTGCTCGTCCTCCAGGACGAGGGGACCGAAGATATCGGCCCACCCGCTGAGGTCGGGCTCGGCGGTGGTGACCTCGTGGCCGAGGTCGGCAAGGTGCCGGGCGACCTCGGTGACGGCTGCCTCGATCCCGGGGTGCACTGGGCGGCCCTCAGGTCTCGTGCAGACGCCGATCCGCAGCGTCCTGGGCCCACTGCGCACGAGGTCCTGTTCGGAGAGGACCGAGAGGACACGACGGGCGTCGTCGACGTGGCGCGTCAAGGGCCCAGGGGTCACGAAGCGTGTCATCCCGCGGAAGCCGTATTCGTCGGGGCAGAAGCCGAACGTCGGCTTGAAACCGAAGACACCTGTGAAGGCCGCGGGGATGCGGACCGAGCCGCCTCCGTCGGAGCCGATCGCAACTCCGACCATGCCGGCCGCGACTGATGCTGCCGCTCCGCCGCTCGACCCACCGGGCGTGTGGGAGAGCCGCCACGGGTTCCCGGTGACGACATCGAGCTCGTTCTCGCAGGTCGCCGACTGACCGAACTCGGCCGTGTTCGTCTTGCCGACGAACACGGCACCCGCGGCGCGGAGTCGGCGGACGACACCGGAATCCCCTTTGGAGACCTGGCCGGTGTGCACGAGCGAACCGAGCCCGGTGGGCTCGCCCCGCACGTGAAAGGCGTCCTTGATCGAGATCGGGACACCGGCCAAAGGACCCGCGCTGCCGTCGCGGTAGGCCGCCTCAGCCGCTCGGGCCTGGTCCCTGGCCAGCTCGGCAGCGACGTGGACAAAGGCCCCGACCTCATCATCGCGGTCGCTGATTTCGGCGAGGGCCAGTTCGGTGACCTCGACGGGGGACACCTCTCCGGCAGCGAAGGTGCTCACGAGGTCCGCCACCGGCCAGCTCAATGGGCTCCCGTTACGCATGGGGGAACACCCCACCGCTGACGCCATAGGTCTCACCTGTGACGTAGCCAGCGCCCTCGGAGACGAGGAAGGCGACGACCGCTGCGACGTCCTCAGGACGGCCGACCCTGCCGACGAGGGAGCGATTCTCGGCATACCCGTCGAAGAACTCGTCCGGGTAGATCTTGCGGAGGAACTCGTTGTAGATCAGACCCGGTGTCACTGCGTTGACGCGAACGTTGTGCCGTCCATTCTCAGCAGCGGCCACGCGAGTCAGCGCGAGAACCCCGGCCTTGGCCGCGGAGTAGGCCCCACCGTGCTCGACACTCGTCTCGTAGGCCGAGATCGAACTGATGTTGACAATGCTGCCCCCGCCCCCTCGGAGCATGTGCGGTAACGCATACCGCATGCAAAGGAAGGTACCGGTGAGGTCGACGTCGAGGCACTTCTGCCAGGTCTCGAGGCTCATTTCCGCGATTGGCTCGATCTTGCTCCACCCGGCATTGTTGACCAGGACGTCGAGTCCGCCGAGCTCATCGACGACGTTATCCATCACGCGCTCGACGGAGGAAGGGTCGGTGACATCGAGCACTCGGGACAGGAAGGGTCGGCCGTACTGCTCGGTGAGCGTGGCGGCCAGCTCTCCACTGCGGCGTTCGTGCGCGTCGGTGACGACGACCCGGAAGCCGTCCTCGGCGAGACGTCGGACGATTGCCGACCCGATTCCCATGCCGGCGCCCGCGGTGACGAGTGCAACCCTGTCCTGGCTCATGTGTTCTTAGCTCCTGTGCTTGACGACGTCGAGACGTCGATGGGTGGTCTGGATGGTGCTCGGTGATCAGTCGCTGCTCGTGAGAGCGGAAGCCAGGGCCTCCGCGAGGGCGTCCGGCTGGTCGACGGCGATGAGGTGCCCGGCTCCGGAGATCTCGACATACTCGGCGCGCGGTAGGGCGCCGACGATGATGTCGGCTGCTCGACGAGGGCAGAACGAGTCCTGGTCGGCGCCAATGACGTGGACCTTGGCATCGATCTGCGCCAGCCGTGGGGTCAGCGGAGCTGCCCCCAGAGCGGCCATGGCACGCGCCGCGTTGACATAGCCATGACCCTGCCCGATGGCCTCCAGCCGGGTCCCGGCGAGCCGCTCGAGGTCGACAGGAGTGACGACGGCCGGTCGGGTGTCGTCCATCAGGGCAACACGGATCGCGTCGGTGTCACCAGACTCCACGAGAGCGATGCGGTCGCCGTAGAAGGCGACCGCTGATCGGCCGACCACGCTGGACGTGCCGACGACGACGACCCGGTCGAAGAGATCCGGACGCCTCGCCGCAGCGTCGAGAACGATGGTCCCGCCGAGGGAGAAGCCGACCACGTGCCCGCGCCCCGTCACCTGCTCGAGGAACGCGATGAGGTCTCCGGACAGCTGGGCCAGTGTGCCGTCGGCCTCCCCGAGAGTGGTGTCGCCGTGCCCGCGCAACTCGACTGCCACCGTGCGGTGACCCGTGAGACGCTGCTGGATCGACGCCCAGGACCTGGCGTCCTCCGCCAGCCCATGCAGGAGGACGACGACCGGTCCGTCGTGGTCCGCCCAGACCTGGCCCACCTGGAGGTCACCGACGTGAGTGGTCGTGCGGCGCAACTGGCTGTCCATGTGGCTTCTCCTTGGCCGGGGGTAGAGGTCAGGACCCGATGTAGGCGCTGGCGAGGGTGGGGTCGGCGAGCAGGTCGGCTGTCGCGCCCTCGAGCGAGATACGGCCCGATTCCACGACATAGGCCCGGTCACACTGCTCGAAGGCCTCGAGTGCGCGTTGCTCGACGAGGATGACCGTCGTCGTCTCGATCTCACGCAGCCGTTCGAGGCTGTTGAAGACCTCCTCGGCCACGACCGGGGACAAGCCCATGGACGGCTCGTCGAGGAGGAGCAGTCGCGGGCAGGACATGAGTCCGCGCGCGATCGCAAGCATCTGTTGCTGCCCGCCCGAGAGGGTCGCGGCCGGGCGCGCGACCATGTCGGCCAGAACCGGAAAGAGCTCGAAGGTCAGATCGAGCCGTTCCTGGAACCGGGGTCGGGCCTGCGTGCGGTAGGCCCCGAGTCGGAGGTTCTCGCCGATGGTCATCGACCCGAAGACCTGGCGCCCCTCAGGAACGTGGATGATCCCGAGCTGGGTCCGCTCATGGGCCGGCAAGTCCTGGATCGGCTCCCCGTCGAAGGTGATCGCCCCCGTCGAGCGCACGGTTCCCGAGATGGCCTTGAGCAGAGAGGTCTTGCCAGCCCCATTGGGCCCCACGAGCGCGACGTGCTCGCCCTCGGCGACCGCGATGGACAGTCCATCGATGGCGGGCACCGAGTTGTACTCGACCGCGAGGTCTTTGATGTCGAGGATCACGGCTGGTCTGCCTTCTGCGGTTCGGACACGAGGGAGTACCGGGCGGCGAACTTGTTGCCGAGGTAAGCCTTGATGACACGCGGGTCACGCACGACCTCTCGGGGGCTGCCCGACGCGATGATCTGGCCACCGTCGAGGGCGAGCAGCTCAGAGGAGTAGCTGAGCAACGCCTTGACCGAGTGCTCGATGACAACGACGGCGATCTCTTCGTCCACGACGAGATCGAGCGCGGCGAAGAAGTCGCCCCGTTCGGCCTCGTTGAGTCCGGCGAGCGGTTCGTCGAGCAGCAGGACGGCTGGCCTCGACACAGCGGCGCGAGCCAGCTCGAGGAGCTTGAGCTCAAAGGCGGTCAGCGCGGACGGCAGGCGATCAGCTCGGCCGCCGAGGCCGACCGCGCAGAGGATGGCCCTCGTGTGCCGATCTGCCTCGGCCGGACCGAGGCCGCTGCCGAGCGCCGCGATCTCGACGTTCTGCCGGGCCGTCATGCTACGGAAGCCCTGCGGCACCTGGAAGGTACGCGAGAGCCCGAGCTGGGTACGGGCGGGCGCCGGCAACTTGGTGATGTCCTCTCCCCGAAAGCGGATGGAGCCACCGTTCGGCGTCGCGTGACCGGTCATCAGGTTGAAGAGGGTGGTCTTGCCCGCACCGTTGGGTCCGATCAGGCCGAGCCGAGCACCAGCACCCACGGTGAAGGTCGCGTCCCGGAGGACCGTGAGCCCGCCATAACGCTTCTCGACGCCGATGACCTCGAGGAGGACATCGTCGGAGGACGTGGCCTTGGCCTCGCGGGCGAGCGCGCGCCACTCGGCATTGTCGGTGCGGTGCTCATCCGGAGGCCCGTCAGCCCCACGCCGCGTGAGCCGATCGGCGATGGTCGGGAAGACACCGCGCGGCATGACGAGGGCGACAGCGACGAGGGCGAGGCCGTAGACGATCGACTCGGCGCCCGGGACCCGGTCACCCACCTGGACGGTCAGAAACTGACTCAGCGGGATGAGCAACCCGGCGCCGACGATGGGACCCCAGAAACGGCCGATGCCACCAACGAAGGTCACCGAGATGAGCAGGATCGAGACCGCGAAGCCAAAGACCTCTTCCGCGGCGACGACGAGCAGGATGGCGTTGACCCAGATGACCCCGACGGCAGCGCTCACCGCGGCGGAGAAGCAGAAGGCGCCTAGTTTCCAGACAAGGGTGCGGACCCCGACCGAGCGAGCGAGGATCTCGTTGTCGCGGATCGCGATGAGGGTGCGGCCGATCTTGCTCTCGGCGACGGCCAGGCAGAGCGCCCCGACGACCGCGAAGGCACCGAGCGCGAGCCACACGTAGGACCGAGGATCGCGGAACTGCATGGAGGCGATCGGCTCTCCCGGGTTGAACGGCACCGTGACCTCCGGGTGGCCGCCCGCGATGACGAGCACCATGAGGATCAAGGGGAAGGCCATCGTCGCGAGCGTGAAGTAGAAACCCTGGAGCCGGAAGGTCGGTAGTCCGATCACGAGCGCGAGGACCGCCGCGGCGGCCATGCTCACCGCCATGCCGACCCACGCTGACCACCCGAACTGGACGACACAGAAGACGAAACCGTAGGCACCGATCCCGGTGAAGGCCGCGTGCCCCAGCGAGATCTGGCCGGCGGTGGCGGGCACATTCCAGGCCAGGCCCGCGGTTGCCCAGATGAGGGTCAGGGTGAGGATCTGGAGGGCGAACTGGTCGGTGATCAGGGCTCCGAGGAGCGCGATCAGCGCGAGCAACGCCGTGAAGATGAGGAAGGAGCGACGCATCTCAGATCGCCCTCTGCTTACGTCCGAAGAGTCCTTGAGGCCGCACGAGGAGCACGATGAGGAAGATGGCGAAAACGTAGACATTGGCCAAGGTGCTCGGGCTCCACACCTGGGACACCGACTGGACGATGCCGATGATGACCCCACCGACGAAAGCCCCGGAGACGCTGCCCAGCCCGCCGAGCACGACCGCGGCGAACATGATGACCGTGAAGTTGAGCCCGACGAAGGGGCCCACTGGTTGGTACATCGACAGCGCCGCGCCACCGATGGCGGTGAGACCGATGCCGATCCCGAAGGAAACGGCATACGTCTTCCGTAGGTTGATACCCATGTAGGTCGCTGCCTCCCAGTTCTCGGAGGCTGCCCGGATGGCGCGGCCGAGGATCGTGTGGCGAAGGAACCAGAAGAGGACGGTCGCGGTGACGGCCGCCGCGATGAAGCCGATGAGTCGGGGCCCGTCGATGTAGACGCCACCCACGTTGAAACCGAACTCCAGCGCCGGGATCGACATCAGTCGCGGCGTGGAGCCGAACGCCAGGAGCATCACGTTCTGGAGGACCAGGCCGACACCGAGCGTCAGGATCACCTGGGCGTCGTGGTTCTCGCGGTGTCCGGCCACCGGACCCACGAGGTAGCGGTAGACGATGATGCCCAGGAGGACGAAGACGCCGAAGACGATCGGCACGGACAACAGCGGATTGATCCTCGGACCCACCCAGAACAGGTAGCTCGCAAACATCGCCAACATCATGAAGTCACCTTGAGCGAAGTTGACGATCCGCATGACGCCGAAGATCAGGCCCAGCCCCGAGGAGATCAGGGCGTACACGCCTCCGACCAGAAGGCCGGTGACGATGAACTGGACAACGGTCATGGCAGGTACCTACTCAGAGGGCGGGGCCGTGGCGCGAGCGCCGGGGTCACCACTTGCCTTCGCAAACCGCGACGTCCGCGGGGTAGACCGTGCAGGGGACGAGCTTGCCGTCCACCTTCTGCCACTGCGCGAGCACGGCGGTGGGTGGGTCGACCCGGCCGTTGTCGGCGAACTTGAAGGTCTTCCCGGGGAGCAGGTCGACGACCGGGCCTGAACTCAGATCAAGGGCATGGAGGGCCTTGTTGACCGCCTCAGGGTCCTTGGATGCGGCTTTCTCGAGGGCCTCGGCGATGATGCTGATCGCGACATAGCCGCCGAGCTGGTCCTGCCAGGCGTAGTCCTCACCGCTGCGCTCGGCGATCGATTTCGAGAGCTCCGGGGACTTCTTCAGCGGGTTCGTGTAGATGAGGGAGGACATGCCGATCACCGAGTCGCCGACATCGCGCCACTGCGGGAGCACCCCTTGGCCGCCGCTCTGGATGATGGGAGCCGTGATCCCACGGGCTCGGATCTCCTTGATGAGGGAGGAGACATCGGCGAAGGAAAAGGCGATGAGGAAGATCGCGTCGGGCTGCGCTGCGCCCACCTTCTGGGCAATGCCGGAGGCGTCCTGGAGCGGCGGAGTCCACTGCTCGTAGATACCCACGTCGACGCCCTTGGTGCCGAGATCGGCCACCAGAGCCTTCTGGAGCGGAGTACCACCGGGCGAGTTGTCGCCGATCACGACAGCCTTCTTGACGTCGATGCCTCCGTCGCTCAGGGCGCTGAGCGTGGACTCGATGATGAGCGGAGACATCCGCGACGACGGAGGCGCGTAGGAGAAGACGTGGGAGAAGCCGCTCCGACCCGTCACATCGTCCGCGAAGCTCTCCGAGACCATGGGGATGCCCCGACGCTCGGTGACCTCCGAAGCTGCAAGCGTGAGCGCCGAGGCCCACGAGCCGGCCATCGCCGAGAGCTGGCCGGAACCGACCAGGCGGGTCGCGGCAGCGGTCGCCGTCTGCGGCGTCCCACCGGCGTCGCCCACCTCGAGCTTGATCTTGGCGCCACCGAGAGACTTGATGCCACCGGCGCCGTTGATGTCTTCGACGGCAGCCTTGGCTCCGGCGATGACCGCCTTGCCGTTGAAGGCGAAGGCACCGGACTGCGGCCACAGGCCGCCGACGAGGACCTCGCCGCCTCCCGCGGCGGAGGTCGGGCTCGAGGAGTCGGCCGTCGACCCACAGCCGGCCAGGGCAAGCGACAGTGCCACCAGGGCAGCCGACGCCACACCCCTCACCGTTGTCGAGTTCCGCCGCTGCCGGGTCTTGGTAACGCCGTGGATCATGACACCCTCCGTTGGGTCGATCGTGCCGAGTGAGGAAACAGTGCCTCACTCTCCGCGCACAGTCAAGAGAGTGACGTCGCTTTTTTTCTTGGCTGTTGCGGGCTAGAGTCATGTCGGTCCTTTCGCCGTGCACCTCTAGCGGTGCCCTCCGGGTGGCAAGCCACGTGAGTCACCACTCAGGCGGACATCACCATGGGAGGATGCGGAGCCTGACTGGATCTGCGCCCAAACCGTTCTCAGGAGCTGCCATGACCGTCGCGCCGCCCACGCCGAAAGGTCGCGCCACCCGCGCCCAGTTGGTCGCGGCAGGCCGCCGCGTCTTCGCCAACCATGGTTATGTCGCGGCGACGATGAGCCAAGTGGCGGATGAAGCAGGCATGTCCATGGGAGCGCTGTATCGCTACTTCCGCAACAAGGACGACCTCTTCGAGTCGGTGATCCAAGGGGTCCACAACGAGTTGTTCGACCTGAGCCGAACCCAACAGCACGACCTTCGGACCGAGCCCTTCCTGGCCCTCCTCGAGGCGAACACCGGCTACCTGCGCGGCTACTCGGAATATCGCGACGTCATGCGGGCGTTCATGGAGGCCTCCCATGTGACGGAACGCTTCCGAAACTTCTGGTGGGAGATGCGGGAACGGCACATCGTCCGCTTCGTCGACGCGCTCGTGCGCGTCCGACCGGATCTGCCCTCGGCCCGGGTGGCCACAGAAGCGATGGCCTCGATGATCGAGCAGTGCTGCTACGTCTGGTTCTCCCAGGCAGAGCTCGGAGACAAACAGGTGAGCATCGAGGAGGCCGCACTCCTCGTGACGAGGGCGTGGTATGCGCTCTGCTTCCTCGACGGCTCCACGTCAGAGCATCCGGACACGCCCTGACTCCCCGACGGACCCAGCCTCAGAGGCCGGGTCCGTCGGTGGGGCAAACTGGGCCCCGCTCCAGCGACGGTCCGCTTGGGGTGTGTCAGGGCGCCATCACGGCCGGAATGATCTCGTGGGCGATCTGCTCCATCCGCCGCAGCCGACCGCCTGAGAGCAACGCGAACGTAATGCGGTCGATGTCGAGGGCCGCGAGTTCACGCAATTGTGCGATGCAATGCTCTGCGGTCCCAGCCAGCGCCACCGACCGGACGAAGTCATCGCTGACGACCTGCTTGTGGTCCGCGTGGAGGGAGAGGTGCTCGACGAGGTGGTAGCCGGAGTTGGCCGCCGCGAACTCGGGCCGGAACCGCTCCCAGGCGGGAGGCATCTGCTTCCACACGTCGAAGGTCGCCGCCTGACTGGTTGCCCAGGCGCGGACGTCGGCCAGCGCCTGCTCCTGGTCCTCGTTGACACTCATCGTCACCACCAGGTCGATGAGCAGTTCGGAGCGGTCACGACCAGCCTTCTCGAGGCCTTGGTGGATGTAGTCGAGCTGCCACTTGCAGAACTCCGGGTCTGCGGCGCCCATGAGGATCGCCCCGTCGCACTTCTCACCGGCCAGACGGAGCATGCCGGGCTGCGAGACCGCCATGTAGATCGGAATCTGCCCTGTCGCGGCCGCCATCTTCACCTTGGTGCCGTAGAGGTCGAGCTCCTCGCCGGTGAAGAGCTGGCGAAACTCATCGATACAGGCCCTGAGCTCGCCAAGCTTGGACGGCTGACCCCCTGCCCCAAGGACAGCCGACCAGCCGGCCCCGAGGCCGAGCATCGCCTTCCCGCCCGTCAACTCATCGAGGGCGATCGTCGCGTTCGCCGTCACGGTGGGGTGGCGGGTCACGATGTTGGTGACGGCCGATCCGATCCACATGTTCTGCGTGGCTTCGGCCGCGAGGTACATCGCCGCATACACGTCCTTCATGCCGAGCTGGAAGTCGATGTACCAGAGCGCCTCGAAACCGTTCTGCTCAGCGGCACTGGCCAGCGTGGCAACGTTTGAGAGCGGCTCGCGCGGGCTCACGCCCATCGAAAGGCCCCAGCGATTCATGTCAGTCCTCCTGGTTGGGTACATCAGTGGTGTCGTGCAGGATCCGGTCGCGCAGCTGGAGCTTCCGGATCTTCCCGGCAGCGGTCACGGGCATGTCCGTGACGCACTCAAGACGTTCGGGAAGAAGCCGCTTGCTGAGTCCGCCAGCCGTGAGCCAGGCATTGAGCTCATCGAGCGTCAGGGTCACGTCGGGTGCCAGCGTGACGACTGCGCAGATCCGTTCGCCGATCCGCTCGTCCGGAGTCCCGATGACAGCGACCTGCCGCACCCCCGGGTGGGCACTGATCGCCTCCTCGATCGGAGTGGGAGAGAGGTTGACGCCACCACGGACGATGAGGTCCTTGAGCCGTCCGACGAGAGTGAGCCGTCCATCTGGCCCGAGGCGTGCGAGGTCTCCGGTGCGGAAGTAGCCGTCCGCGGTGAGCGAGGATAGGTAGAGGTCTGGTTGTCCGAGGTATCCGGTGAAGACACCAGGACCGCGCATCACCAGTTCGCCCTCCTCAGCCACCTCATCCGACTCGGGCACGCGGATCCCGAGCTCGAGATCGGGCAGGGGCAGGCCCGCGGTCCGAGCCGTGACAGCCGGATCATCTCCGGGCACGCTCGTGGTCACGCCACCCTCGGTCATTCCCCAGAGGACACTGACGAACGTGTGGGGAAGCTCGGTGCCCGCTTGCTCCATCAAGTGAGGTGGGACCGGCGCTCCACCGCAGAGGAAGGTGCGCAGCGTCGCGAACTTCGGTTCGGGAGCGGTCCACGCGACATCGACCAAGTCCTTGAGGAAGGGCGTCGCTGCTGCAGTGAACACGCACGCCTCGTCTGCGACCGTGCGGAGCGCGGTCTCGGGATCCCAGCGGTCCTGGAGGATGAGGGGTGCACCGGAGTGCAGCGAGAGCCGACCGCCGTGCCAGGCTCCGACGCTGTGCCCGAGCGGTGACGGCATGAAGAGAGGCGTGTCCTGGGTGATGTCGAAGCGCCGCTCAAACCCGATGTTGACAGCGGCCATCGTGTCCTCGGTGTGCATGACTGCCTTGGGCATACCGGTCGTGCTGGACGTGAACATGACGTGGTTGACGGCGTCGGGCGCAGGTCCGGCGAGGTCACCCGAACCGGTCACCACGCGCGGCTGGTGGTCCTCGAGAACGAAGACATCGAGGCGATGCGCCACCGCCGCCATCACCGTCACCGCGAGCTCGTCGGTGCGTACCCGGCGGTGCTGTGCAACGGTCACAAGCGCCCGGGCGCCAATGAGCCGCGCCACGTGGGTGAGCGCGGTGGCATCGGTCGTCATCGGAATCGTCGCGGGCACTGCACCGAGCCGCAGGATCGCGAGCAGGACGACCTGCCACTCGACCCGGTTGGGGATGAGGACGAGGACCGTGTCCCGCGGGCGCACCCCTGAATCGGCAAGGAGATCGACGAAGATCCCCGATTCCAGCCAGAGTTCGCGGCGCGTTAGCGATCGGCCACGATCGTCCCGAACGGACAATCGGTGCGGATCGGCTTCGACGTGTCCTGCGAACAGGTCGACCAGCCGCTCCCCGGGCCACCATCCTGCGGCCCGATACTTCGCAGTCAACGCTGCGTCCACGTCCCAGCCTCCCGCTTCATCGCTATGTGGTGCGATCCTGACGGTTCTCAGATCCTCAAGTCAAGAGGGTGATGTCGCTTTTTCTTTTTCTGCGGGTGACACCCCTCACTCGTCGTCGGCGAGCTCGGGTGTGAGCCGTCATGCCAACCCGGTGGCGCGCAGGCTCAGCCAGAGGCGAGCAGCGACATCCGGATCCTCGAGGTCCACGTCGAGGATCCGCTCGACGAGGGCGATCCGGGTTCGCACCGTGTTGCGGTGGGTGCCGAGTTCTCGGCTCGCAGCCTCCCAGCTGCCCCGGTGCCGCAGCCATGCAGAGACGGTCGGGACGAGTGCTGCGCGGCCACTCGCGCTGAGCAGACCGACGAGACGGTCGCCCTCCGGCCCGCCGGACACCGACCTCGAGATGCTCCCTGCGGCGTCCACGGTCGACGAGGCTGCGCGCCGGGCGGCCAGCGACGTGGCGGGGAGCCGCTCGGCGATCCCCTGGAGTTCGACGACGTCGGTGGCCGCGAAGCTGAGCGCCGGGTCGATGGTCGACCGGATCGCCTCAACCGCCTCGTCCAAGGCGCCAAACTGAGCAGGGTCGACGAGACAGCGCACCTCGCCGTCGTACTCGGCGCCCCAGAGCGCACCGTCTCCGAGGACCTCACCGAGTCGGCCGAGAGTTTCGCCTGCACTCCGCCCAGGGCCCGGCACGAGGCAGGCCAACGCCGCGCGCTGCGGCAGGGCTGAGCCCATGGACTGCGACGCCAGCAATCGCCCGGCCTTCCATTCCCCGAGGAGGACGAGCTCGCACACCGACGCCCGGCGGTGACGCAGCGCGAGCACGTCGACGGAGGCGTCACTGAGAACCGAGGTGAGGATCACCGATCCGCTGAGCAGGAGCGCCCGCGACTCAGACCGGGAGGCGTGCGCCGAGCCGACGGCCACGAAGCCGATCAACCGGCCGCTGCGACTGAGCGGCTGGAGGATGACTTGGTCATCCTCCACGGGGAAGGTCGAAGCGCTGTGCGGTCCCGCGGCGCGCAAACGGCCGCACTCGGCCGCGAGGACCGCATCGGCGAGTGGCTGCGCCCGCGGCCAACGCTCGGCCGGTCGGCCGTCTGCGTCGAGGCGGACGGCCCATCCGCCATAGGCCTCCGCGAGGACTCGGACAACCCCCGTCACCGGGTCCCGCGCGGTCGCCGCCCTGGCGAGCAGGCGGTGGGAATCGAGCGCGGCGTCCAGCGGAGCCCGCTGCTCCCGCGCGAGTAGCGACCAGAAGGTCCGGGTGATCGTGAGGAACGGCGTCCACCCCTTGAAGAGGGGCAGCCCCGCATTGGCGCAGGCTCGGATGAGCACCTCGGGCATCCGGCGATGAACAGGCCCGATGCCGACGACGAGGCCGACGATCCCGTGCCGCACGAGGCGATCGACGTAGTCGCACAGCCCAGGTTCCTCGGGCCCAAAAGCCAGGCCAGTGGTGAGAAGGAGTTCGCCGCCCTCCAGGTATGGCGTGGGATCCCGGAGTTCAGTCACGTGGACAGCACGGACCTCTTGACCGTCCGGAACCTCGGCAACGGGAACGACAAGACCAGGAAGCTCAGTGAGCACGTCGGTCAGGGTCGGCATGGCACCCTCCTGCAGATGGATGAATCATCCATAGCACACAGGGACGTAGATGATGAATACATGTCGTAAGGCGCACTCACGGCCTACGGTCGGTACTGCGAGCACCCGGCGCCCTGCGGTCGGCCCACGGAATCCGACCGCGACCCGCCCGGTGACCACCCCCACGCGACCACCCGAGGTGACCCATGAAGATCCCACCGCCCCGCAGTTCCTCAGCGAACCCGCTCGACCTGATCGACCTGGACTCCCAACTGACGGACGAGGAGAAAGCCATCCGCGCCACCGTTCGTCAGGCCTGCGACGACCTCGTCGAGCCGCACATCATGCAGTGGTACGAGACGGGAGACCTGCCGGCCCGCGATCTCGCCAAAGAGTTCGGGCGAATCGGTCTCCTCGGGATGCACCTAGAGGGCTACGGCTGCGCCGGCATGAGCAGCGTCGACTACGGACTGGCCTGCGTCGAACTCGAGGCATCGGACTCCGGCATCCGCAGTTTGGTCTCGGTTCAGGGCAGCCTCGCGATGGGCGCAATCCACATGTGGGGCAGCGAGGAGCAGAAGCAGGAGTGGTTGCCGAGAATGGCCGCCGGTGACGCCATCGGTTGCTTCGGCCTGACCGAGCCCGACATCGGGTCCGACCCCGGCGCGATGAAGACCCGCGCCCGACGCGACGGTGACGACTGGATCCTCAACGGCGCCAAGCTGTGGATCACCAACGGGTCCATCGCCGACGTCGCTGTCGTCTGGGCCAATGCCGGTGAGGAGCACGGCGGCATCCGCGGCTTCGTGGTCCCCACCGACACCCCTGGGTTCGCTGCCCATGTCATCAAGCACAAGATGTCGCTACGCGCCTCTGTGACCTCAGAGCTCACCCTCGACAACGTTCGGCTCCCTGCCGAAGCAGTCTTCCCCGAGGTCCGGGGCCTCAAGGGACCACTGTCCTGTCTGTCGGAGGCCCGCTACGGGATCCTCTGGGGCGCACTGGGTTCGGCGCGTTCGGCCCTCGAAACGGCACGGCGCTACTCGATCGAGCGCAACCAGTTCGGCAAGCCGCTGGCTGGCTTCCAGCTGACCCAGGCAAAGCTCGCCTCCATGTCGACCGAGCTCCAGCTCGGCCTCCTCCTCGCGCTCCACCTGGGTCGGCTCAAGGACTCGGTTGGGTTGCGTCCCGAGCAGGTCAGCGTGGGCAAATACAACAACATCTCCAAGGCCCTCCAGATCTGTCGCACGGCACGGACCATCTTGGGCGCAAACGGCGTGAGCGGAGAGTTCCCCATCATGCGGCACGCCAACAACCTCGAGTCGGTGCTCACCTACGAGGGCACGCACGAGATGCACACACTCGTCCTCGGGCAGGCGCTCACCGGCGTCCCGGCCTTCCGATGAACGAAGGGTCCTCCATGAGTGTCAAAATCGGATACAAGGCATCGGCCGAGCAGTTCAGCCCGCCGGAGCTGGCCCGTTATGCGGTGCGCGCCGAGGAGGTGGGCCTGGACTCGGTGACGATCAGTGACCACTTCCAGCCGTGGCGGCTCAACGGTGGGCACGCACCGAATGCACTGACCTGGCTGGGTTTCGTCGCAGCCCGGACCGAGCGCATCGTCCTCGGCACGTCCGTCCTCACTCCGACCTTCCGTTACAACCCGCCCGTCATCGCCCAGGCGTTTGCGACCCTTGCGTGCCTGGCTCCCGGCCGCATCCTCCTCGGCGTCGGGACCGGTGAAGCCCTCAACGAGGTGGCTGTGGGGTCGGTCGCCGACGGAGCCTGGCCGGAGTTCAAGGAACGATTCGCACGACTCCGCGAGTCAGTGACCCTCATGCACCGGCTCTGGACCGAGGAATCAGTCACCTTCGAGGGTGACTACTACCGCACCGTGGACGCCCGGATCTTCGACCGACCCGATGCGCCGGTCCCGGTCTTCATCGCGGCCGGCGGGCCGATGGTCGCCCGGTATGCCGGGCGCGCTGGCGACGGCTTCATCTGCACGTCCGGCAAGGGTCGAGAACTGTATGCCGACCAGCTGATTCCCGCTGTGGACGAAGGTCGAGGGAAGGCCGGGCGAGCCGACGAGCCCATCGAGCGAATGATCGAGATCAAGGTGTCGTGGGATCCCGACCCCGAACTGGCCCTGGCCAACACCCGGTTCTGGGCGCCGTTGTCGCTGACCGCCGAGCAGAAGCACTCGATCACCAGCCCGGCCGAGATGGAGCAAGCCGCCGACGAACTGCCGATCGAGCAGGTCGCGAAACGGTGGATCGTCGCATCCAAGCCCGAGGATGTCGTGGATGCAGTTCGGTTCTACACCGACCTCGGCTTCGACCACTTGGTCCTCCACGGCCCCGGTCATGACCAAGAGCGCTTCCTCACGACTTTGAGTGAACAGGTCCTGCCCGGCCTGCGAGAGCTGCAGCCCGCCCAGGGTTGAGCGGGCTCGTCTCGGCCCCGGTGTGCGCCCTTGACCCCTATCGGTCCCATCCAAGGCCGACGTCGACGGCTTCGGGTCAGCCCCAGACGAGCGCGCGCGTCGGGTCGGACATGATGGCGGCGACATCGGCCAGGAAGCGACTGCCGAGTTCGCCATCGACCAGCCGATGGTCGAAGGAGAGCGCCAACGTGGTCACCGACCTCGGGACGATCTTCTCCTCGCCACCCTCGGTGATGACCCACGGCATACGCCGCACCTGACCGAAGGCCATGATCGCCGCCTCGCCGGGGTTGAGGATGGGGGTGCCCCCGTCGACACCGAAGACGCCGACATTGGTGATGGTGAGGGTGCCACCGGCCTGGTCTGCCGGGCTGGTTCGCCCCGCGCGAGCGGTGCCCGTGAGCGCGTTGAGCGCACCCGCCAGCTCGATGAGAGTGAGGGAGTCGGCGTCCTTGATGTTGGGGACGATGAGGCCGCGAGGGGTGGCGGCGGCGATGCCGAGGTTGACGTAGTGCTTCTCGATGATCTCTTGACTCGCCTCGTCCCACGAGGCATTGACACCCGGATTGCGTTTGACTGCAAGGCAGATCGCCTTGGCGAGGATCGTCAGGGGGGTGACCTTGACGTCCTTGAATTCCCGGTCGGACTTCAGTCGCCCGACCAAGTCCATCGTGGCGGTGACGTCGACCTGGACCCACTCGGTGACATGGGGGGCAGTGAACGCGCTGGCGACCATGGCTTGCGCGGTCATCTTGCGTACGCCCTTGATCGGGATCCGGATCTCGCGCCCCTGACTCCCCCAGGCGGGCGGTGTGGAGACGACGCGACCGCTCCCTGAGGTCGGGGAGTCGCTTCCTGAGAGCGCCGCAGCCGTTGTGGTCGCCGCGTCGCTCTGCAGTTGCCCCGGATCCTGGGGCATGACAGATGCCCCTGATTGGGGGGCAGCTGCAGAGGCATGCGAAGAGGTGGAGCGAGGAGCCGAGGTCGGCGACCCGGGCCCGTCGTTGACGCCGGATCCAGCGGAGTGGGCCGACGCGGCATACGCCTCGACGTCGGCTCGGGTGACGATGCCGCCAGCGCCGGTGGGTGGCACCGACGCGAGGTCGATGCCGAGGTCCTTGGCGAGTTTGCGGACCGGAGGCTTGGCGAGCGCCTTCGGGGTGGGCGCATCGGCAGAAGTGCCCGTCCCAGCCTGCTCACTCGACGACGTCGCCGTATGCCGTCCGCTCGCCTCCGAGGAGGCGCTCGGCTCAGCGTGCTCCGCCAACGACGTGGGCGGGGGTGGAGGCGAGCCCCCTGATGAGGCAGCGCTCTTGCGTGCACGACGGGTCGTGCCGGAGGCCATGGGTCCGTAGCCGACAAGGGTCTTGACCGGCTCTTCCTCAACGCCTGCATCCTCCGCCGGGACCCCCGCCTCGCCGGTAGCGGGCTGGGCGACATCGGCTGCGGCAACAGCTGATCCGCTGCCATCAGATCCAGTGCTGTCAGATCCAGCGCCGTCGTCAATGGTGATGATGACGGTGCCGACCTCCACCTCGTCACCGACGGCAACATGCAGCGCCGCCACCGTCCCCGCCCATGGGATCGGCAATTCGACGAGCGACTTGGCGGTCTCCACCTCGACGACGATGTCGTTGACCTTGACGGTGTCGCCGACCGCGACCTTCCACTCGACGATTTCGGCCTCGACCAGGCCTTCACCGGGGTCGGGCAGTTTGAAGTCACGCTTGGCCATCGAGAGTCTCCTTCAGTAGGCCAGGGAACGGTCGACGCCGTCGAGGATCCGATCGAGATCGGGCAGGAAGTGCTCCTCCACCTTGCTCGGCGGATAGGGCGCATTCCAGCCGGTGACGCGCAGCACCGGGGCCTCGAGGGAGTGGAAGCAGCGCTCGGTGACCTCGGCGGCAATCTCGGCGCCGAAGCCGGCGAAGGACGAGGCCTCATGGACCACGACGAGCCGCCCCGTCTTGGTGACCGACCCCGCCAGGGCGTCGATGTCCAACGGGCTAACCGACCGCAGGTCGATGACCTCCAGCGATCGCCCTTCATCAGCCGCCACCGCAGCAGCGTCGAGGCAGGTCTTCACCATCGGCCCATAGCAGGCGATGGTGACATCGGTCCCCTCACGGACGGTTCGCGCCGAGTAGAGGTCGAGTGTCGGCGCCAGGTCGAGGTCGACCTCTCCCCTCTCGTGATAGCGCCGCTTCGGCTCGAAGAAGATGACCGGGTCGTCGGACTCGATGGCCTGCTGGATCATCCAATAGGCATCCGTGGGATTGGAGCAGAAGACGACCTTGAGCCCGAGCGTGTGGGCAAAGTAGGCCTCATTGGACTCGCTGTGGTGCTCGACGGCCCCGATACCGCCACCCATGGGAATGCGCACGACAACCGGCACCCTGATCTGTCCGCGCGTGCGGGAGTGCAGCTTGGCGAGCTGCGAGACGATCTGGTCGAAGGCTGGATAGACGAAGCCGTCGAACTGGATCTCGACGACGGGCCGGTAACCGCGCAGCGCCATCCCGATCGCCGTGCCCATGATCCCGGACTCCGCCAAGGGCGCATCGATGACGCGGTCCTCGCCGAAGTCTTTCTGCAGATGCTCGGTGATCCGGAAGACTCCGCCGAGTTTGCCGATGTCCTCACCGGTGAGGACGACCTTGGGGTCCTTCTCCATCGCGCGCCGCAGTCCGGCATTGAGAGCCTTGGCGATCGTCATCCGCTGTGCAGCCATGGCTCAGGCCACCCCCTCGTCCTCGAAGGAGTCGGCATAGGCACGAAGGAAGGCGCGGTCGTCCTCGACCTGGCGATGGGGCTCGACATAGACGTGGTCGAAGATCTCGTCGACGTCCGGATCGGGCATCGTCACCGTCGCCTCACGCACCGAGGATGCCAGTTCATCGGCCTCGGCCTCGATCGCGGCGAAGAAGGCCCCATCGGCGATGCCCTCGTGGGCCAGCCACGTCTTGAAGCGGGCGATCGGGTCCCGCAATTTCCACATCTCCACCTCGGCCGAGAAACGATACTTCGTCGGGTCATCGGAGGTGGTGTGGGCGGCCATCCGGTAGGTCCACGCCTCGATCAGCGACGGCCCCTGCCCCGCACGGGCCCGGTCCATCATTTCCTTTGTCACGGCATACGTCGCCAACACGTCGTTGCCGTCCACGCGCAGTCCGGGGAAGCCGAAGCCGTCGGCCCGCTTGTAGATCGGAGAGCGCATCTGGCGTTCGTTGGGTTCGGAAATGGCCCACTGATTGTTCTGGCAGAAGAAGACGATCGGCGAGTCATTGACGCCAGCGAAGACGAATGCTTCGTTGACGTCGCCTTGGGCGGTCGCGCCATCCCCCATGAAGGCGACAACCGCCGTGTCTCGCTCGTCGTCACCGGTGCCCACGTCTCCGTCACGCTGCACGCCCATGGCATAGCCGGTGCCGAGGAGGAGTTGGTTGCCAATGACGATCGTGTAGGTGTGGAAGCCGAACTCCTTCGGGTCCCACGCGCAGCGGTCGACGCCGCGATACATGGCGATGAGGCGCATGGGGTCGAGCCCACGACACCACGCGATCCCGTGCTCGCGATAGCCGGGGAAGGCGTGGTCCTGCGGGCGCATGGCCCGACCACACCCAATCTGCGAGGCCTCCTGACCGAGCAGGGAGACCCAGAGCCCCAGTTCGCCCTGGCGCTGGAGTGCCGTGGCCTCGAGGTCGAAGCGCCGAACGAGCACCAAGTCCCGATAGAAGCCGCGTAAATCCTCGGGCGTGAGGGCGTCGACATGGTGGGCGTATTCCTCGGCGCCACCGTGGAGGACACGCTGGCCCTCGGGATCAAGGAGCTGAATCATGTCGGGGCCACCGTCATAGGGGCCGCGCGCTCTGCTCCGCAGGGTGCTCTCGTGGTGGTCGACTCCCCCGGCCACCGGGCCACGAGTCACATCGGCGACGTCGTTGTCGCTCACGGGCTACTCCTTCAAGTCTGCGGGCGCCCCGAGGGTGTGGGGAGCCGAACTTTGTGGGCTGCCATCGGCGAACTGGTGCGTCCAACCTCAGGTCAGCTTGTTGCGACCTCCACCGCGGGTGTGGCGGAGGTCACTGCCGTCATGGGCAACCTACCTGCGTGGCCCGCTCCTGCCCAACTGGGCGATGGTGAGGAGGCTCCCCCTGGGGGTGATTCAGACCCGGAGCCAATCGGCACAGACCTCGATGAGGCGGTCATTGGCCTCCGGCTCGCCGATCGTGGCGCGAGCCCCGTCCACGCCATAGGGACGCACGGTGAGTCCAGCCTCCTGGCACGCTTCTGCAAAGTCGGCGGTCCGTTCTCCCAGTGGGAAGTAGACGAAGTTCGCCTGGGTTTCCGGGAGTTCCCAGCCCTGCTCTCGCAGTGCCGCCACCACCCGCTCGCGCTCCGCCAGGATCTCCTTCACCCGCACGTCGAGCTCGTCGATGGCATCGAGGCTGGCGATGGCGGCCACTTGGGCGAGCGAGTTCACACCGAAGGGGATGGCCGTCTTGCGAAGGGCCGCGGACACGCTCGGGTGCGCCACGGCATACCCGACGCGGAGTCCAGCCAATCCGAAGGCTTTCGAAAAGGTCCGCAGGACAACGACATTCGGCCGCTCGCGCTGGATCGCGAGGCAATCAGGTGCATCCGCAGCCGTGACGAACTCGAGGTAGGCCTCATCGAGGACGACCGTCACGGTCGGCGGCACCGCGGCGAGGAAGGCCTCGAGTTCGTCGGCTCGCACGGTGGGTCCGGTGGGGTTGTTGGGGGTGCAGACGAGGACCAGACGGGTGCGCTCGGTGACGGCGGCGGCCATGGCAGGCAGGTCGTGGCGACCGTCCCGGGTCAGGGGCACCTGGACCGCTGTCGCGCCGGAGAGCTGGACGAGGATTGGGTAGGCCTCGAAGGAGCGCCAGGCAAAGACGACCTCGTCTCCGGACTCGCAGGTGGCAGCGATGATCTGTCCGAGCACGCCGACACTGCCTGGTCCAGTCGCGATCTGCTCGGCGTTAACCCCGACGTGAGTGGCGAGCCGGTCGGTCAACTCTGCGACGGCCATGTCCGGATAGCGATTGATCGTCACCGCCGCGTCCCGGACGATGTCAAGGACGCTGGGGAGCGGCGGAAAAGGGTTCTCGTTGGAAGAGATCTTGTATGCCGTGACTCCCGCGGGCGCGGACGCGGGCTTGCCTGGGGTGTAGGCGGGGACTGCGTCGAGGGCGGCGCGCAGAGTCGGCCCGGGGGAGCTGCTCATGCGCCCACTCTCGCAGATCCCGTCCATGTCGAGTCCTCCGACGAGTCCTTGACCACTTCGCCAAGTCCAAGAGTCCGAACCGAGGGGCTGATCTGGCCTTGCCGGAAGTTGGTCGATCCGCCGCCGGGCGGCGTAGGCGTCAGCGTGTCAGCGTGTCAGCGTGTCAGCGATATGTCAGGCCCGCGGAGCAGGTTGGGGACGCGTCCTGCGCGCAGGACGCGGGACGCGGGAACCGCGGTCCCACCCCACGGAGGAGGTTGTCATGTGGTCACTGACAGTGCGGCGTGCGTGCCGTATCGCACCTGTTGTCGTCGCACTCGCACTGGCGATCACGTCGTGCGGGTCGGGATCGAGCGCAGGCGGCTCACCGTCAACCGGCGCGCAGGATGCTTCAGCGGAGAGCGGGACGAGCAGCAGCGCCTCGACAAGTGCGCCCCCGAGCGCCGCGGCACCGGCCGACCCCACGAGCATCACCGGTGAAGCCACCGAGGGAGAGTGCAACTGGGTCGACGTGTCGGAGTTCACCGCCCTCGAACCTGGGCTGGCTGACCTCAAAGGCCCCGGTCGGCTGCTGGAGATCCAGTCAACCTTGGGCACTGGCCGCAGGTGCGCCTTCTTCGGCTCCACGAGCAGAGCCAACATGACCGTCATCTCGAACTACCCAGCCGATGCTGTGGCCAAGTTTTGGGAGGACCTGCACACCTTCTCACCTGGGGCCGGCCTCCAATTCGCAGAGGTCGTCGGCTTGGGCGGCGATGCGGTCTGGCACCTGGGACCGATCCAGAACGACATGGTCGAAGAGTCAGTGTTCATGAAGACTGCCGACAAGCTCTACTTTGTGGCTTATCAGGTCCCCGGAGTACCGGCGGACATCACCCCGAACAAGGACGAGCTCGTGGCCATCCTCAAGGCGACTCTTCCGAAGTAGCGCTGGCCCGTTTCGTGCGAGGATCGGAGGCATGAAGAACTTCCTCATCAAGACCGGTGTCAACGCGGTCGCCCTCTGGGTCGCCACCCTCGTTGTGCAGGGAGTCAGCCTGGCCGAGGACAAGTCCGAGTGGACCGCCAAGGTCGTCACCATCGTCCTCGTCGCGCTCATCTTCGGCGTTGTCAACGCGGTTCTCGGGCCCGTCGCACGGTTCCTGTCCTTCCCGGCACGCGTGCTGACCCTGGGCTTGTTCACCTTCATCGTCAACGCCTTCCTTCTCCAGGTGACCGCGTGGATCAGCAAGCCCTTGGGCCTGTCGTTCACGATCGACAAGTTCTTCTGGAACGCAGTCTTTGCTGCTGTCGTCATCACCCTGATCTCGTGGGTGCTCTCCGTTCTGCTGCCCGAAGGCCACGATGACCGCCGCTGACACTGGGACCCCCATGCGCGTCTTGGTCACCGGCGGCGCCGGCTACATCGGCTCCCACACCGTTCTGGCCCTGGTCGAGGCCGGTCACGAGGTTGAGATCGTCGACAATTTCGACAATTCCAAGCCGTCCGTCATCCCTCGTCTGGAGGAGTTGGCTGGGCGTTCCCTCCCAGTGCACGAGTTCGACCTCGTGGATCGCGAGCGCACCGAAGCGATGTTCGCGGCCGGCAACTTCGACGCAGTGATCCACTTCGCTGGACTCAAGGCCGTCGGAGAGAGTGTCCAGAAGCCGCTCGACTACTACGACAACAATCTCAACTCCACGCTGAGTCTGGTGCGCGCGATGGCGAGCCACGGCATACGGCATCTTGTCTTTTCGTCGTCGGCGACCGTCTATGGCGAGCAGGCGGTCGTGCCCTTCCAGGAGAAGTTCCCCCGTTCGGCAACCAGCCCCTACGGATGGACGAAGGTCTTCATCGAGCAGATCCTCGAGGACATGGCGGCGGCCGATCCTTCTTGGCGGGTGGGCCTGTTGCGCTACTTCAATCCGATCGGTGCTCACCCCTCGGGCCGGATCGGAGAAGATCCGCAGGGCATCCCCAACAATCTCGTCCCCTACATCGCCCAGGTCGCCGTCGGTCGTCGCGCCGAGTTGTCGGTGTTTGGTGATGACTATCCGACACCCGATGGCACCTGCCTGCGCGACTACATCCACGTGACCGATCTCGCGGCCGGTCACGTGGCGGCCCTCGAACGCATCTCGACCTGGGACCAGCCGGTCGGGGTCTGGAACCTCGGGACCGGGCGCGGGACGTCGGTCCTGGAGATGGTGGCGGCGTTCTCCCGGGCCGTCGGTCGAGAGTTGCCCTACCTCGTCGCGCCGCGGCGGGCAGGTGACATCGCGGAGTCATATGCCGACCCCTCCTTGGCACGTTCAGAGCTCGGCTGGGAGGCCGCGCGCACGGTCGACGAGATGTGCGCGGACACTTGGCGCTGGCAGTCGCTGAACCCCGAGGGCTTCCCCGCCTGACCGTGGGCCCTCGCAAGCGAGAGGGCTACGTGGGCTGGGAGTCGGCTCACGGCATACACAAGAATTCCGTATGCCTCGAGCAACAGTTGGACGTGCACAGGGTGGTCCGGATCGGATCGTGCCCGCCTGCTGAGCATGCTGTCCGCGCCACTGACGGTCTCAGGCCTCGAGTGCACGTCCACGTTGCAGCGCGCGACTGGCCAAGGGTCGGTCACGACCCTGCCCGCGGCCGCAGTACCTCCATCGTTCGGGTCAAGGTGTCCTCGACGAAGGCCGCCTCGAACATCACGTGCTCGTAGGCATAGCGCACCTGGGTCCACCCGTGCACCGCATACATCGTTGCCCGGCGACAGTCACTTCGGAGCCCCTCGCGGGTGCCGTGATGCTCGTAGCCCTCGGCCTCGATCGCGAGACGGAGCACCGGGTCGGCCAGGTCGACGTCCACTCGGAAGCCGGGCTCCCGGATCGTGAACTGCGGCACCAGAGAGAGCCCCGGAACGCGCAGGGCAATAGCCCGCAGCGTGGACTCCAGGGGATTGAAGGAGCGCCCGTCCGCTGCGTCCGCGACTTCCCGCAGGTTGGCCGCGCCCTTGCCCCGGAGGGCAGTGGCGGCCGCCGCGAGGTCGGCGCTGGTTACCTGCCCGCAGCGGAGCGCCTGGTCCGCCACGCAGAGCGCCTCGGTGAAGGGCAGGGTGCGCGCGCAATCCACCACCGTCCGCAGCGGCACCGTGAGCCCATCCGTCACCTCATCGGTGCTGAGCGGTGCCCAGTGGACCTGGCACTCCTTCCGGAGAGCCGACGAGACCTTGCGGTTGCGCGGGACGGTGACCACGGTCCTGGTGGGCTTGGTGTGCACCTTCCATCCGTGGGCGAGCGCGGCGGACAGGTGCGACACAACGGCCGTATGCCGGTGCGCCACCCGCCGTCCTTCCGTCACGTGGGCCGTGGCGTAGCGGCCCCACCCAACGCGCTCGATCTGCCCGTTCGCCACGGCCCTGCGGATGTCCGGCCTTGGGACGACCGCGCGGAGTTGTGCCCAGGACGCGACGTGACCCAAACGGACTAGGGCGATCTCCACTCGTTGGTCGTCCATGGCCCGTCAGTCTCGCGCGTTCGCAGGTCCTGAACCGGTTGTCCACAGGCGTGGCACCGACGCTGGGCTGATCGCGTACGACGACCGGCCATGTGTCATCCGAACGTGCATAGCCCCGCCGCCGAGTAGCCGTCCGCGCGTCGTCACGCTCGGGCACACCGGCCCATGCGCCAGCCCGGCGCGCCTATGCACGTCGGCTTGACGCTCAGACCACGACGTATGCCGTGAGCCACCTCGCGCGAACGTCACCGCGTGCTTGTCGGCAAGTAAGGTCCGCCTGCGTGAGCAAGTGCACACGGTCCGGTGTGCGGAACGTGTTGCGACCCCATCTACTACACCGCGTAGTGTCTCCTACGTCCGATAGTAGACACTTGGGCCGTACTTCAGGAGAACCCCCACATGGATGCAACATCCCTGGCCAGATGGCAATTCGCCATCACCACGGTCTACCACTTCCTCTTCGTGCCGATCACGATCGGTATGTCCTTCATCGTCGCGTTCTTCAACCTCATGTGGGTCCGGACGCACAAGCCCGAGTGGCTGCGACTGACGAAGTTCTTCGGGAAGCTCTTCCTCATCAACTTCGCGCTCGGTCTCGTCACCGGCATCGTGCAGGAGTTCCAGTTCGGGATGAACTGGTCCGACTACAGCCGTTTCGTCGGTGACATCTTCGGTGCACCGCTGGCCTTCGAGGCCCTCCTTGCCTTCTTCATGGAGTCGACCTTCCTCGGGGTCTGGATCTTCGGATGGGGTCGGCTGCCCGAGAAGATCCACATGGCCTGCATGTGGCTGGTCCACATCGGCACCGTGCTGTCGGCCTACTTCATCCTCGCGGCCAACTCCTTCATGCAGAACCCTGTCGGCTTCAAGTTCAACCCCGACACCGGCCGCGCCGAGATGGCCGACTTCATCGCCGTGCTGTTCAACAAGGTCCAGTTGGTCACCTTCCCGCACGTCATCACCGCGTCCTACATGACCGGTGGCGCCGTCGTCATGGGTGTCGCGCTCTGGCTCGCGATGAAGCACCGCAACTCCCAGGACGCCAGCATGTACCGCAAGGCCACGCGCATCGGCGCCTGGGTATCCCTTGTCGCCAGCCTGCTGGTCATCGTCACTGGCGACATCCAGGGCAAGATCATGACCGAGGTCCAGCCCATGAAGATGGCTGCAGCCGAGGCGATCTACGAGACCCAGAGCAATGCACCCTTCTCGGTGCTGTCCATCGGGAGCCTCGACGGCTCGCAGGCCACCCGCATCATCGAGGTCCCCGGCCTGCTCTCCTTCCTGGCCACGGGTGACTTCAATGGCAAGGTGGTCGGCATCAACGAGGCGCGGGCCATGGAGAAGGAACTCGCCGCCAAGGTCACCGCTCAATACGGGCCCGAGGTCGGCAAGCTCGCCCAGGACGGCACCTACACCCCGATGATCCCGGTCACCTACTGGACCTTCCGCCTGATGATGGGCCTGGGCTTCATCTCGACCTTCCTTTCGATCATGGTCCTCTGGGGCACCCGTAAGGGCGCCATCCCGCAGGGCTGGTTCTGGAAGCAGGCGGCGATCTGGAACCCACTGCTTCCGGTCCTCGCGATCAGCTTCGGCTGGATCTTCACCGAGATCGGCCGTCAGCCATGGATCGTCTACGGCCTCATGACCACTGCCACCGGTGTTTCCCCGAGCGTGTCTGCGGGCGAGGTCCTCTTCTCGATGATCGTCTACACCCTGCTGTATGCCGGGCTGGCCGTCATCGAGGTCAAGCTCTTCCTCACCTACGTCAAGCGCGGCGCCGAGCCCTTCGAGGATCCGGGCGACCACGCGGACGTTGACGAGGACGCGCCCCTCCAGTTCGCCTACTGAGACTCAAGGAACAAGTCATGACACTGCCAATCTTCTGGTTCATCGTCATCGGCGTCCTCTGGACCGGATTCCTGATCCTCGAGGGCTTCGACTTCGGCGTGGGCGCACTGTTGCCGGCGCTGGGCAAGGGCAAGGACGCGGCTGACACCGAGAAGCGCCGTCGCGTGATGCTCACGACCATTGGCCCGCACTGGGACGGCAACGAGGTCTGGCTGCTCACCGCCGGTGGCGCCACCTTCGCGGCCTTCCCGCACTGGTACGCCACGATGTTCTCCGCCTTCTACCT
>Ga0073899_10000620_pt1 | contig 32470 bp, 28 predicted proteins | sample KloWWTmetaKNB5Ph_FD_88975 | JGI IMG/M metagenome (GOLD analysis project Ga0073899, IMG submission 88975) | Active sludge microbial communities from Klosterneuburg, Austria, studying microevolution and ecology of nitrifiers - Klosterneuburg... | ecosystem: Engineered > WWTP > Aerobic digester >... | reverse complement strand
CGTGGCCGCCATCGGTCTGTCTGCGGCCGGCTGCAAGAAGAAGAAGGAGAACGCTGGCGGTGGCTCGGGCACGGCGGCGGTGGGCACCGGTTCGGGCACCGCGGCGGCGGGCACCGGTTCGGGCACCGCGGCGGCGGGCACCGGTTCGGGCACCGCGGCTGGCACGGGCGCGGGCACCGCGGCTGGCACGGGCGCGGGCACGGCGGCGGTCGCGCCAGCGGCGGCGGTCGATCACATCAAGGTCGTGGCTCAGCACGTCGACGCCGCGAAGGGGCCGGTCGACGTCGTCTTCAACAAGTGGGCGGTGACCAAGGCCAGCTTCGATCCGGCCAACCTCGAAGGCGGCACCGCCGAGATCGAGGTCGACATCGCCAGCCTTACCACCGGCATCGGCGACCGCGATGCGCACCTGCAGTCGCCCGATCTGTTCGACGTCGCCAAGTTCGCGAAGGCGACCGTCAAGATCGACAACGTCAAGAAGGCCAGCGAGACGAGCTACACCGCGGATGCGACGTTCAGCATCCACGGCGTCGAGAAGAAGGTCCCGACCAAGTTCGAGGTCACCGCGAGCACCGCCGACAGCGTCACCGTCAAGGTGTCGCAGCCGATCAACCGGAACGACTTCGGGGTGGGCGGCGTGCCCGACAAGGTCCAGGCCGACGTCGTCCTCGACGTGCAGCTCACGCTCAAGAAGATCTGAGGCGACACCGCGCACGCCGCGCTTTCGCCGCGGACGATGTTCTGGGATGCTGCCGGGGCGTGACCGGCACCAACCTCGCTCCCGGGCTGCTGATCGCCATGCCGCAGCTCGCCGACCCGAACTTCGCGCGGTCGGTGGTGCTGATGATCGAGCACAACGACCAGGGGTCGTTCGGGCTGGTGATCAACCAGCCGAGCCCGATCAAGGCCAACGAGCTGCTCGATAGCCTAGCGATGCGCTGGGGCGGCGACGCCGAGACGGTTGTGTGGTCGGGCGGGCCGGTTAGCCCGACGACCGGCTGGGTGCTGCACGAGCCCGTGCCGGCGCTGGTGGGCGACGGGACGTCGACCATCGGTCCGGGCGTGGCGCTGTCGACTTCGCCCGAGCGGCTGCGGGCCCTCGCGGCGCGTCCGCCGGCGCGGCTGCGCCTGCTGCTGGGTTACTCCGGCTGGGGGCCGGGGCAGCTCGCGCGGGAGATGGCGCAGGGGTCGTGGCTGCACGCCGATCTCGACGCGGAGATAGTGTTCGACCTGGACGCGGACGAGATGTGGCGCGCCGCGGTCGAGAGCCTGGGGATCCGTCCGGACGCCGTGGTCGTCGGGCGCGGCGTGCACTGACGCGAATGGTCCCGTGAGCGCGCGAGGGCGGCGGCCCACGTGGGTCGCGTGGCCGCGACGTGACGGCCCACGTGGGTCTTGGGCCGCGACGTGAAGCGCGTCTACTTCACGACGCTCGGTGTGGACAGTGGCGACCGTCGACCGAACTGATCGACCCAGGCCAGCACGACCGTCACGCCTGGTGCTGGGGCGGTCAGGCCCTCTGGCTCGGTACCGCACTTGCCCGGCGACGCGTAGATCTCGATCGCCGGGGACGAGCCGACCGCGACGCGTGCCCAGGTGAGCGCCGTCGTGTTGTTGCCGTCCTGTCGGTAGGCGATCAGCGCCGCCGCACGGTCGGGGATCTGGTCGACCTCGACGACCGTGGTGGTGACCGTCCCTCGCCAGCGCCCCTTGTCCTGCGCCACGGCGGTCGAGGTGACGCGCTTCACCGACGGCGCCGGCAAGCTCGCGGCATCCGCGCGGGAGCTCGCCGAGAACGCGCCGACCTTGGCCCCCTTGCCATCCCGCAACACCACCTGCGTCGGTCGCGTGCCGCGCAGCGCGCCCGGGCGGTAGACCGCGAGGCCTGGCGCGAGCTGCTCGAGCCGCGGCCGGGTCTTGCGCTTGCCCACGACCAGCGTCCAGTCGGCGTTCATCGCTGGATCGTGGCCGGCGAACGTCTCGGCGCTGTCGTCCGTCGTCTCGGTGAAGCCGATCAACACGCCACCGCCGGCAGGGATCGGATCGGCGGCGTGGGTGATGAGCTGCGGCGCCAGCAGTACGCGGGCACACTTCGGGTACGCGGGAGAGGCGTGGCAGAGCGCCAAGGCCACGATCACGGCCACGAGCGACGAACGATGAACCATGGTTGCGAGCGTGTCATGTCGTCGGTGGAGGCGCTACACGCACGCTTCGGGCTGGCCTTCGGCATCCCTTCCTGATGAGATTGCCAGATGCGCCGTTCCGCTCTCGCCGCCGCCGCCGCGTTCACCCTTGTCGCCGGGGGCGCCGATGCGCACGTGCGCATCTCGTCGCCCACGCCTCGCTCGACGATCGACCTCAAGCAGCGCCACTGCGGTTCGACGGGCTCGGCGCGCGCCAACGTCCAGACCTTTCGCCCAGGGGCCACGCTGCACCTCGTCTACGACGAGTACATCGCGCACCCCGGCTGGCTGCGGGTGTCGTTCAACCCCAACGGCGACACGTTCCGGATCCCGCCCGGTGATCCCGCCGGCACGCCCGCCGGGTATCCGACCGAGAACCTCACCGGCATGCTCGATCCGGGCGGCTCGGGCTCGACCATCATCGCGGACCGCATCCCCAATGGCAGCGCGACGACTTACGACGTCACGCTGCCGATGCAGGAGTGCACCAACTGTACCCTCCAGCTCATCCAGATGATGACGGATAAGCCGCCGTACACCACGGACACCGCCTCGAACGACATCTACTTCGCGTGCGTCGATCTGGTCATCTCGGCGACCGCGCCGATCGTCGACGCTGGGCCGTCGGGGCCAGATGGCGGCGGCAACCCCGGCGATCCCGACGCCGGCCCGGGCCCCGCCGAGCTCACCTCGGGATGCGGCTGCCAGGGCGGCGGGACGTCGCCGGTTGGGCTCGCCGTGCTCGTGGCCGCCGGGTTGGTGGCCCCTCGCCGCCGCCGCCGCACCTGAGCCGCGGCGATCGCGATCGCGAGCATCCCGCCCGCGCCGCTGGCGGGATCGGTCCCTGCGCTGGTGCGGCAGCCGCATCCACCCGGCAGGTCGCCGGGGTCGGCCCCACCGTCGGCGCCCTCGACCCCGCCGTCCAGGGCCGGAGCCGGCGTGCACGCGCCCCCGACACAGCGCTCGTCGACCGCGCACGGCGCGCCATCGTCGACCACGCCATCGCAGTCGTTGTCTCGCCCGTCGCACGTCTCGGCGGACGCGCGGGCAGCGATCGCCATCAGCGCCGCGGTGAGCGTGGCCGCGTCGTCGGCTTGGTGATAGCAGCGCGGGCGTGCGGGGTCGGTGTTGGTCGCGTCGCAGCCCGCGGGCGCCGTCTCGCCGAGGATCGCCATCGCCGCCAGCGCCTCCTCGTCGACGGCCGCACCGAAGCCGACGACGAACGTGCGGATGCCGCGGTCGCGCAGCCGCGCCACCGCCCACTTGGGTAGCTCGCGCTGCGCCGGATCGTATGGCGAGCACCACTGGAAGCCGTCGGTGACGACGACCACCGCGTCAGGCACGTACCCAGCCATCCACGCCGGGTCGGCCACCGCCGCCAGAGTCTCCCCGAGCGGCGTCCAGTTGCCGGAGTGCGGTGGCGGCGCGGTCAAGGCCATGCCGATCGCACCCCGCTGTCCGACCGCGGGCGGCACGTCGAGCCTTCCCGGACCGCACGCGTCGGGGTACGGGAACGTCATCAAGCCGAAGCCGATGGTCTGATCGTACGCCGCCAGGACGTGGTCCAGCGCGGTCCGCGCCGCCACCCACTTCGTGGTCCCGTCGGCGATCTCGCCGTTCATCGAGCTCGATCGGTCGAGCACGACGACCACGCCCGGCGGCTCGCACACCGACGGCTCGGCCGCCACCGCGCGGCCGGACGCCGCGAGCCCCATCGACACCATCACAACACACGCCTTGGTTCGCATGCCCGACACCAACAGCAAGCCCCGCGCCGGACACCGCGGCTGGCCAGTTTCGCGGGCTTACCTTCACCGCCCGGACAGCGTGTCCGGGATCCGGCCACGATCGTCCGGGATCCGGCCAGGGTTGGCGACGTCTGTCGCGATGAGGCGCAAGCCGCGGGAACTCGGCACCTCGCCACCCCGATGGCGCCGGGGAAGGTCGGCGGTGTCGATTCGCGACGGGGCACCGGCTTCCCACCGGGCCGGTTTCGCGCTCCACTGCCGGGATGGGCAAGGTCGATGACATGCGGCGGCGCCGCGAAGCGCAACATCAGGCGCGAGCCGCGTCGGCTCGGCCAGCGGGGCCCGCGCCGACGGAGGTCGTCGCGGCGCCGGCCACGGAGGTCGAGGCCGGCGGCGAGGGGGAGCCAGACGGCGCGGCGCAGGCCGAGGCCGACAGCGGCGTGTGCTCGGGCTGCGGCAAGGTCAAGCCGATGCAGCGCGGGTTGATCGCCAACCATCAGAAGGGGCTGGGCAAGTACTGCGTCGGCTCGCGCAAACCGCCAGCGTAGCGACGGCGCGCGCTACAGCTCGATCTGTAGGCCGAGCTCGACGACGCGGTTGGGCGGCAGCCCGAAGAAGTCGGTCGGCGGCCGCGCGTTGCGCGAAAGGAACGCGAACAGCATCTTGCGCCAGCGCCACATGCGGGTGCGGCCAGTGGTGATCAGGCTCTGACGCCCGAGGTAGTACGTCGTGGTCGCGGCCTGGGTCGCTAGCCCGTGCTTCTCGCAGCGGGCGAGCAGCCGCGGCACGTTGGGCGACTGCATGAACCCGACCCGCGCCATGACCCGGAAGAAGCCTTGGCCGAGGTCCTTCACTTGCAGCGACGTGTTGCCGGCGACGAAGGGGACGCCCTCGGTGCGGATCGACAGCAGCACGACCTGCTTGTGCAGCACCTGGTTGTGCTTCACGTGGTGCATCACGACGTTGGGGATGCCGTCTGGGTTCGAGGTCATGAACACCGCGGTGCCCTTGACCCGATGCAGCGCCTGGGTCTCCGGATCGTCGAGGAACATCGCGTCGGGCAGGTTCCCCTGGTCCATGATCCTCGACAGCTCGGTGCGGCCGCGCCACCAGGTGGTCAGGATCACGAACACGACCGCCCCGAAGGTCAGCGGCAGCCAGCCGCCGTGGTGGATCTTGGCCAAGGTCGACGAGAAGAACGTGAGGTCGATCCCCAGGAAGACCACCAGCATGACCGCGCTCGACCACAGCGGCAGGTGCCACAGCTTGGTGCGCACCAGGAAGTAGAGCACGGAGGTGATCGTCATCGTGCCGGTGACGGCGACGCCGTAGGCGCCGGCCAGCTTGGTCGACGAGCCGAAGCCGAGCACGACGGCGAGGCACGCCGCCATGAGCAAGTAGTTGATCTCGGGGATGTAGATCTGGCCTTCGGCGCGCTCCGACGTGTGGACGATCGTGACGCGCGGGGCGTAGCCGAGCTGCACCGCCTGGTGGGTCAGGGAGAACGCGCCGGAGATCAGCGCCTGCGAGGCGATGATGGCCGCGAGGGTCGCCAGGGCCACCATCGGGTACAGCATCGGGCCGTGGACCATCTGGAAGAACGGGTTGGTGATCGACCCTTGCGGCGACGTCAAGAAGAGCGCGCCCTGGCCGAAGTAGTTGAGCAGCAGCCCGGGGAAGACCACGCTGAACCAGGCGACGCGGATCGGCGTGCGCCCGAAGTGGCCCATGTCGGCGTAGAGCGCCTCGCCGCCGGTGATGACCAGCACCACCGAGCCGAGCAGGAGGAAGCCGTGGCCGCCGTTGTGCGCGAAGAAGCGCACGGCGTGGACCGGGTTGACCGCCTGCAGCACCTCGGGGGCCTTGACGATCCAGGTCACGCCGATGACGCCGATCGAGATGAACCAGAGCAGCATCACGTAGCCGAAGACGGTGCCGATGCGGTGCGTGCCGAAGCGCTGAACCACGAACAGGCCGACCAGGATCGCGACCGTGATCGGCAGGACCAGGTGCTCGACCGAGTCGGTCGCGACGTTGAGACCTTCGACGGCGGACAACACCGAGATCGCGGGCGTGAGCACGCCCTCGCCGTACAAGAGGCCGGTGCCGAACAGCGCCATCAGGATCGGGATCGCCAGCTTGCCGGCGCTGCGGCCGGTCGCGCCGGACACCAGCGCCGCGAGCGCCTGGATGCCGCCCTCGCCCTTGTTGTCGGCGCGGAGGACGAACATCAGGTACTTGATGACGACGACCAGGGTCAGCGCCCAGAACACCAGCGACAGCACCCCGTAGACATTGGCCGGCGTCGGCGGGGCGCCGTGCTCGCCCGTCAGGCACTCCTTCATGGCGTACAGCGGCGACGTGCCGATGTCGCCGTAGACGACGCCGAGGGCGCCGAGCGACACCATCGCCAGCTCCTTCTTGCCGTGGTAGTGGTGCCCGTGCGCGGGCATCGATGTCGAGTGGCGTGCCTGGGGTTGGCTCATGGTCTTCGCGAGGCGCGAGGGCGCGGGGCACGGGGTATCACGAGGCGTCGGGCCGATCCACGTAGGTGGGCGGGACACGACCGATCGCGCCAGGGTTGACTCGCGCGCCAGCCTCACGCTACGCCATCGGCCTACTCGAGGAGCATGGCCGTGAATCTCACTGGTTGGCGAATCTCACGCCTGGCGTTGCTGGGCATGGTCGTGGCGCTCGCGGTCACCGCGGGTTGCGAGCGGAAGCGAAACCAGACCGGCGGAGGCGGCGGCTCATCGGGATCCGCCGGCTCGGCGGGCTCCGGTGGTGCGGGCGGCAGCGTTCCGGACAACAGCCCGATCAAGATCGGTCACTTCGCCTCGATGACGGGGTCCGAGGCGACGTTCGGTCAGTCGACCGACCAGGGCATCCGCCTGGCGATCGAGGAGCGCAACGCGGCGATCGACGCTGGCACGCTCAAGGCGCGCAAGATCGAGCTGACCACCGAGGACGACGCCGGCAAACCGCAGGAGGCGGGGACCGCCGTCACCAAGCTGATCACCCGCACCAAGGTCGTCGCGATCCTCGGCGAGGTGGCGTCGGGGCGGTCGATGGCCGGCGGGCAGGTGGCGCAACAATACGGTGTGCCGATGATCTCGCCGTCGTCGACCAATCCTGCGGTCACCCAGATCGGCGACATGATCTTCCGGGTGTGCTTCCTCGACGAGTTCCAGGGGCAGGTCGTGGCCAAGTTCGCTGTCGAGGAGCTCAAGGCTAAGCGCGTCGCGATCCTGTTCGACCAGGGGGAGCCGTACTCCAAGGGGCTCGCCGACTTCTTCGAGTCGGCGCTGAAGGCGGCCGGCGGCGAGGTCGCTACCCGGCAGGCCTACGACACCAACAACCCGGACGTCGGCGCGCAGCTCGCTTCGATCAACCAGGCCAAGCCGGACGCCGTCTTCCTGCCCGGCTACTACACCCAGGCGGCCAACATCATCGCCCAGGCGCGCAAGCAGGGGATCACGGTGCCGTTCCTCGGTGGCGACGGCTGGGACTCGGACAAGTTCGAGGAGATCGGCGGCGATGCCGTCCAGGGCAGCTACTTCTCCAACCACTACTCGCCTGAGGAGCAGACCCCTGCCGTGGTCAACTTCGTCCAGAAGTACAAGTCGAAGCACGGCGTCGCTCCTGACGCGCTCGCGGCGCTCGGCTACGACGCCGCTAACCTGCTCTTCGCCGCTATCGACAAGTCGCCGTCGCTCTCCGGCAAGGATCTCGCCGCGACCATCGCCGCGACCAAGGGGTTCGCTGGCGTGACCGGCGAGATCACGATCAACGCCGAACGCGACGCGTCGAAGTCGGCGGTGGTCGTCAAGGTCGACCACGGCAAGCGCCCGGCCATCAAGCGCTACCCCGCCGAGTAGCACCGGTCCGCGCGCCGAATCAGGACGGCGCGCGGCAGGCTCGCAACGCGGCCACCATCAGCGTCTCGAGCGTGGCGCCGCGGCCCACGTGGGCCCGGCCGCGAGTGCATGCGGCGGTCGCGATCGTGGCGGGGAAGCCGAGCTCGATGAGCGTCGCGCGAACCGTCGCGTCATCGGAACGACCCGGTGGCGATGGCGGCGCGTCGTCGGCGGGGAGCTGCCCATAGGGCCGGCCGTCGGCGTGGGTGAACGAGAGGCCGCGGATCGCGTCGCCCTCGAGCCACAGCCGGCCGTGGTGCACGGCGCCATGATGGGTCGAGCACATCGTCACCAGCAGCGCCTGGGCGTGGGCACCCCCGACTGCCCGCGGCACGACGTGGTGGACGTCGACATGGCGCGAGTTGCGGCAACCGGGAACGACGCATCGCCCGCGGTCGCGCCGCAGCACGGCTCGCCGCGTCGCGGGCGGGATCGAGCGAGTGAGCGGCTCGGGCGCGACCCCATCCACGCGGCCCACGTGGGTCGCGTCGCAGCTCGCCTGCTCGAGCTCGGTCGCGCTGATCTCGATGGTCCGCCCCGCGACGTCACGCCACGCCCGCTGACAGGTCGCGCAGGTCGTGATGGCGATCTGGTGAGGCGGCTGGTTGTGCGTGGGCTCGCCGTCGGGCGACGGCTCGCCACCGCCCCCCGCGAGGTACATGCGGCACAGCGCGACCTGGACCTCGTCGTCAGACAGCGCCTGACCGGTGCGCCGTTCGAGGTCGCGGCGCACCTCCGCCAGCAGCGCGACCGTGGTGGGCGCCAGCTCCATGCGCATCACCTGGGTGCGCGCGTCGGGCGCCGGCGGGGTGTCGGGGCTGTCCCCCGGCCGGCGGCCCCGCACGGCGTCCTCGATCTCACGCACCGTCCGGTTCGCCGCGGCGTCGAGCCACTTCTGCTCGGTGTCCGCCGTCGCGACCCGCGTCAGCTCACGCACCGCGCTCCACGGGAGCATGCCCAGCTGCAGGGCGGCGCGCGTCGCCGGCAGCTGCGGCAAGGCCTGGGCCACCCGCACGCGGTCTCGCGCGGTGTGCGGTGCGTAGCCGAGCTCGCGCTCGAGGTACTCCGCGAACGACGCGAACCCCCGATGGCGGTGCACCTCCGCCGCCAGGCCCCGCAACAGCCAGTCGGCCTCCTCGATGTCGAGTGCCGCGCGCCGCGCCGCGATCCGACGTAGAGCACGATCGGCCACCTGCCAGTCCGCCGCGTCGCCCGGCTCGGCGTCGACAAGCGGCGCGTCGGCAGGCGCGGCTTCGTCGCCCGGCGCTGCCTCGACCGCCGCCGCCGCGCACGCCGCCGCTGCGCACGCTGCTGCCTCGTCACCGCACTCCACCGCCACCGGGGCTCCATCCAGCATCTGCAACTCCTCCCGTCGCGCAAGGCGACCGTCCAGCCACCGCGGGCACAGCAAGCCGCGGGCCACGCGCAACCCCTCGCGATCTCGACCTCACGCTGTCCGGCATCGTCCGGATCCCGGACAAATCCGGCCATCCGGCCCGGACACCGGACAGCCGCGGCTGTCCGGCCCCGGCCAGCCGCGCCCGCGGCCGCCCGGCCGTCCGCCTTCCCGCGCGATCCCGGCCCAGCCGCTAGACGGCCGGAATCCGGTGACGTTATAGAGACGCCACCCCGGCGTGGCCCGCCGGCCCGGCCCGCATGACCAAGTTCGTCCAGCTCCTCCTGCAGACGCTCACGCTGGGCAGCCTGTACGCGCTGATCGCGCTCGGCTACACGCTGGTCTACGGCATCCTGCGCTTCATCAACTTCGCCCACTCCGACGTCGTCACGTTCGGCGCGTGGATCGCGTTCGCGATCGCCGGCGCGCTGGGCTGGGCTAGCACCGGCTCCCCCGTCTTCGCGATGCCGGTGGTGATGGTCCTGGCGATGGCCGCCTCGGCCGCGCTCGGCTTCACGATCGAGCGGCTCGCGTACCGCCCGCTGCGCAAGGCGCTGCGCCTCAACGTCCTCATCACCGCCATCGGCGTCTCGCTCTTGCTCCAGAACGCCGGCCAGCTCCAGGCGCTGTTCGGCAAGGACCCGGTCAAGATGCCGCGGCTCCTGTCCGAGGCGCCGCTGTTCAAGTTGGCCGGGGTGCAGGTGCCGTGGGTCGACGTCGTGCTGGTGGTCCTGACCATCGCGCTGGTCATCGCCCTGCAGTGGCTGGTGTTCCGCACCAAGCTCGGCCAGGCCATGCGCGCGGTGTCGTGGAGCGAGCAGACCGCCGCGTTGATGGGCGTGCCGGTCGACAAGGTCGTGTCGATCACGTTCATGATCGGCTCGGCGCTCGCCGCCGCCGGCGGCGTGCTGTACGGCCTCAAGTACCGCCAGCTCAACCAGACCGCCGACGCGCTGTGGATGCTGCTCGGCCTCAAGGCGTTCGTGGCCGCGGTGGTCGGCGGCATCGGCAACGTCCGCGGCGCCGTCCTGGGCGCGGTCCTGATCGCGTTCATCGAGGTGTTCGGCGCTGGCTACGTGTCGTCGAAGATGCCCGACCTGTTCGTGTTCGGCGTGCTGATCGTCATGCTCCTGTTCCGACCGGCCGGCCTGCTCGGCACGCCCACCGTGGAGAAGGTATGAGCGCCCGCGCCACCCCCGGCGTCGCTGGCGCCGCCCTGCGCTCGCTGTACCCGATCGTGATCGGGTTCACGCTCGCGTACCTGATGCAGACCGTCGTCGCCGTGTCGATCGACGACTACTACTCGAAGGTCCTGATCGACATCGGCATCGCGATCGTGCTCGGCGTGTCGCTGGGCATCGTCAACGGCTACGCCGGCCAGTTCTCGCTCGGCCACGCCGGGTTCATGGCCATCGGCGGCTACACCGCCGCCGCGATCGTCTACTACGGCTCGATCAAGCTGTTCGGCACCAAGGCCATCTACGGCGGGTCGCTGGGCCCGGGCGAGCTGCTCCTGTGCGCCGGCTGCGTCGCCGGCGGCGCGCTGGCCGCCGTCGCCGGCTGGCTGGTCGGCCAGCCCAGCCTGCGCCTGCGCGGCGACTACCTGGCCATCGTCACGCTCGGTTTCGGCGAGATCATCCGGGTGCTGATCAAGCAGACCGACGACGTCGTGCTGTCCGAGAAGAAGGTCGCCGCCGCGTCGTGGTGGTCGCTGATGGACAACCTCGGCGGCGGCTTCGGCTTCATCGGCGGCCCGCGCTACATCGACGCCAAGAACCCGTTCTGGGTCTGGCTGTTCGTCGTCGTCGTCTGCCTCGTCGCCTACCGGCTCAAGTACTCGAACCGCGGCCGGCAGCTGCTCGCCGTGCGCGAGAACGAGATCGCCGCCGAGGCGATGGGCATCAAGACCACCAAGGCCAAGGTCTCGGCGTTCATGACGTCGGCGTTCTTCGCCGGCATCGGCGGCGGCCTCTACGCCCACGAGCTCGGCAACAGCATGCGGCCGGCCGACCTCGGCTTCCAGAAGTCGATCGACATCGTCATCATCGTCGTGCTCGGCGGCATGGGCTCGATCTCCGGCGCGGTCATCGCCGCCATCGCCGTCACGCTCCTGCCGGAGCTGTTCCGCTCGTTCGCCGAATACCGGATGATCGCCTACGCGCTGGCGCTGATCATCGTGATGCTGCTGCGGCCCCAGGGCCTGCTCGGGTTGCAGGAGCTGTGGGAGGTCGAGTGGCGCGCCGTCGGGCGCAGCATCGTCACCGCGCCGGCGCGCCTGGTCCGGTGGGTCGTGACCGCGCCGACCCGCGCCCGCGCCGCGCTCAAGGCCGCCGCCGATCGCCGCCAGGAGGATCGGTCGTGACCGCCGCCGCGCCCGTCGCGCCGCTGTCGGTCGCCCGGCCGGCGCCCGCGCTCGCCGCGGTGCGGCTGGCGAAGTCGTTCGGCGGCCTCAAGGCGGTCACCGACCTGTCGTTCGAGCTGCCCAAGGGCGGGCTGCACGGCCTGATCGGCCCCAACGGCGCCGGCAAGACCACCGTCTTCAACCTGCTGACCGGCGTCTACAAGCCCGACGCCGGCGCGGTCCACGTCGGCGGCCAGCCGATGACGGGCAAGAAGCCGTCCGAGATCGCCCAGGCCGGCCTGGTCCGCACGTTCCAGAACATCCGGCTGTTCGGCGACCTGTCGGTGCTCGACAACGTGCGCATCGCCGCTGGCGTGCGCGCGCGCTCGGGCCTGTGGCGCAGCCTCCTGCGTACGCCGCTGTACCTGCGCGAGGAGGCCGAGATCCGCGCGCGCGCCCGCCAGCTGCTCGACGTGCTCGGCATCGCCCACCGCGCCGACGAGATCGCCAAGAGCCTGCCCTACGGCGACCAGCGCCGGCTCGAGATCGCCCGCGCGCTGGCCACCAGGCCGACCGTGCTCCTGCTCGACGAGCCGGTCGCCGGCATGAACACCGTCGAGAAGAAGGCCATGCGCGGCCTCATCCAGTCGCTGCGCGCCCAGTTCGACGTGTCGATCCTGCTGATCGAGCACGACATGGGCCTGGTCATGGACATCTGCGAGCAGATCACCGTGATCGATCACGGCGTCACGATCGCCCGCGGCGCGCCCGCCTCGATCCAGTCGAACCCCGCGGTGATCGAGGCGTACCTCGGCGTGCCCGACGAGCCCGCGCCGACCGCCGGGGAGATCGGCGCGTGACCGCGCTGCTCGAGGTCGACGACCTGCACGTCGCGTACGGCGGCATCCAGGCCCTGCGCGGCGTCAGCTTCGCCGTCGACGAGGGCCAGGTGGTCACGCTGATCGGCGCCAACGGCGCCGGCAAGACCACCACGCTGCGCGCGATCAGCGGCCTGGTGAAGCCGACCCGCGGCAACGTCCGCTTCGCCGGCAAGAGCCTGCTCGGCGTCGCGCCGCACCGGATCGTCGCCCGCGGCCTGTCGCACGCGCCTGAGGGCCGCGGCATCTTCGCCAACCTGTCGGTCGAGGAGAACCTCGACATCGGCGCCTACCTGCGCACCGACAAGGCCGGCGTCGCCAAGGATCGCGAGCACGCGCTGACGCTGTTCCCGCGGCTGCGCGAGCGCCTGCAGCAGAACGCCGGCACGCTGTCGGGCGGCGAGCAGCAGATGCTCGCGATCGCCCGCGCGCTCCTGGCCCGGCCGCGGCTGCTGCTGCTGGACGAGCCGTCGCTGGGCCTGGCGCCGCAGATCGTCGCGCTGATCTTCCAGATCGTGAAGCAGATCGCCAAGGAGGGCACGACGATCCTCCTGGTCGAGCAGAACGCGCACATGGCGCTCAAGGTGGCCGACGTCGGCCACGTGCTCGAGGTCGGCACGCTGGTGACGTCGGGGCCGGCCGCCGCGCTGGCCGCCGACGACGCGATCCGCAAGGCGTACCTCGGCGTGCACTGAGCGGCGCCGCGCCGCGCGTCTCGCCGGGCCCCGCGCCCGTGGCCGAGGCGCCGCGGTGTACGATGGCCCGATGCGCATGCGGCTCGGGTTCCTCGTCGCGCTCGTCGTGGTCGGCAGCCTCGCCACGCGGGCCCACGCCCAGCGCTGCACGCCGCTCGACACCTCGAGCTTCGCCGGGCTGAAGGCTGGCGGCTGCCTGGTCGGCGGCATCGCCACCGACACCGCGGGCGTGTCGACGCCCCGCGCCGGCGACGGCCCGGCCACGCCGACCGCGTTCACCGCGTCGCCCAAGGGGCTCACGGTGCGCGTCCCGGCGGGCGCCACGATCGAGCGCGCCTACCTCGCCGTCTACGCGAAGTACACCGGCGGCTTCAACGGCGATCCGGCGCCCCAGGTGAAGCTCAACGGCGTGCTGCTCGCGACCGCGCCCGAGGTCGACCGCAACAACGCCGCGGGGAGCGGCTACCGGGTCTACGACGTGACCAGCGGGTTCGGGATCGTCGGCTCGGGGCTCTACCCCGTCGAGGAGCGCGGCGACGCCGACCTGAACCTCCAGACCGGCGGCCCCGGCATCGGCGGCGAACAGCTGGTCGTGGTGTTCGCCGATCTGGCCCACCGCCAGACCCGCCACGTCAGCTACCAGCCCACGTTCGTCGTCGGCGTCGCGGCGCCGGTCGCGTTCAACGTCACCGGGTTGCCCACCTGCGGCGGCGCGCCGACCAACGCCGCGATCGCGTTCTCGGAGATGTACGAGTGCAGCGACGAACAGAACGGTCGGCTGGAGTTCAAGCCGGGCAGCGGCAGCGTCTTCGCGCTGCTCACCACCGTGCTCGGCGGCCGGGACGATGGCGCGCCCGGGCAGGTCGGGGTGTGCGCGGCCCAGGACTGGAACTCGCTCATCACCGGCGGATCGTTCGGCTACGACGACGCCGGCGCGCTGGTCGGCGTGGCCGGCGACAGCCCCAGCGCCGAGCCCGCTGGCGGCACGGCGGCCAACAGCCGGCTGTCCGACGAGCTGTACCAGACCGGGCCGCTCGACCTGTCGGGCGTGCTGAACGTGCGGTTCACCGGCGACGGCGATCAGATCCTGACCTCGACGACGATGTCGATCGATCTGTCGGACGCCGACTGCGACACGCTCACCGACGCGGTCGACAACTGCCCGGTGGTGAACAACCCTGGCCAGGAGAACGCCGACGGCGATCCGCTGGGCGACGCCTGCGACAACTGCCCGATGGCGCCCAACCCGACCCAGGACGATCAGGACGGCGACGGGCAGGGCGACGCCTGCGATCTCGATCGCGACGGCGACGGCGTCGTCGACGCCACCGACAACTGCCCGGCGGTGGCCAACGCCGGACAGGCCGACCTCGACCTGGACGGCGTCGGCGACGCGTGCGACGCCGACACCTGCGGCGACGGCGTCCGCACCAGCGGCGAGGCCTGCGACGACGGCAACCGCGTGGCCGGCGACGGCTGCGCGCTGGCCTGTGCGCCCGAGCCGGGCTGGACCTGCACCGGCGCCGGCGCTGGCTCGTGCGCGACCACCTGCGGCGACGGCGTGCGCGCCGGGGCCGAGGCCTGCGACGACGGCGGCGTCGCGCCCGACGACGGCTGCGACGCGGCGTGCGCGATCGAGGCCGGCTGGACGTGTGCCGGCGCGGCGCCCGACGCGTGCGCGGCGATCTGCGGCGACGGCGCGGTGCTGGGCGCCGAGGCCTGCGACGACGGCGACGCGACCGGCGGCGACGGCTGCAGCGGCGCGTGCGCGGTCGAGGCTGGCTGGACCTGCGCTGGCGCGCCCAGCGCGTGTGCGACCACCTGCGGCGACGGTGTGCGGGCCGGCGCCGAGGTGTGCGACGACGGCGACGCGGCCGGCGGCGACGGCTGCGACGCGAGCTGCGCGATCGAGCCGGGGTGGAGCTGCGCCGGCGGCGCGCCCGACGCGTGCACCACCGGCTGCGGCGACGGCGTCGTCGCCGGCGCCGAGGCGTGCGACGACGGCGACGCGACCGACGGCGACGGCTGCAGCGCGGCGTGCGCCGTCGAGGCCGGCTGGGCCTGCACCGGCAGCCCCAGCGCGTGCGCGACGACCTGCGGCGACGGCGTGCGGGCCGGGCTCGAGGGCTGTGACGACGGCGGCACGGTCGGTGGCGACGGCTGCGCGCCGGCCTGCACCGTCGAGCCGGGCGCCACCTGCACCGTGGGCCGCCCCGACGTGTGCACGCCCGATCGCGATCTCGACGGCGTGATCGACGCCGCGGACGACTGTCCGGACCTCGCCGATCCCGAGCAGACCGACACCGACGCCGACGGGCTCGGCGACGCCTGCGATCCCGACGACGACAACGACGGGATCCCCGACGGCTACGGGCTCGCCGGGGGCGGCTGCGGCTGCGCCGGCGCGACGGCGCCCAGCCTGTGGCCGGCGCTCGCGCTGCTGGCGCTGGTGCGCCGGCGGCGCCGCCGCGCGCGGTGAGCCGTTGCGATCAGCGGCCGGGCGCGTGGCGCGCCATCTGGGGCGGCAGGCGGTCGCGCAGCGCGCGCTTGGCGCGGTGGGTGCGCACCTTCACCGCCGCGGTCGACACGCCCAGCGCGGCGGCGGCCTCGCGCTCGCTGCAGCCGTCGTAGTAGCGCAGCGCTAGGATCTCGCGGTAGGGCGGGGCCAGGGTGGCGATGTGGCCGGCGACCGCGCGCGCGGTCTCGGCGTCGGTCATCGCCTCGATCGGCGTGGGCGGCGGCGCGGCCAGCGGCAGCTCGGCGTCGCGCTCGCAGGCCGCCGCGCGGCGGGTCAGCGATCGCTCGCGGCGCAGGTGGCTGAGCGCGGCGGTGGTCGCGATGCGGTACAGCCACGTGCGGTAGCCGGCGTCGCCGCGGAAGCTGGCGCGGTGGCGGAACGCCTGCAGCATGGCGTCCTGGGCGACGTCCTTGGCGGCGTCGACGTCGCCGACGATGCGGCGGGCGACCGCCAGCACGAAGCGGCGGTCGTCGGCGAGCTGGGTGGCGGCGGGAGCGATCGGGGCGGTCATGCCCCCATTCGCGGCGAGCCCGCCGATCGGATGATCGCCGCGCGAAAATAACGGCGCGCTCGGGCCGAGCCGCGCTCAGATCTTGATCTGGCTCTCGAGGACGATCTCGCCCGAGGCCAGCGCCAGCTGGAACGTCTCGGGCACGCCGTCGTCGAGCGTCAAGGTCGGGATCGACACGATGGCCCGACCGCCATCGGCGACCAGCGTGCCGGCCGCGACCCGCTGGCCGCCGCGCACCAGCCACACCCGGTAGCCGTCGGCCGGGGCGTCGGCCGGGATGTTGGCGGCGACGACGTAGGCCTTCTTCACGCCGCGGTGGTAGATCGCGTTGGCGGCCAGCTCGTGCGCGGCCGGGCCCCGCCGATCGAGCGGGATCAGCTGGGTGCCGGGCAGCTCGAGCAGGGCGACCGCCTCGCCGGCGAGGATGTCCTTGGCCCGCAGCGCGTCGAGATCGCGGCGGCAGCCCGCGAGGTCGGTCTGCGTGCCAGCGACCGCGGCCAGCGACGCGTCGCGGTCGCGCAGCTGGCCCACCAGGCGCGCCTCGCGCGTACGGCGGTCGCCGCGATCGAGCCACAGCAACACCGCGGCCGCGACGGCGACGGCGGCCACCGCCCACCCGAGCCACGCCGGCGCGCCGCGCTTGACCGCCGGCCGCGGCGGCAGCGCCGCCTCGATCCGCGACCACACCTCGGGCGCCGGCGTCTCGGGCGGCAGCGCCGCGGCCAGGAGCGCCGCGCTCGCGAACGCGCGGCGGTGCGCGTCGCGGCAGGCCTGGCTGGGCGTGCCCGCGAGGTAGCGCTCCATCGCCGCGCGCTCGAGGTCGGTCAGGCCGCCCAGCGCCCAGGCCTCGACCTTGTCCAGGAACTCGGCCTCGGTCATGGCCGCGCCTCCGGCGCCAGCTCGTCGAGCAGCGCCCCCAGCCGTCCCATCGCCGCCCGCACCCGGCTCTTGAACGTGCCCAGCGCGGCGCCGAGGTGCGCGGCGGCCTCGCTCTGCGACATGCCCTCGAAGTACATCAGCTCGACCGCCTGGCGCTGCTCGGGCGGCAGCTCGGCGAGCGCGGCGGCGATGCGGGCCCGGGCCTGCCGCTGCGCGGCGGTCTCGTGGGGCGAGTCGGCGCTGGGCGCGTCGGGCGTCGGCGCGCCGGCCCCCGCGGTGGGGCGGGTGCCGCGGCGGCGCAGGCGGTCGATCGCGCGGCGGTGCCCGAGCATCGTCACCCAGGATACGACCGAGCCGCGGCTGGGATCGAAGGTATGTGCACGGTGCCACACCTCGACGAAGGTCTCCTGGACCACGTCGTCGGCGTCGCTGGCGTTGCCCAGGGCCCGGGCCGCCACCGCGCGCACCCGCGGCGCCAGCCGATCGTACAGCCGGCGCAGCGCCGCCGTGTCGCCGGCCGCGATCTCGCCGATGATCGCTGGGTCGACCTCGAACAGGCGCGCGATCAGCGCTAGCAGGAACGACACGGTGTCTGCGTAGCCTGACCTCCGCGGTCGCGCAAGCGCCCGGTCCCAGCGCGTGATGATCGAGGTCGGCACGAGCGTGGCTTGGACGCGCGCGGGCCACGATCGGTTGCGATGCGCGCGCGATCGCGATCGCGCGTAACCATGACCGCGGCGGCGGGCTCAAAGGCGCCGTTCGACCGGGACGTGCAACGACCGCGGCGCCCCGCGGTCGCCGGCCCGGCTCCACCTTCGCCTAGGAGACGTCATGAAAGCCCTCGCCCTGACCACGCTCGCGCTGTGCTCGCTCGCTGCCTGCGGTGACTCCGAGGACCCGATCGATCCGCCCGCCGGGCCGGTGTCGATCGTCGCTACCGCTCAGGCCACGCCGTCGCTGTCGACGCTGGTGGCTGCCGTCGAGTTCGCCTCGAACGACGGCGACCTGGTGAACCTGCTCGCCCAGCCCGGCGACCTCACCGTGTTCGCGCCGTCGAACGCTGCGTTCGACGCGCTGGCCGTCGAGTTGACCGGCAACGCCGGCGCCACCGGCGCCGACCTGCTCACCGCCGCCAACAAGCCGCTGCTCCGCCAGGTGCTCACCTACCACGTGCTGCCGTCGCGGGTCGCGGCCGCCGCGATCCCGTTCGGCATGCCGATCACCACCGCCGAGGGCAGCATCTTCAAGATCGAGCCCGGGACGCCGCCGGTGATCACCGACGGCCGCAACCGCACCGCGCAGATCACCGCGGTCGACGTCGCGGCGACCAACGGCGTGATCCACCTGATCGACAAGGTGATCCTGCCGGCCGATCGCGACATCGTCCAGACCGCCCAGGCGCTGGCCGCCGGCAGCCCCGGCGAGTTCACCGTCCTGGTCGAAGCGGTGGTGGCGGCGAACCTCGCCGGTACGCTGGCCGGCGCCGGGCCGTTCACCGTGTTCGCGCCGACCGACGCCGCGTTCACCGCGCTGCTCGCCGAGCTCAACCTCACCAAGGCCCAGCTCCTCGCCGACACCGCGCTCCTGACCCGGGTGCTCACCTACCACGTCGTGCCCAGCCGCGTGTTCGCGGCCCAGGTGCCGGTCGACACCGCGATCTCGACCGTCGAGACCGGCACCTTCACCGTCGACGGCGACCTGCGCATCACCGACGAGCGCGGCCGCTCCGCCGGCATCGTCGGCACCGACGTGTTCGCGACCAACGGCGTGATCCACGTGATCGACCGCGTCATCCTGCCGGGCGCGTGAGCCACGGCGCGGGCGCGCTCACGCCGCGGCGTCGACCAGGGTCGGCGCGAGCACCCGCACCACGTCGGCGCCGCCGATCGCCACCAGGAAGCCGCGCTGCCCGCCGTTGATATACAGCGTCGGCAGCGCGGCGATCGTGCGTTCGCAGTAGACCGGCATCTTGGTGCGCAGCCCGAACGGCGACGTCCCGCCGACCTGGTAGCCCGAGTGCTTGTCGGCCACCGCCGGCGCGCACGGCGCGGTGCTCTTGCAGCCGATCTGCCGCGCCAGGTTCTTGGCCGACACCTCGCGGTCGCCGTGCATCAGCACGCACAGCGGGCGCTTGCGCTCGTCTTCGAAGATCAGCGTCTTGATCACCAGGTGCTCGTCGACGCCGAGGTGGCGGGCCGAGGCGGCGGTCCCGCCGTGGGCCTCCCACGGGTACTGGTGCGGGACGAAGGCGACGTCGGCGGCGCGCAGCGCGCGGATCGCCATGGTGACGGGATGACCGGGAGCCACGCGGGGATGGTAGCGCCAGGTCGCCCCGGGCGCGTTACACTGGCGGCGTGACCGCCTCCGAGACCGCCGTGCACGCGCCGGCCGACCACGCCCACCACGGCGATCTGGCGGTGGCGGCGACGCGCGGCGAGCGGCGCACCGCGTGGGTGGTCGCGATCACCTTCGTGACCATGATCGCCGAGCTGATCGCCGGCCAGATCACCGGCTCGCTGGCGCTCACCGCCGACGGCTGGCACATGGCGTCGCACGCCGGCGCGATGGGGCTGGCGCTGGGCGCGTACTGGTTCGCGCGCACCCGCGCGGCGTCGAGCCACTTCACGTTCGGCACCGGCAAGGTCTACGCGCTGGCTGGGTTCACCAGCGGCGTGGTGCTGGTGCTGGTCGCTGGCTGGATGGCGATCGAGGCGGTGCTGCGGCTGCGCGGTCACGCCGCGGTCGCGTACGGCGAGGCGATCCCGATCGCCGTCGGTGGCCTGGTGGTCAACCTGGCGTGCGCGGCGATCCTCGGCGGCGATCACGCCCACGACCACGGCGACGGGCACGATCACGGTCACGAGCACGACCACGGTCACGATCACGATCACGACCACGGTCACGATCACGCCGGGCACGCGCACGGGGAGCATGACGGCGCGCCGACCGATCACAACCTGAAGGCCGCGTACCTGCACGTGCTCGCCGACGCGCTCACCAGCGTGCTGGCGATCGGGGCCTTGGTGGCCGGCAAGTACGCGGGCATGTGGTACCTCGACGCCGCGGTCGGCCTGCTGGGCGGCGTGGTGATCGGCCGCTGGGCGATCGGGCTGTGCCGGACCGCCGCGCTGCCGCTGCTCGACGTGGTGCCCTCGCACAAGCTGGCGCGATCGATCGAGCGCCGGCTCGAGCAGATCGACGACGTCCGGGTCGCCGACCTGCACGTGTGGGAGCTGGCGCCGGGGCGGCGCGGCTGCATCGTCACGCTGGTGACCGCCGCGCCGCGCGAGGTCGAGTACTACCGGGCGGCCATCCTCGCCGCGGCGCCGATCGCGCACCTGACCGTCGAGGTGCATCGCTGCACCCGGCGTCACGTCCCGGCGGCGTGACCCAGCGGACCCTGCGCGAACCTCGTCGGTGATCGCGCGCGATCACCGCTGATCAGGCGTGATCGCCAGGATGTAGGTGTGAGCCGCCCATCGGCGCACGTCGCAAGCCATCGTCGGTGGTGCGGCTTACAGCCGAAAGCCAGGCGAGGCGCGGCCGTCACAATCGCGTGAGGAAAGGCGAGGTAACCGCCGGCGCTGGCGCGGGTCGGCAGTGATACACGAGGCTCGCGTCCGGGGGACCCTCGCCAGGAGAAGTCGCATGGCCAATGGCACGACGGACAATACGGCAGTCAATCGCCTCATCGATCTCGCGCAGCAGCGGCCGGTGGAGGCCGACGATACGCTGTTCGAGTCGCAGAAGCGGATCCCGCTCCCCCCCGTTCCGCGCGCGCGGCGCATCTTCGACGATGCCGCCGCCCCTGCCGCGCAACCGGGCGCCCGCCGCGACCCGGACCGACCTGCACGCCGCGGCGCCGCCCGCCGCGGTGACGCCAGCGGCGGTCGCGGCGCCGCCCGCCGCGCCAACGCCGGCGGTGGTCGCTGCGGCAGTCGACGTCCCGGCCCCGCGCGCCAGCGCTTCGGTCGCGGTGTCCAGCGCTGACTCGTGGGAGCTCAGCGAGCACGACGCGCCGACCCGGCCGTTCGATCACGTCGACGCCGAGGAGCTCGACGACGAGGCCGCGGTCGCGGCGATGGCCGCGGCAGCTGCGGCCGCGCCGGCCGCGCCGGTCAGCGCTCGTCTGGCCGCGGCCGCGCCGCCGACGCGGCTCCCCGCGGTGCCCGCGCCGGTCCCGGCCACGCTGGACCAGACGCCCAGCGTCGAGGCCCGCTTCTGGGCCGACAGCGGCGCCAGCGACGAGGGCGTGGACATCGACGTCGCCCTGGAGGAGCCGGCGCCGATCGCGGTCCGCGCGACCCGGCGCTACGCGCCCCGGGCGCAGCGCCACGAGTCGACCCAGATCGCGCGCATGCCCCAACGCGCTGGCCGATCCTGGCTGTGGATCGGCGGCGCGTTCGTGCTGGGCGTCGCGGCCACCGCGATCATCGCCTGGCCGCGGAACCACGCTGCGCCTGCCGCGCCGCCCCCCGCGGTCGCCGCGCCGACCGCGCCTGCGCCGGCGGTCACGCCTGCGCCGACGCCGACGGTGGCCCCGATCGTCACGCCGGCTCCGGCGCCGACGGTCGCGCCGATCGCCGCGGCCCCTGCGCCAGAGGCGGTCGCCCCCGCGCCGGTCGCGGTCGCCCCTGCGCCGGTCGCCGAGCCGGAGCCTGCGCCGGTCGCCGAGCCGGAGCCCGCGCCGGTCGCTCCGGCGCCCGCGCGTCCAGCCCGCACGCGGGCCGCCCCGGCCCCCACCCGGGTCGCGTCCAAGCCGGCCCCCACCCGGGTCGCGTCCAAGCCGGCCCCGGCGCCGACCGGCGGCGCCGCGCTGCTGATGATCGGCTCGAAGCCGCCGTGCGACATCGTCGTCGATGGCAAGCGCACCGGGCTGTCCACGCCGCAGCGCGCGCTCAAGCTGACCCCCGGGCCGCACAAGGTCACGCTGGTCAACAAGCAGTACGGCATCAACGAGTCGTTCACCGTGACGGCCAAGGTCGGCGCGCCGGTGAAGGTCGTGAAGGATCTCACCGCCAAGATGCGCCGCTGACCGTCGCGCGGCGGTAGTATCGAGGGCGATGGTAGAGGGTAGAGCCGCAGGCGCGCCGACCGACGCGCTGGTCTCCGTGGTCGCGTTCGACTTCGCGGCCAAGCAGGACCCCAGCATCCCGGTGGGCGAGGCGCGCGCGGCGATGGAGGCCGGCAAGTTCGTCTGGATCGACGTCGACATCGCGCGCACCGACGAGGCGCGCGCGCTGCTGTCGGAGCTGGCGCTGTGCTCGCCGGAGATCATCGAGGACGCGCTGTCGCGGGAGCCGGCCACCCAGATCGCCCGCTACGACGACTACCTGCACCTGGTGCTGTCGGGGTGCCGGCTGGTCGGCCCCAAGTTCGACCTCGAGCGGGTCGACGCGATCATGGGGGCCAGCTTCCTCTTGACCTTGCACCGCGGCGCGCCGGTGTTCCTCGAGGCGGTGCGCAAGAGCTACCACGCCGACTTCGTGCGCTTCGCCCAGAGCCCGAGCTTCATGCTCTACGAGCTGTGGGACCACCTGATCGACAACTACCTCTCGGTCCACAAGGTGTTCGAGGAGCGGGTCGAGCGGGTGCAGCACGCGCTGATCGGGGTCGCCGACGAGAGCGTCTTCCCGGTGGCGTCCGAGCTGACCTCCGACCTCTTGCACCTGCGCAAGGTGGTGCTGCCGGCGCGCTCGGTCCTGACCGATCTGTCGACCCGCAAGTCGCCGTTCGTCAGCGAGGCCACCCAGCCGTTCCTCGGCAACATGGTCGGCACCGTCGAGCGCGTGCTGCAGGACGTGCTGGTCGATCGCGACATCCTGTCGGGCGCGCTCAACAACTACATGTCCATGGTCGCGCACCAGACCAACAAGACGATGAGCAAGCTCACCGTCGTCAGCGTGATCTTCATGCCGCTGACGTTCTTGTGCGGCGTCTACGGCATGAACTTCGACGTCTTGCCCGAGACCACGTGGACCTATGGCTACGCGCTGTTCTGGGGGGCGGCGCTGGTGATCGTCGCCGGCCTCCTGTACCTGATGCGGCGCATCAAGCTGCTGTGACGCCCCACGTGCGCTAAGGTCGACCGCCATGGCGCACGATCTTCGCGACGTCGGCGGCACCCGCGGCGGGTTCGGCATGTTCGTCGTCGGGCTGGGCATGGCGATCGCCGGCCTGTACCTGCTGTTCCGGCAGGTCGACGTCCACGGCGGCTACTGGCGGTGGGGCGGCGGCGACGACCGCAGCTTCGGCCTGACGCTCTTGCCGCTCCTGGCCGGCGTCGGCGTGCTGTTCTGGAACGGCTCGTCGAAGGTGGGCTGGGGGCTGGCCGGCGGCGGCCTGCTGATCCTGGTCATCGGCATCATCGCCAACATGCGCATCCACCTGCGGTCGATGTCGCTGTTCGACACGCTGCTCATCCTGGTGCTGATCGCCGGCGGGCTGGGCGTGATCGCGCGATCGCTGCGCGCGGTGGGCGGCGGCGACGGTGACGGCGCCAGCAAGCCGCCGCCGTCGTGATCACCACCGTCACCTTCGACGCCGGGCAGACGCTGATCGAGCTCGACGCCGCGATGCTGGCGGCGCGGCTCGGCGAGCGCGGCGTCGCGACCACCGCGGCGGCGCTGGCGGCGGCGCAACCCGCGGCGTGGCAGCGCTACGAGCAGCTGGTGGCCGGCGGCGGCCACGATCAGCCGTGGCAGGTGTTCATGGCCGCGCTGATCGCCGGCGCGACCGGCGTGGCCGCCGACGCGGCGGCGGCGCTGGCGGCGTGGCTGTGGACCGAGCAGCCCCGGCGCAACCTGTGGCGACGGCCGGTGCCGGGCATGATCGAGCTGGTGCGCGAGCTGCGCGCGGCGGGGATCGCGGTGGGCGTGCTGTCCAACTCCGAGGGCCACCTCGCCGCGCTGTTCGTCGAGATCGGCTGGGGCGACGAGTTCGCCGCGGTGATCGACTCCGGCGTGGTCGGCGTGGCCAAGCCCGACCCGCGGATCTTCGCGCTGACCCTGGCGGCGCTGGGCGGCGCGCCCGCGACCACGGTCCACGTCGGCGACTCGCGCTCCGCCGACGTCGACGGCGCGCGTGCCGCGGGCTGGCGCGCGATCTGGTTCGGGCCGGCGGCGGTGGCCGCGGGGCCAGGCGATGACCCCGGGGTGGCGGTCGCGCGCGACGCCGCTGGCGTGCGCGCGATCCTGGCCGGCTGGGCTACTTCGCGCGCTTGATCATCCCGCACGCCGCGCGGTAGGGCGCGAGCGCGTCGGCCGACGCGACGGTGCGCTCGGGGCCGCACAGCACCTGATCGCCGAGCTTGAGATCGTCCCAGCCGTCGAGCGCCTGGAAGTAGCCGAAGCGCTTCTGGCCGCCCGACTCGACGGCGTAGTCGACCGTCGTGACCTCGTGGTTGAGCTCGGTGTAGACCGCCTTGGCGTCGGTGATCTTGGCCGTCATCTCGGCGGCGGTGCGCTCGCCGCCGATCGTGCTGTGCCAGACGTGCAGGCGGAAGTCGCCGGCGGCGATCACCGCGCCCTTCACCTGCTGATCGCCGAAGCTCGGCTGATCGGGCTCGACCTTCGCGCCGGGCGGCGCCATCACCACCGCGTCGGCGATCGCGGCGACCGCCTTGACGTCGACCGCGACGAAGGTCGCCGGATCGATCGCGGGGGCGGCCGGCGGCGGCGGGGGCGTCGGGGTCGGCGCGGGCGCGGGCGTCGGCGCGGCCGGGGCCGGCTTGGCCGCGCTCGGCTTGTCGTCGGACTTCTTGCCTCCGCAGGCGACGGTCGCGAGGAGGATCGGCAGGATCGGCAGGGCGATGCGAGGGCGCATCGGCGCAGCGTGCCACACGACGCGGCGGCGCGCGCGGCCGCGCGGCGGTCAGCGATCCCAGCGCTCGAGCGTGACCTCGTGGCCGCCCAGATCGACCACGCGCGCGTAGGTGCGGCGCAGGCCGGCCGCCGCCAGCGGCGGGCCGGTGCGGCCGGCGACCGGGGTCAGCCACACCAGCCGGCCGCGCCGGGTGAGCCGCGCCGGCACCCGGGCCGCGAACCGCTCGAGCAGCGCGCCGACGTCGCCGCGCAGCCGCATGCCCATCGGCGGGTTGGAGATGATCACGTCGACCGGCGGCGGCGCGTGGGCGAGCGCGTCGGCGCACGCGACGGTGGTGCGGGCCAGCGCGCCGGCGGCGCCGAGGTTGGCGGTGGCCGCGGCCAGCGAGCGCTCGTCGAGGTCGCTGGCGTGGAGCGCGCCGTCGGTGAGGCGCGCCAGCTCGCACAGCTCGCCGCCCGAGCCGACGAACGGATCCCACGCCGTGGTGGTGGCGTCGGGCGCGGCCACCCGGGCCAGCGCCGCGGCGATCGTCGGGTGCGACGCCGCCGGGATCTCGGCGACCCGCCACGCGAAGCGCGCGTCGCCCAGGCCGCGCGGCCGCAGCTCGAGGTGCCGCTCGTCGGCGGTGACGACGACGTCCCAGGTGGTGTCGCGCGGCTGGTTGACCAGCGCGGTGGCCCGGGCCCGCGCGGCCGCGGCGGCGGCCCACACCAGCGCCCGGCGGTGGCCGCCGCGCTCGAAGTCCAGGCGCCAGCGGATCGCGCCGTCGGTCCACGCGGTGAGCAGCGGCAGCGCCGCGTCGCTGGTGAGCGCGTCGGCGATGCCGTCGGCGGTGGCCGCCGCCAGCGGGACCACGATCGCCATCGCGGTCGCGAGCCGCGGCGTGGCCAGCGTCGCCAGCGTCGCGGTCGCGCGCGCCATCACCCGGCCGACGCCCAGCCGGGTCGGCGGCACGCCCAGCTCGTGCAGCTCGGCGGCCAGCAGCGGCTCGAGGCCCGACCGACAGTGCGCGACGATCGTCAGCGGGCCCGGCGGCGGCTGATCGAGCCGCAGGCGCGAGGCCTCGACCAGCGCGTCGCGCTCGCTGATCACCAGCGCCCGATCGCGGCGGCGCGCCAGCTCGCGATCGTCGGTGGTGGTCGTGGCCAGCCGGGCGTGGGCGGCCGGGCCGCCGACCTTGCCCAGCGCGTCGGCCAGCGCGCGCCCGAGCGCCGCGTCGTGATCGCCGCGATCCCACAGCGCACACAGCGCGGCGGCCGCGTCGTCGCCGCCCAGCTTGCCCAGCGCGATCACCGCCGCGCGGCGGGTGCGGGCCCGCGGTTCGTCGAGCCCGGCGAGCAGCGCGGCGCGCGCGGCGGGCGCGGTGGCGGCGGCGTCGCCGAGGATCGCCACCAGCGCCGCGCCGGTGGCGTCGTCGGCCGCGGGCAGCGCGGCGCGCGCGGCGTCGGCGACCAGCGCGGCCGGCGCCCGGGCCAGCGCCTTGCGCACCGCGCGCCCGGCCTCGGCGTCGGCGGCCAGCGCGATCAGCGGCGCGACGTCCTTCTTGCCCGGCGTGTACCCGGCCTCGGTCAGGCGGGCGCGCAGCCGGGCGGCGTCGTCGGCGGACACGCGCGGACATTGCACCGGGCCCATCGTCGACGCAACCCGCCGGCGCTACACTGCGCGCCATGATCCGCCGCCGCCTGGGTTCGCTCGACTGCGTGATCGCCGGAGGCGCCGACGATCGCGGCGGCGGCGACGGCCCCACCGTCGTCCTGATGCACGGGTTCGGCGCCGGCGGCGACGATCTGGTCGAGCTGGCCAACTACGTCGAGGCGCCGCCCGGCACCCGCTGGGTGTTCCCGGCCGCGCCGCTCGAGCTGGGCGGCCTGTACGGCGACAGCCGGGCGTGGTGGATGATCGATCTGGCGCGGCTCGAGCGCGAGCTGGGCGCCGGCCGCGCGATCGATCGCGCCGACGAGGTGCCCGACGGCCTGCCGGCCGCGCGCGCCGCGGTGCTGGGCGTGCTCGACGCGCTGGCCCGCGACTTCGGCCGCACCGACGCCCGCACCGTGCTCGGCGGCTTCTCGCAGGGCGCGATGCTCACCGTCGACGTCGCGCTGCACGCGCCGGGCAAGCTGGCCGGGCTGGCGTTGATGTCCGGGACGCTGATCGCCGAGTCGATCTGGCGGCCGCGCGCCGCGGCGCTGGCCGGCACGACGATCTTCCAGAGCCACGGCACCAAGGACGCGCTGCTGGCGTTCAGCGGCGCCGAGCGGCTGCGCGACTTCTTGCTGGCCGCCGGCGCCGAGGTCGGCTTCATGCCGTTCCCCGGCGGCCACGAGCTCCCGCCGCCGGTGCTGGCGAGGCTGGGCGATCTACTGGCGCGGGCGCTGCCGGCGTAGCGCGACCAGCTCGGCGGCGGCGCCGGTCTGGGCCCGCCACTGGCCGTAGGTGTCGGCGCGGCCCTCCAGCCGGGTCAGCGCGGCGGTCACCGTCGGCGCGATCGGCGCCGGCGCCGCGTCCTTGAGCGGCGTGCCGGGCAGCGGCATGAACGCGTGGCTGTGGATGCGGGCGCCGGCGGCCACCAGCCGATCGGCCAGCGCCATCGTCGCGCGCTGATCGTCCTCGGCCTCGCCCGGCAGGCCGAGCAGCAGGTCGACGTCGGGCACGAACCCGGCGGCCACCGCGATCGCCACCGCGCGCTCGACCGCGGCGACGTCGTGGCCGCGGCGCATCGCCGCCAGCATCCGCGCCGAGCCCGACTGGCCGCCGAGCACGACGTGGCGGTTGTCGACGTAGCGGGCCAGCACCGCCATCGCCTCGGCGGTGACGTGCTCGGGTCGCAGCTCCGACGGGAACGAGCCGAAGTACAGCTTGCCGTCGGGCGGCAGCTCGGCGCGCACCGTGGCCAGCAGCTCGGTGACGGCGGCGAGGTCGACGTCGGGGCCGTCGCTGCCGTACGACAGCGCGGTCGGCGTGAGGAACCGGACGTAGCGCCCGCCGGCGGCGACCAGCTCGCGCACCCAGCGGCGGACGTCGTCGATCGGCCGGTGGCGGAACCGCGCCTTGAACATGAACGGCGTCTGGCAGAACGCGCAGGCGTAGATGCAGCCGCGGGTGAGCTCGACCGGGTTCCAGCGGTGCAGCGGCGGGTACCACGGCGGGTACGCGCCGAGCGGCTCGCGCCGCGCGGCGCCGGTGGTGACCAGCGCGCCAGCGGCGTCGCGGTAGGCCAGGCCCGGCACCGCGCGCGGATCGCCGCCAGCGGCCAGCGCCCGCACCAACGCGATCATCGTCGCCTCGCCCTCACCGATCGCGGCCAGGTCCCAGCCGGCGGCCAGGGTCGCGGCCGGCTCGGCGGTGGCGTGGACGCCGCCGGCGACATGGACCACGCCGGGGCGGGCGCCGATCGCCGCGCGGGCCCGCGCCAGGTCGTCGCGCATCCGCGCGAAGTCGGTGGAGTAGAAGCTCCACGCCACCACCACCGGCGCGGCGTCGGCGGCCACCGCCCGCGCCAGCTCGTCCGGATGTCGGACGAACGCCACCGGCGCGGCGGCGGTCGCCGGATCGGCGGTCAGCGCGCCGGTCACGACGTTCAGCCCGACGATGCCCGAGCGCACCGCGTAGGCGACCACCCGCGCGGTCACGGCACGCGGGCCCAGATCGCGCGCAGCGGGAACGCCGGCATCCCCGGCGAGAAGACCTGGAACGCCTCGATCCGCTCGACCGTGAGGCCGGCCGCCGCCAGCGCGGGCACCGGATCGCGGTGCATGTTGCAGCCCTGGCCGTTGAGCGCGCGCCACAGCGGGTTGGTCGCGCGCATCAGCGCGCCGGCGACCGGCCGCGGGCTGCGCACGTGCTCGAGCAGGCGCACCGCGCCGCCCGGGCGCACCACCCGGCGGGCCTCGGCCAGCGCCGCCGCCGGCGCCGCGACGCTGCACAGCACCAGCCCGAACACCGCGGCGTCCTGCGAGGCGTCGGGCAGCGGCAGCGCCTCGGCGGTGCCGCGCGCGACCGCGATCGTCGCCGCCGCCGCCGCGCGCCGCGGGCCGGCGATCGCCGCGAAGCCGTCGTCGGGCTCGACCGCGGTGACCGCCGCGTCGGCCGGGTAGTGGGCGAACATCAGCCCGGTGCCGGCGCCGATCTCGACCACCCGGCCGCGCAGGTCGCCGCACAGCGCGGCCCGCCAGGTCGCGAGCCCGAGCCCGTCCTGGCGCGCGCACAGGTGATCGTACAGCGCGCCCTGGTCGAGGCGGCGCTTGAGCCGGAGCGTCGCCGGCGCGTGCCGCGCGAAGTGCGCCAGCTCGCGGAACATGCGGCCAGGATCGACGGCCATCCCCGGGGCTGTCAAGGCGACCGTCGCCGCGCCCGGACGGGCGAGACTCGCGTAGGATGCGCAGCGTGGGACCGGAGCCCGGCCTGGTGGGCGCGATCGTCGCGCAGCGCTACGAGCTGATCGAGCTGATCGGCCACGGCGGCATGGGCGACGTCTACCGCGCGCTCGATCGCGAGCTCGACGAGGAGGTCGCGCTCAAGATCGTCAAGGACGCGCTGGTCAACGTGCCGGGCGTGCTCGAGCGCTTCCGCGTCGAGGTCAAGCTGGCGCGCCGGGTGACCCACAAGAACGTCGCCCGCACCTACGAGCTGGGCCGCGCCGACGGCCTGACGTTCTTCACGATGGAGCTGGTGGCCGGCGAGTCGCTGACCGAGCGGCTGCGCGCCGGCCCGCTGCCGGCCGGCGTCGCGGTGGCGATCGCGGTCGAGCTGTGCGACGCGTTGGCGGCGGCCCACGCGGTCGGCGTGGTCCACCGTGACCTCAAGCCCGACAACGTGCTGATCGCCCGCGACGGGCGGGTGGTGCTCACCGACTTCGGGGTGGCCGCGGTGGCGGCCGACGAGTCGGCGACCAGCGGCACGCCGCGCTACATGGCGCCCGAGCAGACCCGCGGCGAGCCGGCGACCCCGGCGTGCGACGTCTACGCGCTGGGCCTGGTGCTGTACGAGATGCTGACCGGGCGGCCGGCGTTCGTCGGCAGCGTCGCCACCGTGCTCGACGCCAAGCAGGCGCTGTATACGCCGGTCGCGTTCGACGGCATCGAGCCGACGCTGGCGGCGATCATCGGCCGCGCGATCGCCTTCGAGCCGGTGCTGCGCTGGCCCAGCATCGACGCGCTCAAGGCGGCGCTGGCGCCCGATCGCGGGGCGCTGGCGCCGCTGCCGACCAGCGCGGCCCGCGGCGCGCTGTCCTTGCCGACCGTGCTGATCGTCCCGCCGGTAGCGCGCGGCCCGCTGGCCCACCGCGTCGTCGGCTTCCACCAGGAGCTGGTGGCGCGGCTGGCCCGGCGCAGCCACGTGCGGCTGTTGCGCCGCACCCACGGCGCGGTCGAACTCGGCGGCGCCCGGATCGCGGTGACCGGCGACGACGCGCTCGCGGTCGAGATCGCGCTGGGCGGGCGCCCCGACGTGATCGGGCTCGGCGCGCCGCTGACCGTCGACGCGCTGGTGGCCGCGGCCGAGCTGGCCAGCCGGCTGGTGGCCGCCGCGGTCGGCGCCGGCCCCGAGCGCGACAGCGCCGATCGCCCGGCCTCGGCGACCGCGCTCGATCACCTGTGGCGGGCCCAGGCGCTGGCCCGCGGCGGCGACGTCGATCGCAGCCAGGCCCACCTCGAGTTCGCCGCGGCGCGGGCGCTGGCGCCCGACGATCCGCGCGTGCTCGCCGGCCTCGCGATGTGCGAGGTGCGCGCGGCGTTCTTCCGCGATCGCCCCGAGCCCGAGGCGCTGCGCGCCGCCGCCGACCACGCCGCCGCCGCGGCGCAGCGCGGGCCGCACCTGGCCGAGACCCAGATCGCGCTGGGCCACGTGCGGCTGCACGAGGGCGACGCCCGCGCGGCCGCCGTCCACTTCCGCGCCGCGATCGCCCGCGCGCCGTACCTGCCCGAGGCCCACGAGTGGCTGGGGCGGATGCTGCTCGAGGCCGGCTACCTGGTCGACGGCGAGGCCCGGCTGGCCGACGCGCTGGCGATGGAGCCCAACCTCGAGGCGCCGCGCTGGGATCTGGCGCGGGCCTACGCGCTCGAGGGCCGCTGGGCCGAGCACGATCGGGTGATCGCCGAGCTGCGCCAGCTCACCGGCGGGCTCAAGGGCCGCTTCGGCTGGAAGATCCGCCTGGCCGGCTGGCGCGGCGATCGCGACACCGTGCTGGCGGTGCGGGCCGAGGCCGCGGCGGCGCCCGCGGTGTCGATGTTCGAGCGCACGCTGGTGCTGGCGGTGTGCGACGCGCTGCTCGGCACGCCGTGGGCCACGGTCCGCGATCAGATCGTCGCCGCGCTGGCCGCGCCCGAGTTCGGCAGCGCCCGCCGCCGCGCGTTCATCGGCCAGATCATCGCCGAGGCCGCCGGCGCGTTCGGCGACGTGCCCACCGCGCTGGCGATGCTGGGCCTGGCGGTGCGCCACGGCCTGTTCGACCGCCACTGGCTCGAGCGCTGTCCGCACCTGGGCGCGGTGCGCGCCGACCCCGGCTACCCCGCGCTGCGCGCCGAGGTGGTGGCGCGCGCCGAGGCGGTGCAGGACGCGCTGTTCGGCGAGCACCGCGGCCGCGCCACCGCCGACACGATGCCCAACACCACCGTGGGCTGAGCCGGTCCGTCGCTGAGCGCGCGGCCCCTCAGCCGTAGCGGAACTCGAGCAGCGGCGCCGGGCGGTGCAGGCCGTTGTGGACCTCGTAGTTGAACGGCTGGTAGTGGATCAGCCACGGGTAGGCGCGCTGGCCGGCGCCGTCGTGGACCACCGTCATCGCCATCGGCGTCACCGAGCGGTACGAGGCGTCGACCGGCAGGTCACGGTTGTCGCGGCCGCCGGCCGAGAACAGGTTGAGCAGCAGCCGATCGCCGAGGTCGAAGACCACGTCGAAGCCGCGGTCGATCTTCTCGTGGCCGCGCACCATCGTGTGCATGCCGACCTTGGCCATGAACGCGCGGAACTGCTCGTAGCCGAAGCTGAAGCGCGGGTTCTGCCGCTGCAGCTCGACCGGCACCGCGTCGATCGGCTCGGGGTCGCTCCACATCATCTGGAACCGCAGCTCGGGATCGTTGAGGCTGGCCAGGTCGCGGTAGCGCAGCGCGAAGGTGTCGTCGCGCGGGATGCCGCCGTGCACGAACATCGTCCGGTCGAACAGGAACGAGGTCGGCATGTGCTCGAACAGGATGCGGTAGGCCTCGAGCATCTCGCGCGGCACGTGGGGCGACAGCGACGCCAGCGCCTCGGCCGGGTGGACGCCGCTCCACACCCGGCCCTCGTGCGAGTGGAAGTACTCGTGGTTGCCGCGCAGCACGACGACGTTGTCGGGCATCGCGACGAACAGCTGCAGCGCCGCGCGCAGCACGCCGTCGAAGCTGAACCGCCCGCGATCGATGTAGTCGCCGAGCAGCACCAGCTTGACGTCGGGGTGGTGGGCCGGGTCCCACTGGTGGGCCCACACCCGGTTGACGAAGTTGGTCTGCAAGAGCGCCGCCTTGAGGCAGCTGTAGCAGCCGTGCAGGTCGCCCAGCACCACCAGCTCCATCGGCTGCGACGGCCGCTGCACGTGGACGTAGCCGTCG
>Ga0073899_10000619_pt1 | contig 32531 bp, 30 predicted proteins | sample KloWWTmetaKNB5Ph_FD_88975 | JGI IMG/M metagenome (GOLD analysis project Ga0073899, IMG submission 88975) | Active sludge microbial communities from Klosterneuburg, Austria, studying microevolution and ecology of nitrifiers - Klosterneuburg... | ecosystem: Engineered > WWTP > Aerobic digester >... | reverse complement strand
GGGACCTCGACGTGCTGATCTTCGCGGTCAGCCACCAAGAGTACATCGACCAGCGGGCCGAGCTGCTGTCGCGGATCAAGCCGGGCGGCGTCGTCGTCGACGTCAAGAGCGCGCTCGATCCCAAGGCCATCCCGGCCGGCCTGCGCTACTGGAGCCTGTGACCGCGTGAGCGATCGCTACCCCCAGATCTGCGAGCAGCTGGTGAACCAGCCGCGCCGGTGGCTCGTCACCGGCGTGGCCGGCTTCATCGGCTCGGCGCTGCTCGAGCGCCTGATCGACCTGGGCCAGACGGTCGTCGGCGTCGACAACTTCTCCAATGGGCACCAGCGCAACCTCGACGACGTGCTGGCGATCCACGCCGACGCGCCGGCGCAGTTCAAGATGATCCGCGGCGACATCCGCGACGTCGCGACCTGCCGCGAGGCGGTGGCCGACGTCGACGTCGTGCTGCACCAGGCGGCGATCGGCTCGGTGCCGCGGTCGATCAAGGACCCGGTGCCGTACCACGACACCAACGTCACCGGGTTCATGAACCTGGTGCTGGCGGCGCGCGACGCCGGGGTCAAGCGCGTGGTCTACGCGTCATCGAGCTCGGTCTACGGCGACCACCCGGGGCTGCCCAAGGTCGAGGACGCGCTGGGCAAGCCGCTGTCGCCGTACGCGGCGACCAAGCGGATGAACGAGATCTACGCGCAGGTGTTCGGCGACTGCTACGGGCTCGAGCCGGTGGGCCTGCGTTACTTCAACGTGTTCGGCCGCCGCCAGGATCCCAACGGCCAGTACGCCGCGGTGATCCCGCGGTGGATCGCGGCGCTGCGGGCCGGCGAGCCGTGCACGATCTTCGGCGACGGCTCGTCGTCGCGCGACTTCTGCTACGTCGACAACGTCGTCGCCGCCAACCTGCTGGCCGCCACCGCGCCGGCCCACGCGGTCAACACGGTCTACAACGTGGGTTGCAACGGCCGCACCGACCTGAAGGAGCTGTTCGCGATCCTGCGCGACAACCTGGCCAAGGTGCAGCCCGAGGTCGCCAAGGCCGAGCCGCGCTTCACCGAGCCGCGCGCCGGCGACATCCCGCACTCGCAGGCGTCGATCGCCAAGATCACCGCCGCCCTCGGCTACGCGCCCAGCCACGACATCGCCGCCGGCCTCGCCGAGACGGTGGCGTGGTTCGCGGCGCGGTGACCGCGCGCGCCGTCAGGGCTTGAGCGGGTCGGGCTCGGGCAGCGGGCCGGTGGTGGGCGCGGGCCGGAACTTCACCGGCATCGTGACCGTGAGGCCGGCGCCGCTCGACGGGAAGCGGATCGACCTGACCGCGGCCTCGACGCAGCGCGCGCCCTCGGGGCTGGCGCCGGTCGCGCTGACCTCGGTCACCGCGCCGCTCGGCGTGATCACCATCGTCGCCTTGTAGCCGCCCTCGAGGTTCAGCCGGGTGCCGCACTGCTGGATCCGCCCGCGCTGCTGGTTCCAGGTCGCGAGGAACAGCTCGCGGGGCAGCGGCCCGCCGATCGTCGGCACCTCGGGGCCGCCGGGCGCGTCGCCGCTGCTGGCCTTGGCCTCCTTGCAGGCGGCGGCCAGCGCGACCAGCGGCTGCGCCGGCTCGCCCAGCGCCGCGACCGCCTCGGCCGCCTGCTTGCGCGCGGTCGAGCAGCGGCCGCCCTTCACCAGCTTCTCGATCGCCGCCCGCGCCGTGACCAGCGCCGCCGCCGCGTCGCGCGCGCGCACCGCCTCTTCGCGGACCGCCGCCGCCGCCGCGTTGGTGGGATCGCCGCGCAGGATCTCGTCGGCCACCGCCACCGCGACGTCGAACCGCCCCTCGGCCAGCGCGCGCTGCGCCGGCTGCAGCAGCGGATCGATCGCGATCGCGGCGTCGGCGCTCGGGCTCGCCGCGGGCGCGGCGTCGGGCGCGGCCGCGCTGGCGACCGGGGTCGGCGCGCCGCCGCCGCCGCTGGCGACCACCACGGCGATCGCCGCGCCGGCGACGACCGCCGCGCCGCCCAGCGCGATCCATAGCCCGCGCCGCCCGCCGCCCGCGGCGACCGGCTGCGCCGCGTGGGCCGAGGCCGCCGCCGACAGCGTCGTGGCGCCCCCCGCGGTCGCCGCTGGGGTCAGCGCGCTCGGCGGCGCCGCCGCGGGGCCAGGCGCGGTGATCGCCACCCCGGCGACCCGGGTCAGCGCGGCGGCGACCTCGTCGGCGGTCTGGTAGCGATCGTCCGGCGCCTTGGCCAGGAGCCGGGCCACGATCGCCTCGAGCTCGGCCGGCGCGTCGGGCGCCAGCTCGCGCAGGCGCGGCGGCGGCACGTGCAGGTGCATGCCGATCAGCCCGCCGACGCCGTCGCTGATGAACGGCACCCGCCCGGCCACCATCTCGAACAGCACGCAGCCCAGCGCGTACAGATCGGTGCGGTGGTCGACCGCGCGCGCGCCCTCGCACTGCTCGGGCGACATGTAGAGCGGCGTGCCCATGATCGCGCCGGTGGTGGTGCGCGACGCCGCGCCCGGCGCCGCCAGCTTGGCGATGCCGAAGTCGAGCAGCTTGACCCGCTCGCCGCCGGCGACCTCCTCGTCGGGGACCAGGAACACGTTGTCGGGCTTGAGGTCGCGGTGGACGATGCCGGCGCGGTGCGCGGCCGCCAGCGCGGTGGCCGCCTGGCGGGCGATGGTCGCCGCCTGGGCCACGGACAGCCGGCCGATCCGCTTGAGCCGCGCCGACAGCGGCTCGCCGTCCATCAGCTCCATGACGATGTAGGCGCTGCCGTCGGCGGCCCAGCCGAAGTCGTAGATCTCGACGATGCTCGGGTGCTTGATCGCGGTGGCGGCCCGGGCCTCGTTGAAGAACCGCTGCACCTGCGCCTGATCGCGCGACAGCTCGGCCAGCAGCACCTTCACCGCCGCGCGTCGGCCGAGCAGCGTGTGCACCGCGGCGTAGACCGCGCCCATGCCGCCGCGGCCCAGCTCGCGCTCGATCGTGTAGCTGCCCAGCGTCTGACCCAGCACGACGCCGACGGTACTACGCCCGGGCCCGGGCGGGGCGACGGGCGGCCCGCCGCGGCGCAGGGCCGGCCTCGGTCGCGGCCAGGTGCGCGATCGTGGCGTCGACCGCGATCAAGAACGCGCGGATCGACTTGTCGAGCGCCGGCCGCGGCGTGTCCTCGACCTTGGTGTGCGAGATGCCGGGGCTCGACTGCGCGAACACCATCGCGGTCGGCACCACGCCCGCCATCTCGGCGGCGTCGTGCAGCGGGCCCGACGGCAGCTCGGGCGCGGCGCCGGTGACCTGCTTGACCGCGGCGCGGATGAAGCCCATCAGCGTCGGGTCGAACGGCCGCGGCGTGATGTGCAGGAGCGGGCTCCAGGCGACCTCGACGTGGTGGCGGCGCGCCGCCTTGGTCGCGGCCTTGCGGGCGTCCCGCAGCATCTTGGCCAGCACCTTGCCGTCGAGGGCGCGCAGGTCGATCGAGATCTCGGTCGAGCCCGGCACCGCGGTGACGAAGTTGGGCTCGACCTTCACCACGCCGCAGGTCGCGACGACGCGGGTGCGCGGGGTCTTGCCCGAGTACGCGACGCTGATGTCGCGGCACGCCAGCGCGAACTCGGCGGCGGCCAGGAACGCGTCCTTGCGCAGGTGGATCGGCGCCGCGCCCGAGTGCGCGGCCTGGCCGGTGAAGGTGAGCTGGTGGCGCTCGACGCCCATCGTGCCGAGCACGACGCCGGTCGGCTTGCGCATCGCCTCGAGCACCGGGCCCTGCTCGATGTGCAGCTCGAGGTAGGCCGCCGCGTCGAGCCGATCGAAGTACGCGCGCGCGGTGCCCATGCTCGCCAGCGTCACGCCGTTGGCGGCCAGCGCGTCGGGCAGCTTGACGCCCTGGCGATCGACCAGGTGCGCCAGCTCGGCCTCGGCGTCGAGCGTGCCGGCCGACGCCGCCGAGCCGGCCAGGCTGCGGCCGAAGCGCGCGCCCTCCTCGTCGGCCCAGTCGACCAGCCGCAACGTGATCGGCGGCTTGCCGGACTCGCGCGCCCGCCGCAGCACCTCGAGCCCGGCCAGCACGCCGAGCACGCCGTCGAGCCAGCCGCCGCCCGGCACCGAGTCGAGGTGGCTGCCGATGATCAGGCTCCTCGGCGACGCGCCCGGCAGCGTCGCCCACAGGTTGCCGGCGCCGTCGCGCTCGGGCTCGATGCCCAGCTCGTCCTTCAGCTTGGCCGTGAACCAGGCGCGCGCCGCCTGCCAGGGCGGGCCCCACGCCACCCGCTGCGCGCCCTTGGCGTCGGTGGTCAGCGCGGCCAGCGCTTCGAGATCGGCGATCACCCGGGCGGACGTCGGCTTCATCGGCGCGAACGTACCAAGCCTGCGGGTCACCCGATCAGGTTGACGATCCAGATCAGCGACACCACCGCGAGGATCAGGTGCGGCCGCCGGCCGCGCATCAGCGCGTCGGCGCGGCCCCAGACGATCGCCGCGCACGCCGCGATCATCAGCGCCAGCACCACCGGCCCCAGCGGGTGCTCGGCGAACGCCGCCCGCACGTCGCCGTGGCCCAGCGCCACCGTCGAGTGAGTCATCCCGCAGAACGCGCACTTCCAGCTGGTCGCGGTGCGGAACGGACAGCCGGGGCCGTCCTCGACCGCCCACGCCCGGGTCGCGTCCGAGCCGAACGCGCCGATCGCCAGCGCGCCGAACATGAACCCCAGCCACGCCAGCGCGGTCAGGCGCGCCCATAGATCGTGCGGCCTCCGCACCGCGGCCTCCCCGCTCAGCGGCTCGCGCCGGCGGCCAGCACGAACACGAACAGGATCGCTACCAGGGAGATGATCATCAGGATGCTGGCGATCATCCCGCAGATGCGGCCGGCGGTGACGTTGCCGCGGGTCGACGGATCGACCTCGCCGCGCTCGATGCGGCGCAGCTCCTCGTTGCCCATCGACCAGGCGATCGGGCCGAGGATGCCGCACACCACGAGCGACAGGATGCCGTACACGAGGATGGTGCCGCCGCGAGCCGGCACGGGGTAGTAGCCGCCCGCGTAGCCGCCGGCATACCCGTACGCCGGCGGCGGCGGCGGGTAGCCGTAGCCGCCCTGCCCGCGCAGCCGCGCCAGCTCGGCGTTGGCCTGCTGGAGCTGCTGGGTCAAGTTGGCGATCGTCGCGGCGTCGGCCTGCTGGCCCGACTGGGCGTCGCGCAGCTGCTGCTCGAGCGCGCTGGCCCGCGCGACCGCCGCGTCCCACTCGTTGCGGTACATCGCCGCCCTACTTGCTCGACATGATCATGATGCCGAGCAGCATGTTCACGATCGAGATGATGATGCCGGCGAGCGCGAGGCCACCGCCGGTCTTCATGCCGTTCGAGTTCTTGACCTCGTTGTAGCCGATGATCGAGAAGATCAGGCCCAGCAGCGCGCACAGGAACGACAGCACGAAGCCGGCGACCGCCATGCCCGAGGTGCTGGGCGCCATCTGCATCGGCACGCCGTACGGCGGCGGGTAGTAGCCCGGGGGCGGACCCGGCGGGTAGCCCGGCGCGGCGCCCATCGGCGGGGCGCCGTAGGGAGGGGCACCGTACGGCGCCGCACCCGGCGGCGGCGCTGCGGTCGGCAACTGCGCCCCGCAGCTCGAGCACACCACACTGCCATCGAGATTGATCGTCGCGCACCGGGGACAGTTCATCGCGGTTCCTCCGCCCATCAGTGTGCATGGGCGTCCGGGTCGCTGCAACGGCGATCATGAAAAGATCGAACCGCCGGACCGAGGTCCCGCCCGGGGATCTAGACGTGCGCGTTGCCGCTCGCGACCGCGATGATCACGACGACGTAGATGACCTCGATGATCAGCCGGATGATGCTGATCACGATGCCGGCGATCGCGAAGCCGCCACCCGTGACCGCGCCGCCGCTGCGCTTGATCTCGTTGTGGCCCATGATCGAGAAGATCAGGCCGAGCAAGCCGCAGAACACCAGCGAGATCACGAAGCCGGCGATGGCCATGCCCGACGTGCGGGTCGCGGGCGCATAGCCGTACGGCGGCGGGTAGTAGCCGGGCGGCGGGTAGCCGGCAGGCGGATAGCCAGCGGGCGGATAGCCGGGCGGTGGGTAGCTCGCGCCGAGCGGCAGCGGCGCCCCGCAGCGCGCGCACAGCGACGACCCCGCGACGTTCACCATCGCGCAACGAGGGCAGGTCATGGCGCGAGTGTGCCGGTGCACATCCTGGGGTGCAACCGGATCCGGCCTGGGCTAGCACTACTGCGTCAGGCCATCGCCGGCTGCGACCGTCGCGGACGTGGGGGCCTCGCGGCGTACGTCCGGTGCTCGCTCGTCACGTGGGGACACCACGCTCCTCGCTGCGCTCCGGGCGTGCGCCGCGATCCCCCGCACGCCGCTTGGTCTCGCTCGACGCTGACCTGACGTAGTAGTGCTAGCTTGCAGTCGTGCGAGCGACCTCGACCCTCCTCATCCTCCTGTGCGCCTGCGGCGGTGGCAAGTCGAACCCGGACGGCGCCAGCGATGGCACGCCCGGCGACGACGGCACGCCCGCCACCGACGGCACCGTCGTCGACGCGCCCCCGGCGCCGTTCTGTCAGCCCAAGGCCGGCACCGCGCTGCGCCTGCAGCAGGTGGCGACCGCGCTGCGCCAGCCGGTCGGCCTGGCGGCGCCGACCGGCGACAGCCGGCTGTTCATCCTCGAGCAGCCCGGGCGCATCCGGGTGGTCAAGGACGGCAACCTCCTGGCGACGCCGTTCCTCGACATCTCGAACCAGGTCAACGCCACCGACGAGGAGCAGGGGCTGCTGGGCCTGGCGTTCCACCCGCGCTTCGCCGACAACGGCAAGTTCTACGTCTACTACACCGCCAACGGCAGCAACGTCGTCGTCGCCGAGTACACCGCGACCGGCGGGGCCGACACCGCGAACCCCACCGAGCGGCGGCTGATCGCCGACGCCCACCCCTACGGCAACCACAACGGCGGCACGCTCGCGTTCGGCCCCGACGGGTTCCTGTACATCTCGATCGGCGACGGCGGCGGCGCGGACAACTTCCTGCGCAACGGCCAGAACCCCAACTCGAAGCTGTCGAAGATCCTGCGCATCGACGTCGACCACGGCTCGCCCTACGCGATCCCGCCGTCGAACCCGTGGGCCAGCGGCGGCGGCGTGCCCGAGATGTACGCGTGGGGCCTGCGCAACCCGTGGCGGTTCGCCATCGACGGCGCCAGCGGCGACCTGTACATCGGCGACGTCGGCCAGGGCTGGTTCGAGGAGGTCGACCTGGTGCCGGCGGGCCAGGCCGGCAAGAACTTCGGCTGGGCGGTGTTCGAGGGGCCCGACTGCTTCACCGCGGATCCCGACGGCAACGCCGGCTGCAACAACCCGTCGCCGTACGCGGCGCCGCTGCTCGCGATCGATCGGCGCGGCAACGGCGAGAACTCGGTGATCGCCGGCGCGGTCTACCGCGGCAACTGCATGCCGGCCTACGCCGGCACGTTCTTCTTCGGCGACTACGGCTCGGGCCGGGTCAAGACGCTCAAGGTGGTCGGCGGCGCCGCCACCGAGGTCACCGATCGCACCAGCGACGCCGATCCCACCGGCCTGCTGTACCAGCAGCTGGCCAGCTTCGGCGTCGACGGGTTCGGCGAGCTGTACGTCATGGCGCGCACCGCCGGCCGCGTGTACCGGCTCGAGATCGAGTGAGCGACGCGGCCGAGGCCCGGGTGCGGGCCGCGCTGGCCGCCGGCGCTGCGCCGACGCCCGACGACGTGGCCGCGGTGCTGGGGCTCCTCGACCGCGCGCGCGCCGAGTCGGCGCAGCGGTGGGAGGCGATCGGACGCCTGGCGCCGGCCGCCAAGGCCCAGCGCGGGCGGGCCCAGGACGCCGGGCGGCTGCTGGACGAGCTCAAGGCCGCGCTGGCGGCGCCGCTCGACGACGCAGCGCGCCACGCCTGGCGATCGCGGATCGATCGGAGCGGTCGCGGCGGCTGAACTGCGCCCACGGCTCGGCTACACTGGCGCGCCATGGCCGACGACCTTCCCAAGCCCGAGCCGAAAGAGATCGACGAGAAGCTGGCGCTGCAGCTGCGCCACATGATCGAGGACAACGTCCTCAAGGGCGCGCCGTACGGGGAGGAGCGCTGCGACAACTGCCTCTACTACCTCGATCCCGACGACAAGATCGCGTACTGCTGGCACCCCAAGCTGCGCATCCTGGTCGGCGGGAGCTGGTGGTGCCAGTGGTGGGAGAAGATCGAGTAGCCCGCGGCCCGGCGTGCTTTTCGGGCGGCTTCCGGCGACAATCGTGGCGTGCGCGTCGTCGACGAGCTGACCGAAGAGGAGCTGCTGAAGCTCGAGGAATCCGAGCGCGACAACGAGACCGCGGTCAAGGAGGAGGAGGAGGAGGAGCAGGCGGTCGAGGAGGCGCCGCTGGCGGTGCGCCGCTACGGCGCGGTGGTGCGGACGGTGCGCGAGCTGCTGGCCGGCCGCACGGTCGACTTCGACCGGCTGACCGCGCTCGACGCCGAGGAGCGCGAGGCGCTGGAGATCTTGCGCGACGTGATCAGCGGACGGCGCAACCAGGCGTTCACCTACGCCGAGGACCGGCTGCTCGCGCTCAACGAGACGCTGGCGCGGCTGTCGCCGATCCTGGCGATCGCGACGCTGAGCGGCGCCTGGGAGCTGCGCGAGTCGTTCGAGAAGGTGCGGACGGATCTGACGGCGCTGAAGGTGCACCTGTCGGGGATGGAGGCGGCGGAGGAGCAGCTGTTCTTCGGCGAGGCGGAGAAGAAGGCGGAGGAGGAGGACGACGACGACGACGATGAGGGCGACGGCGATGAGGGCGATGACGCGGCGGGCGACGCGGAGGCGGCCGTGGGCGCGGCGACCGACGGCGCGCCGGCCGATGGCGCGGTGAAGCCGAAGAAGCCGAAGAAGAAGAAGCAGCCGCCGCCTGACGCCGCCGCGCCGCCCGCGCCATCGCCGCTCACCGACGAGCCGCCGGCGGGTGACGGCGGAGCGGACGCGTGAGCCTGGCGCCCGACCTGGCGGCGCTGGTGGCCGTCGTGCGCCTGCGCGCCGAGGCCGCGTACCTGGCGCAGCTCAACCGCGGCGCCGGCTTCGCGGACCCGCGGTACCCGACGCAGCTCGACCTGCGCGATCCGGGCGGCGCGGCGCGGCTGGGCATCCTGGCGCTGCGGCCGAGCGACACCCACAAGAAGGCCGCCGCCGCGGTCGCCGCGGCGCTGGCCGTCGCCGAGGCCGCCGCGCCGCCGTCGCCGCTGGCCGCGCTGGCCGGGCGCGCGCGGCTGACGCCCGCCGAACGCGCGCTGGCCGAGCTGGCGGTCGCGGTCGCGATCGACGACGACGCCCGCGCTTACGCCCACGCGCTGGCCGGCAAGCGCAAGGCGGCGCTGTGGCTCGACGTCGCCGGCGCGATCATGCCAGCGCTGGCCTCGGCCAGGGCGCGGGCCGAGGCCAGCCACCCGCGCTCGCCGCTCGTCGACACCGGGCTCATCGCGATCGACGACGCCGGGCTGGTGAGCGCGCACCCGCGGCTCGCGGGCTGGGCGCTGGGCGACGCGCGGCTGCCGGCGCCGCTCGACGAGCTGGCGACCGTGGTCACCGACGATCCGACCTGGCTGCCGGCCAGCGTCGTCGACGAGGCCGCCCGGGTCGCGGGGCGGATCGCCGCCGCCGCGACCGCGGTGCTGGTGCTGGGGCCACGCGGCAGCGGCCGGCGCACCGTGGCCGCGCGGATCGGCGCCGCGCTGGGCCAGACGATCGTCGTGGCCGATCTCGGCGAGCTGATCGCGGCGAGCAAGCCCGACCGCGCGGCGCTGGTGCGGACGCTGCTCGGCGAGTGCTGGCTGCGCGGCGCGGTGCCGGTCCTGACCGGGGCCGACGCGATGGCCAGCGACGCCGACGGCGCGCGCGCCGCGCTGGCCGCGATCGCCCGCGGCCCGGCGCTGGTCATCCTCACCGCCGCCGGCAAGGCCATCACCAGCCTGCCGCTGGGCCGGCCGTTCCACCTGATCCGCATGCCGCGCAGCGACCTCGACGATCGCGAGCGGGCGTGGGCCGCGGCGCTGACCGCGGTGGGCGGCGCGGTGCCGCCGTCGGACGCCGCCGAGCTGGCCGGGCGCTACGTGCTGGGGCCGGGCGCGATCGCCGAGGTCGCCGCCGAGGCGGCGCGGTTCTCGGCGGCGCGCGGCGTCGCGCTCGATCGCGCGGCGTTCGAGGACGCGATCGGCCGCCGGCTGTCGATCCGGCTGGGCGCGTTCGGGTCGCTGGTCAACCGCAAGGCGCGGTTCGACGAGATGGTGCTGCCCGAGGACGTGGTCGCGGCGATGCGCGACATGATCGCGATGGTGCGGCAGCGCTCGACGATCCTCGAGCGCTGGGGCTACCAGCGCCACCTCGGCATCTCGCGCGGCGTCTCCGCGCTGTTCTCCGGCGAGCCCGGCACCGGCAAGACGATGGCGGCGTCGGTGGTGGCCTCGGAGCTGGGGCTGGAGCTGATCCGCATCGACCTGTCGCAGGTGATCAGCAAGTGGGTCGGCGAGACCGAGAAGAACCTCGGCCGGATCTTCGACGAGGCCCACGACGCCAACGCGATGCTCTTGTTCGACGAGGCCGACGCGCTGTTCGGCAAGCGCACCGAGGTCAAGAGCTCGCAGGACCGCCACGCCAACCTCGAGGTCAACTACATCCTGCAGCGGATGGAGAGCTTCGACGGCGTCAGCGTGCTGACCACCAACTTCGAGAGCTCGATCGATCAGGCGCTGCAGCGGCGGCTGAACTTCCGGGTGCGGTTCCCCGAGCCCGAGGTCGACGAGCGCGCGGCGCTGTGGCAGAAGCTCTTGCCGCCGGCGACCGGCCTGGTCGAGGCGCCGTTCGACCGGCTCGCCGAGCGGTTCGAGATGACCGGCGGCTACATCAAGAACGCGATCGTCCGGGCCGCGGTGATCGCCGCGCGCGAGGAGCGGACGCTGACCGTCGACGATCTGTGGACCGGGGCGCACGCCGAGTACGCCGAGATGGGCAAGGTGCTGTCGACCCACACGCGCACGTAGGCGGCGGGGCGGCAGCCGGGCCAGGGCGACGCCGGATGCGGGTCGCGTTCGCGTTCCGCGCCGGGCGCCGCGTCGACGCTTGCGCCGGTCGCATCGAGCCCCTATCGTCCGGCCTCGTCAACCGGGGGACCACGCATGTACGCCGACCAGTCGCAGATGCTCGCCAAGAAGAAGCAGACCGCCTCGATCCTGGCGATCGTCGCCGCGGTGTTGCTGGCGGTGTCGCTGTTCCTGCCGTGGCTCAAGTCCAAGCAGAGCAAGTACGTCAACGCGTCGATGACGCTGTTGTCGTTCAAGGTGTGCAGCGGCGATGGCGACGAGTGCGAGTCGATGTCGAACTTCAAGCTCGCGAAGAAGATGAAGGAGCTCAACGAGCTGTCCTCGAAGAAGGAGGGGACCACGTTCCCGTACTTCGGGCTGATCACGTTGATCGTCTGCCTGGGGGCGGCGGCGGCGATGCTGGCCGGCGGCGTGCTCGGGCTGATGGGCAAGTTCGTGCGGTCGCCGATCGCGATCACGACGGTGGGGCTGCTGGCGGCCTGCCTCGGGCTGATCACGGGGTGCATCTTCGTCGCCGTGAAGCCGGGGGGCGCCGGCGCGATCGGCGTGAGCTGGCCGTTCTTCGTGTTCGGCACCGCGATCGTGATGGGGGTGGCGGCGTGCCAGATGCTGGCCAAGGCGTTCGGGCCGCCCGAGTACGATCCCTACGCGGATCCGATGGCGCCGCAGCCGCCGATGTGAATGATCGGGGCATGACGACCTCTGCCCCGCCGCTCCGCGGCAAGACCCTGTTCATCACCGGCGCCAGCCGTGGCATCGGCCTGGCCATCGCCGTGCGCGCCGCGCAGGACGGCGCCAACGTGGCGATCGTCGCCAAGACCGCGGAGCCCGACCCGCGGCTGCCGGGCACGGTCTACACCGCCGCCGCCGAGGTCGAGGCCGCCGGCGGCAAGGCGCTGCCGTGCGTCGTCGACATCCGCTCCGAGGACGCGGTCGCGGCCGCGGTCAAGAAGACCGTCGAGACCTTCGGCGGCATCGACATCCTGGTCAACAACGCGTCGGCGATCCACCTGACCAACACGGTGTCGACGCCGATGAAGCGCTACGACCTGATGCACCAGATCAACACCCGCGGCACGTTCGTGTGCTCGCAGGCGTGCGTGCCGCACCTGAAGCAGGCCGCCAACCCCCACGTGCTCAACCTGAGCCCGCCGCTCAACATGGAGGCGCGCTGGTTCGCGCCGCACGTCGCGTACACCATGGCGAAGTTCGGCATGAGCATGTGCGTGCTCGGCATGGCCGAGGAGTTCCGCAAGGACGGCATCGCCTTCAACGCGCTGTGGCCGCGCACCGCCATCGCCACCGCCGCCGTCAAGAACCTGCTCGGCGGCGACGCCGCCATGAAGGGCTCGCGCTCCCCCGCCATCATGGCCGACGCCGCCCACGCCATCTTCGCGCGCCCCAGCCGCGCCTGCACCGGCAACTTCTTCATCGACGACGAGGTCCTCGCCGCCGAGGGCGTCACCGACCTCGCCAAGTACGCCATGGTCCCCGACGCGAAGCTCATCCCCGACTTCTTCATCTGAGCCCGCACCGAACCAGCACCGGGGTTGCGGCACACGCGTCCGGGGCTGCGGAGGGCGGTGACGACTTTCCGTGACCCAGGTTCCGGGGTTGCGGAGGCAAATTCGCGGCCGCTCCCAGGTTTCGTTGCGCCCGAGGTCTGCGCCGACCCGGCACGTCGCGTCACCGGCGCCGCGACCGCCGCGTGCCGCACGCCGACGGCGGAAAATCGACCACGCCGCGACGGCGCGCTCGACGAGCACGCAGCGCGGCATGGACGCATCGGTTCCTCAGGCTTCGGCGACCGACACAAACGCGAAGCGCTTCAACCAATAGGTGCCGGCCGGAAACAGCGCCGCCTCGCCGGCGCGCCATCGCTCGCGCGCCGCTCGGTACGCGGCCAGGAAGACGCGGTACCGCGCGAGCGCCTTGATCCGCGATACCAGGCTGCGCGCAGCGATGGTCGGTCGCAGCTCGCTGTCGTCACGGAGCTTCTTCGGTTGCGCGAGCCACGATTGCGCGAGGACCGCCTTCCTGCCGAGCACCGTCTTGCCGGTGCGGCGCCGCTCTGCCGCGAACGCAGCCTCGGCCTCTGCGCATAGCGTACGGAGGCGCGTGCGAAACTCGTCGGCCGGACCGAGCGACGGCGGGATGGCCAGCTCGAGCACGGCGGTCGCCGGCATCGTCCCGTCGGCAGCGAAGAAGTACGTCGGCCGGGTCGTCTCGATCGCCCGACCTTCGAGGAGCGCGCCGAGAGTATTGACGCCAGGCCACTCCTCGACCTTCGCGACCAGGCCGTCCTTGACGGGGTTGGTCGCGGCGTAGACCAGCTTGGCGAGCACGTCGTCGGCGTCGACCAGCCGCACCAGCGACAGCGCCTCGCTGGACCACAGGTTCTCGCGACGACCACGCAGCGCGTTCGTCGCGTTGGCGACGAGCCTGTGCAGGTACGCGCAGAACTCCGAGATGTTCCCGAGGGGGTCGAACACGACCGTGTGATGATGATTCGAGAGCACGCACGCCAGGATCACCACGATCCCGTACTCGATCGCCGCGACGGCGAGGCAATACTCGAACAGCGCGTTCATCTCGTCGTCGGGGCGCAGCAGGAACATCTGCTGGGTGCAGCTCCGCGTGATGAGGTAGTACTCGTTCGGCAGGATCTGGCGAGGCAGCGACACGCCCGCCGGGAAAGCAAACCGCGGGCCCACGCCAACTGCGCGTCAGGACACGACCTCGTTGTCCGGGATGTCCGGCGGCCCGGACGTTCTGGCCGGATTCCGGCCATCGCCGGACAGCGGCGCTCCTTGCATATGTCCGGGCGCCGGACACGGCCAGCAACCCGACACGGCCAGCAACCCCGGACACGGCCAGCAACCCCGGTCCCCCTTGAGCCAGAGCACCAGGCCCATCGGCCCACCAGAGCAACCTCGGTGCGGCGCATGTGCCGCAACCCGCATGTGCCGCAACCCGGTTAGGCACGGCCGCACGCCGGACGGCCGTGCCGATGGTCACGCCGCCAGTGCCGGTCGTGGGGCGGCGAGGCCGACGACCGCGTGATACAACGCCGGCCATGCGTTCGCTCCGTGTTGCCGTCCTGATGGCGCTCTGCGCCTGCGTCGACAAGACGCCGCCTGCACCGGCAGTCGACCCCGCGCTGGTGGCCGAGAACCTGCTGCCAGCGCCGCCGGCCGACATCGCCAACCGCATCGACGCGACCTTCGGTTCCGGCGTGGTCTACCTGGGCAACACGATCGAGTCGGCGCACCAAGGGCCGCTGGTCCCGGGCGACAAGATCTCGATCATCCACTACTGGCAGGTCAACACCGCACCCCCGAAGGGGTTCCGGGTGTTCTCGCACCTCCAGGGCGCTGGCGGCGACTACGCCAACGTGGACCTGACCGATATGCGCAAGGGGCACCCACCGGATACCTGGCGGGCGGGCGAGGTCATCCGCGATCGTCAGACCTTCATCCTCCGCAAGGACTGGCGCTCGCCGACCGCCACGTTGGTGGTCGGCCTATACAAGAAGGGCAGCCCGAAGGTCAGCGATCGCCTGCCCGTCAGCGGCGCCCCAAGCAAGGACGGCGCAGTGCCCGTCGCGACGTTCTCGATCGACCTCAGCAAGCTGCCGCCACCGCCCGGCACCGTGATCGTGAAGAAGGCGACCGGGCCGGTCTCCATCGACGGCAAGGCCGACGAACCTGACTGGCAGACCGCGGCCTCAACGTCGGGGTTCGCGACCGCCGAGGGCGGCGCCGAACCCAAGGGACCGACGGCGGGCAAGCTGATGTGGGACGACCAGTATCTATACGTGTTCGTCTCGGCCACGGACGATGACGTGGCATCGACGTACACGAAGACCGACGAGCCGATCTGGAAGGCCGATGTGGTCGAAGTCTTCATCGATGCCGACGGAAACGGCAAGGGATACGTTGAGTTGCAGGTGTCGCCCACCAACGTGCAGTTCGACACGTGGTGGCCGACGGGCCGCAGCGCGCCCGACGACAAGGCGTACTCCGCGGGGATGAAGACGGCGGTCAACGTGCGCGGCACGGTCAACGCCGGCAACGGTGACGATCAAGGCTGGGACGCGGAGCTCGCGATCCCCCTCGCGGCGGTGAAGGGGCAGGATTCGGCGATGGCAGTGCGCGTGCCGCCGCAACTTGGCGACACGTGGCGCGTGAATGTCGTCCGGGTCGACTTCCCGAAGGGGAGCCCCCAGGCCGGCGCCGCCTGGAACCGCATCCGGGCTAGCGACTACCACTCGCTGGACCGGATGCTGACGGTGAAGTTCGGCGACGCCACTGGGAGCCTGCTTGCCGGCGCGCCGGGGGAAGCGAGTGGAGCCATGCCGGTGCTCACGCCGATGCCCGCGGTGACGCCGGGCGCCAGCAACCCCGGTGCCCCCGCCAGCAACCCCGGTGCCCCCGCCAGCAACCCTGGTGCCCCCGCCAGCAACCCCGGTGCCTCCGCCAGCAACCCCGGTGCGGCGGCGCCGGCGCCCGGTGCGGCGGCGCCGGCCAGCAACCCCGGTGCGGCGGCGCCGGCGCCGGCTGCAGGGTCTGGGAGCGCCCCGACCCTGCAGCCGGGGAAGCCGAGCGTGCGCGCCCCGGCGCCAGGGCCGACGGCGCCGCCGGCGACGCGCTAACCTCTGCCGATGAGGCGTTCGCTCGCGCTCCTGGCGGTGGTGGTGGCCTGCGGTCCGGGGCCACGCAAGGTCGGCGGCCAGCCGAGCTGGCGCCGGCCGACGGCGCCGACGGCGGCGGTGGCGCCGCCTGCGGGGAGCCCGGCGGCCCCGGTGCCGCTGCGGCTGGCGCCGACGGCGGCGGCGGTGACGGCGTACAACGATCCGCCGCAGACGCCGGCGCCGTCGACGCCGCTGGGCGACGCGATCGCGGCCGAGATCGCGGCGCTGGCGCCACCGACGGCGCGGCCGGTCGCCGACGGGCGCCTCTACGCGGCGGCCAGCGAGCTGGCGGCGGTGATCCCGGCCGAGGGCATCCTGCCCTACCCGCTGGTCGAGTTCGCGCTGTGGCACCGCGGCATCATCGAGCCGTCGCCCAACATGCTGGTGGTGTGGGGCCCGGTCGATCAGCCGGCGCTGATCGTCGAGCACCTGCGCCCGCGCCTCGCCGAGATCCTCCACGACGAGCCCCAGCGCCGCTTCGGCGTCGGCGCCGCGGCCCGCGGCGATCGCGCCGCGATCATCGTCATGCTCCAGGCGTCGTTCATCGAGCTCGCGCCGGTGCCGCGCGCGCTCGCGGTCGACGGCCAGGCGCCGCTGACCGGCCGGGTCGCCGCCGGCTTCGTCGAGCCCGAGGCCTTCGTCACCGCCACCGACGGCGCGGTCCACCGCGTGCCGCTGACGGTCGCGGCCGACGGCGCGTTCGCCGGCCGCCTGGCCTGCGCCGGCCACCCGGGGCGGCTGCAGGTGGAGGTCGCGGCCAGCGACCACACCGGCTCGACGGTGCTAGCCAACTTCCCGCTGTGGTGCGGCGAGCCGCCGCCGCGCGAGCTCACCGCGGTCGTCGATCCCGAGGACACCACGATGGTGACCTCGGCCACCGACGCCGAGGCGCGCCTGCTGCTGTTGCTCAACCGCGATCGCGCCGCCGCCGGCCTCCCCGCGCTGGCCGCCGACCCCGCCGCCGCCGCGGTGGCCCGCGCCCACAGCCAGGACATGCGCGACCACGGCTTCGTCGGGCACATCTCGCCGACCACCGGCAGCGCCGCCGATCGCGCCGCCGCCGCCGGCATCCGCTCCGGCGTGATCCTCGAAAACATCGCGCGCGCCTACGGCCCCGCCGAGGCCGACAACGGCCTGATGAACAGCCCCGGCCACCGCGCCAACGCGCTGTCGAGGAGCGCGACCCACGTCGGCATCGGCGTGGTGCTCGGCGCCGAGGTCGGCGGCCGCCGCGAGCTGTTCGTGACCGAGATGTTCACCCGCGTGCCGCCGCCGCTCGATCCGGCAGCGGCCCACGCCCGGGTCGCGGCGCTGCTCGGCGCCGACGACGGCCCCGCGGCCGACGCGGCGCTCGACGCGATCGCCGGCGAGTTCGCGGCGGCGCTGGCCCGCGGCGTGCCCCGCGCCGACGCCAAGCGCGTGGTGGCGCGCCGCCTCGACGAGGTCAGCGCCCGCTACCGCCAGGCCGCCAGCGTGGTCACCGCGGTCACCGATCTCGACGCGCTGGTCGCCCACGAGCTGCTCGGCGACATGGCCGCCGACAAGGTCGGCATCGGCCTGGCCCAGGGCCCGCACCCCGAGCTGGGCGACGGCGCCTACTGGGTGGTGCTGGTGCTGGCGCGCACGCGGTGATCGCGCGCCGCCGCCCGCCGCCGCTCAGCCCGCGGCCGCGATCGCGCTGGCCCGCAGGTGCGCGACCTCGAGCGCGTCGGCCCACGCGTACAGCGCCGCGCCGGTGTCGCGCGGCAGCGCCCGCAGCCGCGCGCGCTCGCCGGCCGGGACCGCCGCCGCCAGCGCCGCGATCACCGCCGCCGCCGGCTCCGTCGCGTCGCCGCCGGTCAACGCCCGCGCGGTGATCGCCAGCACCGCGGCGACATCGTCGGCTGCGCTCGCGCCCGGCCGCGGCCCGACGCCGGCCACCATCACCGTCGGGATCGTCGCCTCGGCCAGCACCACCGTCGCCGCGCCGATGCCGCCGTGGACCGCGCCCTGCTCGTGGATCACCACGCACGCCCGCGCCAGCCGCTTCAGCAACCGCAGCGCGTCGTCGATCGTCGCCGGCTCGGTCGCCGCGGCCACCGGCGCGCCGGCCGGCGCCTCGAACACCGCGGTCCGGGTCGCGCGATCGAACGCCAGCGCGCGCTGCACGAACGGCGTCGCCACCCGCGCCAGCGCGGTCATCCACGCGATCGCGCGATCGCCGACGTCGCCGTCGTCGAACCGCTCGATCACCACCGAGCGATCGAGGCCGGCGTCGACCGCCCGCGCCAGCCGCGACCAGCCGGTCGCACCCAGCGGGCTCTCGAACCGGTAGCGGCCCTCGGCCGGCGCCGGCTCGTCGACCGCGAGCTCGGCGATCGAGTGCGGGCGGGTGTCGCGCCGCCGCCGCGGCACCGCCAGCGCCGGCCCGGCGCGCTCGCCGAGATCGATCGCCTCGAGGTCGGCGCGCACCGCCGCGATCGACGGGTAGCGCTCGGCCGGGCTCTTGGCCAGGAGCCGCGCCAGGATCGCGTCCCAGCCCGGCGCCAGCCCGGCGGCGACGGAGGTCGGCGCCGGCGCCGCCTCGCCGAGGTGCTGCGCGACGAAGTCCGGCCCCAGGAACGGCAGCCGCCCGGCGAGCGCCTCGAACAGCGTCACGCCGAGGCCGTACAGATCGGCGGCGATCGTGATGGGCGCGCCGGTGATCTGCTCGGGCGACATGTACGCCAGCGAGCCGATCAGGCCGCCGGTCTGGGTCTGGCCGAGATCCACCAGGTGCGCGACGCCGAAGTCGCCGAGCTTGGCCGAGCCGCGCCCGTCGAAGAACACGTTGGCCGGCTTGAGATCGCGGTGGACCACGCCGCGGTGGTGGGCCAGCTCGAGCCCGCCCAGCAGCTCGAGCCCGAGCCGCCGCACCTGCGCGCCGGTCAGCCGCTCGCCGGCCGCCAGCCGCTGCGCCAGCGAGCCGCCGCCCAGGTACTCCATCACCAGGAAGCCGTGATCGAGCGACGCCTCGTAGACCTCGACCAGCGCCGGGTGCTTGAGCCCGGCGGCGATCCGCGCCTCGCGCACGAACCGCTCGTAGGCCGCGCTGCCGCGCGCCGCCTCCGCGAAGTACATCTTGATCGCGACGGTGCGGCCGGTGGTCTCGTCGATCGCGCGGAACACCCGGCCGCTGGCCCCGGCGCCGAGCAGGCCGTCGAGCCGGTAGCGCCCGGCGACGATCTCGCGCTGGCGATCGACCACCGCCGGCCGCGCCGCCTGGGCCGCGCGCAGGAACTCCGACAGCTCCGGCGTCACGCTCGCGTCGTCGGCGCGCAGCCGGGCCAGCGCCGCCCGCGCGGCGTCGGTGAGGCCGAGGCCGGCCAGCGCCACCACCAGGTGCCGCCGCGCCTCGCCCGCGGTCGCGGCGTGCTTGCTGGCCTCTTGCAGGTAGCGCACCGCGACGTCGTAGCTGGCCCGGGCGGTGAGGATCCGCCCCAGCCGCAGCACGATCGCCGCGCGCTCGTCGGCCAGCGCCAGCTCCAGCGCGCGCTCGAGCAGCCGCACCGCCTCGCGATCGCGGCCAGCGGCCTCGAGCAGGCGCGCCGCGTCGTGGTCGCGGTGCGCGCGCTGGTACAGCTCGATCGCGCGGTCGCGCTGGCCCAGGCGCTCGGCCAGCTCGGCGGCCGGCCCGTGGCGGCGGTGCCGGGCGTAGACGTCGAGCGCGATCGCGGCGCCGGCGTCGTCGCCCACCAGCCGGGCGTGCAGCGCGGCGATCGTCGCCTCGGCCTTGCCCTCGAGCGCGGCGCCGAGCGCCCGGCCCAGGTCGCCGGCCGCGTCCCACGCCGCCGCCGCCGCCTCCCACTCCCAGATCTGCTCCCACACCCGCGCCGCGCCGACGTGATCGCCGGCCGCCGCCGCCGCCGCCGCCGCCTCGGCGTGCCGGCCCGCGCGCAACAGCGGGTCGTTGTCGTCATTGATCGCCACCGCTGGCAATGGTACACGGCCCGCGCGATGAAGACCCGCAGCGCCCATCGTTCGCTCCTGATCGTCGGTTCGGTCGCCCTCGACGACATCGACGGCCCGTTCGGCCTCCACAAGGACGTGCTCGGGGGCTCGGCCTCGTTCATCGCCCGCGCGGCGTCGTACTTCACCCGCGACGTGTCGGTGGTGGCGGTGGTCGGCGACGACTTCCCCCAGCACTACCTCGACGAGATGACCGCGCTCGGCATCGACGCCACCGGCGTCGAGCGCCAGGCCGGCGAGACCTTCCACTGGGCCGGCCGCTACTCCGACGACCTCGCCTCGCGCGAGACCCTCGACACCAAGCTCGGCGTCTTCGCCAGCTTCCAGCCGCGGCTGTCGCCGGCCCAGCGCGACGCGTCGCTGGTGTTCCTCGGCAACATCGACCCGATCCTGCAGCGCGACGTCGTCGAGCAGACCCGGGCGCCGCTCTTGGTCGCGGCCGACACGATGAACTTCTGGATCGGCGGCAAGCGCGCCGAGCTGCTGCGCACGCTCGAGCGCGTCAACACGCTGCTGCTCAACGACGAGGAGGCCCGCCAGCTCGCCGAGGAGCACAACCTGTGCAAGGCCGCCGCCGGCATCCTGCGCATGGGCCCGTCGTCGGTCGTCATCAAGCGCGGCGACGCCGGCGCGCTGTTGTTCCACCAGGGCGGCACGTTCGGCGTGCCGGCGCTGCCGCTCGAGGACGTCCGCGATCCGACCGGCGCCGGCGACAGCTTCGCCGGCGGCTTCATGGGCTACCTGGCCTACGCCGGCACCCTCGAGCCGCGCGCGATCCGCACCGCGATGATCGTCGGCAGCGTGATGGCGTCGTTCGCCGTCGAGAAGTTCTCGGTCGACGGCCTGCGCGGGCTGGCCGCCGAGGCGATCCAGCAGCGCTTCGACGCGTTCACCGAGCTGACGCGCTTCGATCAGGTCCGGCTGTAGCCGCCGGCAGCGGCGCCGCCGCGGGCAGCCGCGGCACCACCAGGTGCACGTACAGGCCGGCCAGGCCGACCGCCAGCCACGCCGCCGCCGGGATCGTCGCGATCAGCAGCCGCACCCGGCCGAAGAACAGCGCGGTCGTGAACTTGTCCCAGTCGTAGCTGCGGCCGTCCCACCGCACCCAGTCGTAGCCGCTCCAGCCCATGATGTTGAGCGTGTAGAGCGCCAGCGACGCCGGCAGCCAGAACACGGTCACCCAGCCGATCGGCCGCAGCACCAGGCCGTTGCTGTCCCACGGCCCGGTCGACATCGACACCGCGAAGCCGGCGGCCAGCCCGACCAGCGCGAACAGCCCGAGGTGCCACAGCGAGATGAAGCGCACCATCGGCTCGGCGTCGAAGCCCTCGACCGACGCCGACGCGACGCTGGTGTCGATCAGCGCGCGACCGCGCAGGAACAGCGTGTACTCGCCCGGCAGCGCCACCCGGCTGTCGGTGTACGGCACCAGCATGCCGATCACCGCCAGCGCCGCGCCGCCGACGATGATCCACCGCGCGTAGGGATCGCGGCGGCGCAGGATGCGGATGATCAGCCCGGCGCCGACGATCGACGCGCCGAACCACGGCCCCCACCAGGTGCGGGTCGACAGCGCCGCGGCGCCGCCCTGCCGCGCGACGACGAAGCCGATCGTCAGCGCGCCGCCCAGCGCCAGCGCGCCGGCCACCACCACCGGCGGCAGCGCCTTGCCGGCCGGGGTCGCCAGCACCACGCCGATCACCGCCAGCAGCATCGGCACCACCAGCGCGAAGGTCGGCCCGTCGCCGAGCACCGACCACACGGCGCGGACGTGCTGCAGGTCGACCGCGATCGGCACCACCGACGCCAGCGCGAACGCCAGCCCGCCCAGGAGCGCCACCCGGCGCAGATCGCCGCCGACCTCGAGCCCGATCCAGCGCACGCCGAGGTAGCGGTCGCCGGTCAGGTTGGGCTCGTCGTCGTCAGCGCCGCCCACGCCGCGCGGCCGCACCAGCTGCGCGGCGAGCTCGGGATCCTCGAAGTCGGCGCCGCACGCCTTGCAGCGGCGCGCGTCGGCGTCGTTGTCGCGATCGCAGATCGGACACAGCATCGCGGCTACTCCGCGGCGGCGTCGTCGTCGCCGTCGGCCCGGGGCGGCGCGTAGAACTCGGCGATCAGCTTGTCGTCGAAGTCGTCGGCGAACCGCCCGACGCCCGACACCAGCGTCGCCAGCTCGTGGGCGTCGAGGCCCTTGCGCGAGCGGCCGGCGTGCAGCACGACCCAACCGTCGGGCTGCACCGCGAACGCGGCCATGCCGCCCATGAACGCGTTGTGCTCGAGCAGCTTCTGGAAGAACGCCTCCTTGCGCTCGACCGGCGGCGCCTTGAACAGCGGCGCGATCGCCACCACCGCCGAGCCCGAGGCGCCGACCATCACGATGGCCGAGCCCCACTGCATGCGGAACAGACCCTCGCCGTGCGGCTCGGCCTTGTCGCGCAGGCCAGCCTCGGTGAGGAGCGAATCGATCGACGGGAACTCCGACATGGCCGCGAGCTTACAGCGCCGCCCCGGCGGCCGGGCGGCTCGGGCGCGCGATCGTGGTACGACCCGACGGTGACCGCGACCAAGAGCCTGTGGGCCTGGGGCGACGCCGCCCGCTTCCCCGACGACGCCGCCCGCCGCCGCCTGGCGCAGGCGGCCCGCGCGCTGACCGGCGGCGTCGAGCCGACGCTGCGCCCGCTGCCCGCCGACGATGACGCCCGGATCCCGGCCGGCCGGCTGGCCGCGGCGGCCGCGCCGGCGCCGCTGCGCCCGCTGCTGTCGGAGCTCCCGCGCGATCGCGCCGCCCACGCCTACGGCCGCGGCTACCCCGATCTCATCCGCGGCTTCGCCGGCGACTTCGCCGCGGCGCCCGATCTGATCGCGCGGCCGCGGACGGCGGCCGACGTGGCCGCGCTGCTCGACTGGTGCAGCGCCGCGCGCCTGGCGGCGATCCCGTACGGCGGCGGCACCAGCGTGGTCGGCGGCGTCGAGCTGCCGCTCGCGGCCCGCGGCGACTTCGCCGGCGTGGTGACGCTCGATCTCGAGCACCTGGCGGGCGTCGTCGAGCTCGACGCGACGTCGCTGTCGGCGCGCATCGGCGCCGGCATGCGCGGCCCCGATCTCGAGGCGGCGCTGGCGCCCCACGGCCTGACCTTGCGCCACTACCCGCAGTCGTTCGCGTTCTCGACGCTGGGCGGGTGGCTCGCGACCCGCGCCGGCGGCCACTTCGCCACCGGCCCGACCCACATCGACGACTTCTGCCAGGCGCTGACCGTGGTCACGCCGCGCGGCACGGTCGCGACCCGCCGGCTGCCGGCGTCGGGCGCGGGGCCGGCCCCCGAGCGCCTGTGGCTCGGCTCCGAGGGCGCGCTCGGCGTCATCACCGACGCGTGGATGCGGGTGCAGCGCCGCCCGCGCTGGCGCGCCGGGGCCACCGTCAAGTTCCGCTCGTTCGCCGCCGGCGCCGCCGCGGCCCGGGCGCTCGCGCAGTCCGGGCTGCAGCCCGCCAACTGCCGCCTGCTCGATCCCGCCGAGTGCCTGCTGCACCAGGTCGCGTTCGACGGCACGGCGGTGATGATCCTGGGCTTCGAGTCGGCCGATCACCCGCTGGGGCCGTGGCTCGAGCGCGCCCTCGAGCTGGCGCGCGACGCCGGCGGCGCCGTGGCCTCCGGCCCGACCTACGCCGACGCCACCGCCGAGGCCGAGGAGCCGGGCCGCGCCGCCGAGGCCGGCAGCTGGCGCAAGGCCTTCGTCGACGCGCCCTACCTGCAGAGCGCGCTGGTGTCGCTGGGCGTCCTCGCCGACACCTTCGAGACCGCGTGCACCTGGGATCGCTTCGACGAGTTCCACCGCGCGGTCACCGCCGCCACCACCGAGGCCCTGCGCCGCACCGTCGGCGGCGGCCTGGTCGCCTGCCGCCTGACCCACGTCTACCCCGACGGCGCCGCGCCCTACTACACGTTCGTCGCGCCCACCCGCGTCGGCGACGAGCTCGCCGTGTGGCGCGAGGTCAAGGCCGCCGCCTCCGAGGCCCTGCTCGCCGCCGGCGGCACCATCACCCACCACCACGCCGTCGGCCGCGTCCACCACCCGTGGTATCAGCGCGAGCGCGACCCGCTGTTCGGCGCCGCCCTCGCCGCCGTCAAGCGCGACCTCGATCCCGCCGGCGTTCTCAACCCCGGCGTCCTCGTCTAGCCCCGCGTCACGCTCCGGGCCGTTTCGGGTGGGGCCCCGGCGAATGCCGGGGGAGGGTCTTTTCGAAAGACCCTCGAAGGTCTCAGAACTCGATCCGGACCACGCCGCCCACCGTCGTCGCGCTCACGGTCGGCGCGACCAGCACCTCGCGCTTGCGCGGCCCGCGGGCGTTGAGCGGGCGCTCGCGGCCCTTGCCGGCGGCGATGTAGCCCCGGTACAGGAAGAACGCCGCGGCCGCGCCGCCGACGATCGTCAGCGGCACGCCGATCTTGGTCAGCAGCTCGCCGCGCAGGCCGGCGTCGCAGGCGTCGGACTGCGACGGGGTCAGCGTGGTCGGCTTGTTCGAGCAGTCGGTGCCGCGCGGCACCTTGTCGGCGTTGGGGTCGATCAGGCCGAACTTGCCGTACGCCCACAGGCCGACGCCGGTGACCGTGGCCGCGGTCGACACCCAGAACAGCGCCCGCGCCCCGCCACCCGGGTGCTCGTCGTCGCTGACGCCGCCCGCGATGATGCCGCCGCCACCGCCGCCACCGCCGCCACCACCACCACCACCACCATCGCTGCCGCCGCAGCTGGCCAGCGCGTTCTTCTCCAGCTCGACCTCCTGCTTGCTGTCCTTGCCGCCCTCGACGGTCACGGTGCCCTCGTAGGCCAGGTAGCAGTCGGTCTCGACCTTCAGCTTGTAGTCGCCCGCGGCCAGGCCCTCGAGCCGGGCGGTGCCGCCCGACAGCGACGCCTTGCGCTCACCGTCCAGGAACACCTCGCCGCGCTCGACGTTGGCCTTGACGATCAGCGTGCCCTGGTTGGAGACGCCGGTGATCTTCGCGTAGAGCTTCTTGCCCAGCGCGGTGATGTCCGCGCTCGACGCCTCGCCCGCGGGGGCCAGGTCGCTGGTGGTGCGCTCGACCGACTTGGTCGCGACGTTCAGCAGCTTGAGCGAGATCTGGTAGTTGGCGCCGCTCTTCTGGATGTGGCCGAAGACCAGGCGGTCGGCGGCCAGCTCGGTGCCGATGCCGGCCATGCACGCGTTCGCCTCGTTGTCGCAGCCCGACAGGAGCTTCATCTCGACGAGGCTCTTGTCGCTGCCCGCGGCCAGCGTGAACGGCCCCGAGCTCAGCCGGGCCCGCGCCCGCAGCGCGTCGGTCAGCGCCTCGGCGTACTGCGCCGCCTTGGCGTCGGGCGTGTCGGATTCCTCCACGACCTCGAGGCCGAGGACCGCGATCGACGGCTTCGCCAGAGCCGGACGGGCAACCGTCAGGCCGAGCAGCGAGACCAACAAGACCAAGACGCGCTTCATGGAGACTCCCTGGCGAACCCGGGCAGTATACACGCGCGGCCGGGCGGTTCGGGTGGACATCCGAGCGCGAAATCACGCGCCGCGGTAGCCTGCCGCCCGTGGCGCTGACCGCCGGCCGTACCCTGTCGTCACGGGTCCTTGCGGGCTTCGTGGTGCTGATCGTGGTGTTCACCGCCACGATGGTGTGGATCGTGTCGTACATGAACGATCTCCGCTCGGAGATCGCGCTGATCCGCACCAGCTACCTGCCCCTGACCGTCACCTCCAAGAACCTCGCGGTCCAGCAGCGCGACCTGCTCGGCTACCTGAAGGAGGAGCTCCCCGGCGAGGCCACCCCGACGGTGGTCGCCCGGCGCCTGGCCCGGATGCGCACCAACCGCCAGGGGCTGCTCGACCAGCTGCGCGCGACCCTGGTCGGCATGCGCGCCATGCCGCGCGGCCACGGCCCGGCCGCGACGCGGCAGCTCGACAAGCTGGCGGGGATCGAGCGCGCGGTCACCGCGCTCAACACGCCCTACGAGAAGATGCTGGTGTCGCCGCCGCTCGATCGCACGGTCAAGTCGGACCCGCCGCAGGCCGACCCGGTGAAGCTGACCGAGGCGATCCGCGCCCGCGACACGCTGCTCGAGGCCGAGGCCCGGCTGATCGTCTCGCTGACCGAGCTGGCCGACAGCCTCCGGATGCGCACCGAGCGCATCGCCGGCAACCTCGAGCGCAACGCGCGGCGGCTGCGGCTGTTCACCGGCGTGATGGGCGTCATCGCGGTGGCGATCGGGCTGCTGATCACCACCTGGGTCATCCTGTCGCTGCGGCCGCTGGGCCGGCTCAACAGCGCCGCCCGCCGCATCGCCGCCGGCGACTACGCCAGCCGCATCGACGAGCGCGGCCCGGCCGAGGTGGCCGACCTGGCCCGCGAGTTCAACGCCATGGGCCGCGCCGTCGAGGAGCGCCAGCGCGAGGTGGTGCGCGCCGAGCGCCTGGCCGCGGTCGGCAAGATGGCCGCGATGATCACCCACGAGGTGCGCAACCCGCTGTCGTCGATCGGCCTCAACGCCGAGCTGCTCGAGGAGGAGCTGGCCGCGCTCAACGCCGGCGACGAGGCCCGGCAGCTGTGCCACGCGATCGGCCGCGAGGTCGATCGGCTGACCGCGATCACCGAGGAGTACCTGACCTTCGCCCGGCTGCCGACGCCCCGGCTGGCCGCCGGCTCGGTGGTCGCGCTGGTCGACGACCTGGCGCGCTTCGTCAAGGACGACCTGGCCAGCCGCGGCGTGACGCTGACCGTGGCCCACGCCGACGGGCTGCCGCCGGCCCGGCTCGACGAGGGCCAGATCCGGCAGTCGCTGATGAACCTGGTGCGCAACGCGGCCGAGGCGGTCGGCAGCCGCGGCGGCGGCCACGTCTGGATCCGCACCCGCGCCGACGACGACGGCGTGGCGATCGAGGTGGCCGACGACGGGCCCGGCATCGCGCCCGAGCTGCGCGATCGGCTGTTCGACCCCTTCGTGTCGACCAAGGACGGCGGCACCGGGCTGGGCCTGGCGCTCAGCCACCAGATCGTGCGCGACCACGGCGGGGCGCTCACCGTCGCGTCGCCGCCCGGCGCCGGCGCGACCTTCACCGTCCGCCTGCCGCGGGCGTGACGGCCCGCCCAGGCGCGGCGCGCGGTCGCGCGAGTTGCATCGGCGGGCGCTCCCGGGCGACAATTCCACGCTCGCCCACGCATGTCGACCGAACCACCTCCTGACAGCGACTCCCCGAGCGACAAGCGCCGTCACCACCGCGCCGGCGTCACGCTGCTGGTCGAGTACGAGGGCGCCGACGAGTTCCTCGTCGATTACACCGACAACCTGTCGACCGGCGGCACCTTCGTCGCGACCGTCCGCGAGCTGCCGGTGGGCAGCGCGGTGCGGCTGGCGCTGTCGTTCCCGGGGCTGGTCGAGGCGATCACCATCGACGGCGTCGTGCGCTGGGGCCGGGCCGGCGACGAGCCCGGCGTCGGCATCGAGTTCCTCGCCACCGAGGGGCAGAAGCGCCTGGCGTCGCTGATCGAGCGCATCCGCGCCCGCGATCCCAAGGTCGTGGCGCGGGTGGTGCGGGTGCTGGTGGTCGAGGACAACCCCCACGTCGCGGCGCTGATCGGCGAGGGCCTGGCCGGCTCGAGCCGGCGCTCGGCCGACGTGTCGTTCGCGGTGCGCACCGCCACCAACGGCAAGGACGCGCTGGCGCTGCTCGAGCAGGAGCGGTTCGACGCGATGTTGATCGACGTCTACCTGCCGGTCATCGACGGCGCCAACGTCATCGAGCAGGTGCGGCACCGCCTCGGCCTGCGCGACCTGCCGGTGATCGCGGTGTCGGCCGGCGGCGAGGCCGCGCGCACCGCCGCGCTGGCCGCCGGCGCCAACATCTTCATCGACAAGCCGATGCGGCTGCGCCAGGTGATCGAGACGATGCGCACGCTGCTGCCCTGATCGGCCGCCGGGGCCGCGTGGTAGGTTGCGCGCCATGCTCTCACCCAAGCCCACGTACGACGTGGTGGTGCTGCCCGGCGACGGCATCGGCGTCGAGGTCGCCGCCGACGCCCGGGCCCTGCTCGACGCGCTGGCGCCCAAGCTCGGCGTCCAGCTCGCGATCACCGAGATCCCCTGCGGCGGCCGCTACTACGTCGAGCACGGCGAGCGCGACTGGCCGGTCGGCAGCGAGGAGCGCTGCCGCGCCGCCGACGTGATCCTGCTCGGCGCCGTCGGATGGAACGGCCCCGACGGCCAGCCGGCGACCATGAAGGACGGCAAGATGGCCGGGTGGTCGCCGGTGATCGGCAACCGCATCAAGCTCAACCTCTACGCCAACGTCCGACCGATCAAGCTCCTGCCCGGCGTGCGCCACGGCCTGTCGGGGCGGTTCCTGCAGGCCTGGGAGCCGGGCCAGGTCGACATGATCTTCGTCCGCGAGAACACCGAGGGCCTGTACAGCGGCATCGGCGGCCGGGCCGGCGACGCGGCGATCGACACCCGCGTCATCACCCGCGCGGCGTCGCGGCGGGTCATCAAGAAGGCGTTCGAGCTGTCGCGGGCCCGGGGCACCGGCGCGCCGCTCGACGGCAAGAAGCGCGTGACCTGCGTGGTCAAGCACAACGTGCTGCACGGCTGCAAGCTGTTCCTCGACGTCTACCGCGAGGTCGCGGCCGAGTTCCCCGACGTCGCGCAGGACGTCGCGATCGTCGACTCGTTCGCGATGTTCATGTTGCTGCGCCCCGAGAGCTACGACGTCGTCGTCTCGACCAACATGTTCGGCGACATCCTCACCGACCTCGGCTCGGTGCTGCAGGGCGGCATGGGCATGGCGGTCGGCTGCAACGTCGGCGACGACCACGCGATGTTCGAGCCGATCCACGGCAGCGCGCCGCCGATGGCCGGCAAGGACGTCGCCAACCCGCTGGCGATGCTGGGCGCGACGGCCGAGGCGCTGCGCTGGCTGGGCCGCCGCCACGGCGACGAGCGGCTGGTGCGCGGCGCCCGCGCCGTCGACGACGCGATCGCGGCGATCGTCGCGCGCGGCCAGCCGCTGACCGGCGATCTGGTCGGCCCCGATCGCGCCGCGCCGCGCTCGGTGGTGGCCGCGGCGGTGACCGCCGAGGCGCTGGCGCGCCTGAGCTGAGCGCGGCCGCGCGATGAGCTACCGCGACGATCGCGACGCCGACCAGGCCCGGATCGCGGCGCTCGAGGCCGACCTGGCCCGGGCCGAGGCCAAGATCGCCGCGCTCGAGGGCCGCGGGCCGACGGCGCTGGTGCCCGCCGGCGGCGGCGCCCTGGCGCGCGCGACGCCCGGCCCGTCGATGGCCTCGCGGTGGATGGGCGCGCCGCTGCGCCTCGAGCTGAGCCGCGCGTTCGCGCACGCGTTCCCGCGCGATCAGTTCGAGCGGCTGATCGAGCGCATCCGCGCCGTGACCGGCGAGCCGGGCCGCAGCGAGCTGTTGCGCGCGTCGCTGACCTGGTCGTCCACCACCAGCGATCGCGGCGTCGGGCCGTTCCTGACGGTGATGATCGCGGTCAGCGCGCCCGCGCCCGGCGCCGACCCCAGCACCGGCCGCACCACGCTGACCGTGGCCGATCGCCTGGGCCAGCTGGCGGGCGCGGTGTTCGGCGGCGTCGGCGGCGGCGTCGGCGGTGGCGCGCTGGCCGGGCCGATCGCCGCGGCGGTGGCGGTGCCGGTGCTCGCGCCGGTGTTCCTGCTCGGGTGGCTGGGTGGGGTCTACGGCGTGACCCGCGCGCTGTATCGCCGCGCGGCCCGCCGCCGCGCCGCGGCGCTGCAGCGGCTGTTCGACGCGCTGGCGGCCGAGCTCGAGCCGGCGCCCCCGCCCTGAGCGCGCGTCGTCGTTGACACCGCCACCGGGGCGATGGCGTAGTGACGGCATGCGCACCCCCGCCGTCGTCGTCGTCGTCGCGCTCGCCGCGATCCCCCTGGCCGCCCGCCCCGCCGCGGCCGGCGTCACGCTCGTCCGCGGCAGCGGCGCGATCGCCAGCCTGTCGCACACCTCGGCCGACGGCTGCGTCCACACGGTCGCCGAGATCGCCGCGGTCCAGGGCGCGGGCGGCGAGGTCGCCAGCGGCGTCTACGTCACCGGCTCGCAGGAGGACGTCTGCGCCGGCACCGGCAACGGCTTCGCCGGCTACAGCCCGGGCGGCTTCACCGGCGTCGGGCTGCTGTTCGGCCGGGTCCACGCGACCGTGGCCGCGCCGTCGTACTCGGGCGGCGCCGACGTCACCTTCGCGATCGACCTGACCTGGCTGGGCGCCGGACCGATCAGCCGCAGCCACGACGTGTGGGACGACGGCAGCGCGATCACCGTGCAGTGGAACGCCAGCCGCGCGGCGATCACCGCCGGGTCGGTCATGGCCGACGGCGTCGCGCTCGACGTCGACGGCGCGCTGCTGGCCCGCGAGCTGAGCGCGACGATCAGCCGCTGAGCGGCGCTGACCGGCCGCGCGCTCAGGGCGCCGCGGCGGCCTCGGCCTCGCGCTCGACCACCTCGCCGATCCGCCGCGCCAGCTCGTCGCGATCCTCGCGCGCGATCCACGGCAGCGCGACCCGGGCCCGATCGTCGCCGGCGGCGGTCGAGAACCGCAGGTAGTCGCCCAGCACCGACACGCAGAACCGCGACCGGCAGGTGATCGTCAGGTCGCCCTTCTTGCCGGCGATCACCACCTGGCCGTCGGCGCTGGCCTCGAGCACGCGCTCGGCGCGGTGACGGAACAGCGACCGTCGGTAGACGGTGAGCCGGTGCCCGTCGTCGATCACCAGCACCTTGTCGAGGCCGTGGGCGCCCGGCGGGCCGATCTCCAGCGCCGACCGCGCGCCGCGGCCGAGGTCGGCCACCGCCTGCCCCAGGCGCCGGGCCAGCCGGTCGAGCTGCCGCAGCGCGGCCAGGCCGTCGGCGGTGATCAGGTCGCGGGGCTCGACGCCGAACACCCGCTCGACCTGCCCCGGCGCCGCCTCGTGCCACAGCCCGACCGCCTCGCGCGGCAGGCCGCGGGCCACCACCACCCGGCCGCGGATCGGCGACACCACCCGGCGCACGCCGCGGCGCACCGCCCGCGACAGGATCAGCGTGCCGTCGGCGATCGCCAGCTGCAGATCGGCCAGGCGCAGCGCGACGTGGCGGGGCGCGACCTCGAGCGACAGCACGCCGCGCGACGTCGGGGACGTCACCAGCTCACCGTTGACGGTGCTGCGAAACGGCGCCATGAGACCAGGATAGCGCAAACCGATGGGATCGAGACACCACCGATCGTCCGCGGTTGCGGCGCGTCAATTCAGCGTCGCCGCGCGGCCGGCGCGCTCGACCGCCGCCGCCAGCGCGACCACCTCGGCCAGCTTGTCGGCCCGCCCCCGGCGGCGGTAGCTGCTGGCCAGGTTGCGCAGCATCCGCGCCGCGATCACCGCCGGCGTGGCCGGGGCCAGCATCGCCGGGGTCAGCGTGGCGCCCGCGCGGCTGGCGATCGCGTCGAGGTCGCCGGCGGTCAGGACGCGCGCGTGCTCGAACGGATCGATCACCACCAGCCCGCCTGGCGGCAGCCGATAGCCGACGACGAAGTGCCCGGGCAGCGCCAGGCCGAACAGCGGCAGCGCCGCCCGCCGCGCGACCTCGAGGTACACCACCGCCAACACGATCGGCAGCCCGCGGCGACGCGCCACCACCCGCGGCAGGAAGCTGTTGTGCGGGTGGTCGTAGTCGTCGCGATCGCCGGCGAAGCCCAGCTGGCGCGCCAGCAGCCCCTCGAGCGCGTCCATGCCGGCGTAGGCCGAGCCGCCGCCCCGGCGCGCGACCTCGGCGCCCCACTCGTCGAGCGTGGCCAGCGGGTCGCCGGCCGCGGGCTCGTCGTCGAGCGTCGCGATCGCCAGCGCGACGTGATCCAGCCGCGGCGCCGCCTCGGCCAGCGCGGCCTCGAGCGCGGCCGCGCGCACGCCGGCTTCCGCGCCGTCACCCGCTTGGCCACCGCTCGGCACGCGCGTCACTCGCCCTTGGAGCGGAGGTAGAGGGGCAGCACCACGAGCGCGTACGCCGCGCAGCCCAACGCGATGAACGCGACGTCGCGCACGGTCAGCTTCACCTCGAAGTCGGGCTTGTGGGTGCGCACCACCGACACCCAGGCGCCGCCCAGCCCGAGGAAGATCCACAGCACCGAGTGCCAGCAGAACGACAGCGTGTTGATCGAGAACATCATCCCGACGAACGACGCCAGCAGCCCCAGCGCCCAGGCCTGGGCCGGCTTGGCCCCGGGCACGCGATCGAGCTCGCGCACGCCGATGACCAGCGTCTTCACCGTCAGCACCAGCATGCTGATGAACAGCACCATGCCGATCAGCCCCAGCTCGGCGAGCGACAGCACGTACGAGTTGTGCGCGGTCATGTAGTGGTGCTCGATGAACTGCCGCTGCCCGACGCCGAACACCGGGCTCTGCTTCCACATCTGCAGCCCCGACGCCCACGCCTCGTAGCGCAGCTGCGTCGATTGATCGGCCTTGTCGCCCGAGCGCCCCGCCACCGCCAGCACCGGCGCCGCCATCGCCGCGCCGGCGATCAGCCCGGCGACGCCGAACCGCCGCGCGAAGTATACCGCGCCGATCAGCGCGAACACGACGATGCCGCCGCGCGACTGGGTGGCCAGCACGCACCAGAACACCAGCCCGCTGCCCAGCGCCGCCACCAGCATCGTGCCCCGCCGCCGCCGCTGGTTGGCGAAGGCGATCAGCATCGAAGCCGCCGATG
>Ga0073899_10000618_pt1 | contig 32545 bp, 25 predicted proteins | sample KloWWTmetaKNB5Ph_FD_88975 | JGI IMG/M metagenome (GOLD analysis project Ga0073899, IMG submission 88975) | Active sludge microbial communities from Klosterneuburg, Austria, studying microevolution and ecology of nitrifiers - Klosterneuburg... | ecosystem: Engineered > WWTP > Aerobic digester >... | reverse complement strand
CCAAGATCGCCCGCGGCGCGGTGGCGATCGAAGGCTCGAAGAGCGACGAAGAGTTCGGTCAGACCGAGGAGGAAGAGCGGTGAGCCTGCGTCGCGGCTTCACCCTGCTCGAGGTGCTGGTGGCGATCGCCATCCTCGGGCTGGGCATGACGGTGCTCTTGAGCTCGCAGGCCGGGCTGTTCTCGAGCTCGCAGCGCGCGCAGAACCTGAGCGTGGCCACTGGCCTTGCCCGCTGCAAGATGGGCGAGGTCGAGCTCGAGCTGCAGAAGAAGGGATTTTCGCTGATCGATCAGAACGACGAGGGGGCCTGCTGCGAGGACGAGAGCGAGAGTCGCTTCCGGTGCTCGTGGAAGATCGAGACGGTGCAGCTGCCCGAGCCCAAAGATCTGGCGAGCTCGGGGGACGGCGGCACCGACGACCCGGGGGGCCTGGGGGCGTTCGGCGGCCTGGCGGCGCTTCAGTCCGGCGGCTCGGCGGTGCTGGGCGCCGACGGCGGTATCGGCGGGCTCTCGAGCTTGCTCTCGTCGGGCGCCGCGGCCGGCGGCGTGCAGGGCATGGCGCCGCTGGTGATGGGCATGGTCTACCCCGATCTGAAGCCCATGCTCGAGGCGAGCATCCGCAAGGTGACGCTCACCGTGCACTGGAAAGAGGGCAAGAACGAGCGCGACCTGGCGGTCACGCAGTACATCACCAACCCGCAGCTGGGCGGCTTCGACCCGAAGGCGGCGGCCGGCCTCGGCGCGCTGGGCGATCAGCTCGGAGCCGTGGGCGTCGGGGGCTCGGGCTCGGGCGCCGGGGGCGGCAGCGGCGCGTCGCGCAGCTCCGGAGCGGGGGGGCGGCAATGAGTCGCCGGCGCCTTCGCCGCCTGCTGCGCGGCTTCACCCTGATCGAGCTGCTGGTGGCGATCGCCGTGCTGTCGATGATCTCGATCCTGATCTACTCGGCCTTTGCCGGGATGAAGCGCAGCCGAGAGGGCATTCAGCGGATGGGCGATCGCTACCGCGAGGGGCGCATGGCGATGGACCGCATCACCCGCGAGCTCTCGAGCGCCTATGTATCGGCGCACGTCCCCATCGACCAGAGCATCGTGGTGGTGAAGACCGCGTTCATCGGCACCCGTGGCACCCCGGCCGATCGGGTCGACTTCGCGACCTTCTCCAACGTGCGTCGGGATCGCGACGCCCACGACTCGGACCAGGCAGAGATCTCGTACTTCGGCGAGGCCGACAAGAAGCAATCCGGCACGCACCTGGTGCGGCGGGTGGCCGCGCGACCCGATCTCAAGCCCGAGCGTGGCGGGCGGGTCGAGATCTTGGCCACCGACATCGACCTGTTCGACCTCGAGTACCTCGACCCGCTCACCGGTCAGTGGACCGAGACCTGGGACACCAGCCAGGCCACCGGGCAGCTCGGCCGCCTGCCGCTGCAGGTCCGGGTGATCCTGGTGCTGAACGAGGGTCGCCGCTCCGCCGAAGGGCGCGGCCGCGAGCCCATCCGCTTCACCTCGAAGATCGGCATTCCCATCCAGAAGGCCCTGACGTTCGCAACGCAGTGAAGGAGTTTCTAGTTTCTCTCTCAGATGAGCACGCCAACGCCTCGGGAATTTGTTCTCTCTCCGATGACTACCGCCAACGCCTCGGGAATTTGTTCTCTCTCCGATGACTACCGCCAACGCCTCGGGAATTTGTTCTCTCTCCGATGACTACCGCAACGCCTTGCGACTCTTCCCCCGCACCAACCAGCCGCCGCCGGTTCCGGCCGGTTTTCACACTCACCTCACTTTTCCCGATCGTGATCTGATCCTGACAAGACCCATGAAGTAGTTCCAGGGCTCGGCCTCCGGCCGAGCGGCACACCCGAAGCCAAGAATGTCCTCTTTTCGAGCACTCCTACCCCACGCCAGGCCTGCCAGGCCCGGGCGCAGATCCGTGCGCCGGCGCGGCGAAAAGCGCGGCGTGGCCATCGTGCTCGTGCTCTCGGCGTTGACCATCTTGGCGGTGATGCTGGCCGAGTTCCAGGACGAGACCAGCGCCGAGCTGGGGAGCGCGCTGTCGCAGCGCGACGCGCTCAAAGCCGAATACGCCGCCAAGAGCTCGCTCAACCTGTCGCGGCTCTTGATCGCGTCCGAGCCCACCATCCGCAAGGCGATCGCGCCGCTCTTCTTGCTGATGAAGCAGGGGCCGCCGCAGATCCCGGTCTGGGAGTTTGCTGACCGGGTGCTGGGCGCCTTCAACGACAGCGAAGGCGCCGAAGGCTTCCTCAGCCTGTCGGGCATGGCCATCGGCGAGGGCAAGAACCTGGGGCTCGAGGGCGCGGGCTTCGAGATCAAGATCGTGGACGAAGACGCCAAGGTCAACGTCAACACCCCCGCCCGCGGCGACGCCTTCAGCCAGTCGCGCCTGGCAGCTCAGCTGATCGGGCTGCTCGCGGGCCCGCAGTACGACCCGATGTTCTCGAGCCGGGACGCCGACGGGCAGTTCTCGGATCGCCAGGCCATCTGCGGCGCGATCATCGACTGGACGGATCCGGACCAGGAAGGGTACGTCTGCGACCCGCACTCGGGCTCGGCCCAGCAGGCGGGGGCGGAAGACTCGTACTATCAGCTGCTGAAGAAGCCCTACCCGCGCAAGAACGCGGCCTTCGACAGCCTGGAAGAGCTGCGCCTGGTGCGTGGGGTGGGGGAAGACTTCTGGGCGACGTTCGTCGACCCGGATCCGAGCCGGCCCGACAAGCGGGTGATGACGGTCTGGGGCCAGGGCAAGGTGAACGTCAACACCGCCAACCCGCAGACGGTGCTGGCGGTGATCTGTGGCGCGGCCGTTCCGGGGACCCCGCTGTGCAGCGACCCCGCCGAGGCGATGAAGTTCTTGACCGCGTTCGACCTGGTCAAGTCGTTCACCGCCGGCGCGCCGCTGTTCGGCTCGCCCAAGGCGTTCATCAGCGCGCTCAAGGGCAAGGGCATGTTCGGCGCGGCCCTCTCGGCCCTCGAGATGAAGCCCATCCAGCTGCTCTCGGACACCGAGACGATCAAGGGAATCACCACCGAGAGCCTGGTGTTCAGCATCTATTCCACGGGGTACGTCAAGGCGGGTCAGCGCGAGACGCGGGTGAAGGTCCACGCGGTGGTGGACTTCCGCGGTGCCCCGCCGCCGGGCATGGCGCCCGGCGCGATGACCGCCATCGAGGCGGCCGCCAGCGCGGCGGGCTCTGCCGGCGCCGGCACGGGTGGCGCCGCCGGTGCGCTGCCCGAGGGCGCCACCGAGGGCGCCATCGCGGCGGTGCTTCAGCCGAACCCCGGGGGCAACATCATCTACTATCGGGTCGAGTGAAAGACTGACATGGCAAGACTGGTTGGAATCGACTTTCGCGCCTCGCACGTCCGGGCGGTGGTGCTGCACACCAGCTACCGGCGGGTGGCGATCGAGCGCATGCTCGAGGTGGACGTCGCGGCGTTCGGCGATCTGGAGCAGGCCCTGGCCGCCTGCGCCCTGCCGCTGATGCAGCACAGCGAGTCCGTGTCCGTCGCCATGGACGGCGAGCAGGCCTTCCTCCACCGACTCAAGCTGCCGGGCACTGCCATGAAGCAGCTGGCAGAGGTCATCCCCTTCGAGCTCGAGGCGCAGATCCCGGTCGACTTCGACGAGCTGGTCTACGACTACCGCGTGCTGCGCCGCGCCGGCGGCAACCAGCCCGTGGTGGTGCTCTCCGCGGCGGCGCGCATCGAGCACGTGAGGGCGCGCATCGAGCAGGTGGCGCGCGTGCTCGGGCGTCCGGTCGAGCGCATGGCGGTGGGCCCCTTGCCCCTCGCCAACCTGGCGTCGGTCTGCCCCGAGCTGGCCGTGCAAGGCCCGCTGGCGCTGGTCGATCTGGGCGGCAAGCACACCGAGATCGTGGTGCTGGCCGGCGGCGAGCCGGTGTTCGCCCGAACCTTGTCGCGCGGGGTGGCGGGGCTGCCCGAGAGCGCGCCGGCCTTGGCGTCCGACCTGCGCCAGACCGCGGCGGCGTTCGCCGCCCAGGGGGGTGAGCCGCTGTCGCAGATCTATCTGATCGGCGGCGGCGCCGCGGCCCCGGGGGCCGAGGCCTACCTGTCGCACGAGCTGGGCGTACCGGTGGGTCCGCTGCCGCGCCTCGGCATCGAGGGCGTGCCCCCCGAGCTGGCCGAGGCCATGCCGCGCTTCGCCAAGGCCATCTCCATCGCGCTGGGGATGAGCGGCCGGGCGCGCGATCTCGATCTGCGCCGCGGCCCCCTGGCCTTCCAGCGCGGTTACGGCTTCATCAAAGAGCGGGTGCCGCTGCTCACCGGTCTGGGCGTCGCCATCTTGGTCAGCTTCGCTTTTGCAGCGTGGGCCGAGTTGCGCACCCTGGGGCACGACGAAGAAGTGCTGTCGCGGGCCCTGGCCACGCTGAGCAAAGACGTGCTGGGGCAAGAGACCACCGATCCCGAAGAGGCCAAGGCGCTGCTCGACAAGGCGCTGGGCAAAGACGAGGTGGACCCCCGCCCGCAGATGGATGCCTTCGACGTGATGGTCGAGATCTCGAAGGCCGTGCCGTCGAGCGTGACGCACGACATCGAGGAGCTGGACGTGCAGCGCGGGCACGTGAAGATCAACGGCGTGGTCGGCTCTGCCGAAGACGCCCAGACCGTGGCCTCGAACCTGAAGAACGCGCGCTGCTTCAACGACGTGAAGATCTCGAAGGTGACCCAGGTCATCAACAGCGACCGGCAGAAATACGTGCTCGAGCTCGAAGTCAAATGCCCCGAGGACAAGAAGCCGAAGAAGAAGACGGAGGGCGGCGAAGCTTCGCCGGAGTGAGCCATGGCCCTGGGTGATCGCATTGGACAACTCGAGCCGCGCGAGCGGCAGCTTCTCGGGATCTTGCTCACGGTCTTCGCCGCGCTGTTCTTGCTGGCGGTGCCGGCGGGCGTGGCGGCGCTCTTGGCCGGCAAGCGCGGCACCAACGACTCGCTGCGCGAAGTGGTGACCAGCATTCAGGCCAGCCGCGCGCAGATCGCGACCCGCGACCACGAGAAGAAGCAGCTGAGCAAGGCCTACGCCAACGTGACCCCGCCGCTGGCCTCGTTCCTCGAGAAGCTGGCCACCGGGGCGCAGATCGAGATCCCCGAGAGCCAGGATCGGGCGGCTGTGCCGCACGGCAAGCGCTTCGAAGAGCGCTCGACCAAGATCGTGCTGCGCAAGGTGGGCATGCTGAAGCTGGTCACGTTCATGGAGAAGATGGCGCAGTCGGGTCACCCCGTGAACGTCACGCGGCTCAACATCCGCAAGCGGGCCACGGAGCCCGACTCTTACGACGTGGAGATGATCGTCAGCGCCTTCGACCGCAAGGCCGACGAGAAGAAGAAGGAAGGCAAGCCCGACAAGCCCGAGAAGCCCGAGAAGGGAGCGGCGCCATGAGCCCGAGTGCGAAGAAGGTGCTCAAGGGCGTGCTCTATCCCACGTTCTACTGCGTGGCGCTGTCGGGCTTCGTGCTGCTCACTTTCCCCTACGACCGCCTCCGGGACCGGCTGGTGGCCGAGTTCAACGCACGCCAGCCGGCAGGTGCCGGCGCGCGGCTCGAGATCGACAAGATGAGCGGCTACTGGGTCTCGGGGGTCGAGGCCCAGGGGGTGAAGCTTCACGCTGCGCCGCCGCCGCCCAAGGCCGACGGCAAGACCGAAGAGGGTCGGGTCGTCACCGTCGACGACATTCACCTGAGGCTCTCGCTGCTCAAGCTGATCTTCGGCACCTTTCAGGTCACCTTCGGGGGCGAGGCGTTCGGCGGCACCTTGGCGGGCAGCACCTCCGACGCCGACGGCGCTCGCAACATCGTGATCGAGCTCGACGGCGTGAACGTCGGTGACCTGCCCTTGATGCGCGAGGTGGTGGGGTTGCCGCTCGAGGGCAAGCTGAGCGGCAACATCGACCTGCGGATGCCCGAGGCGAAGCTCTCGAAGGCCGAAGGCAAGGTCTCGCTCAAGATCGTCGATCTGGCGTTCGGCGACGGCAAGGCCAAGATCCGCGACACCATTGCGCTGCCGCGGGTCGAGGCCGGCGAGCTCGAGCTGGTCGCCGAGGCGACCGAAGGTCGGCTGAAGGTCGAGAAGCTGGCGGCCAACGGCTCGGACATCGAGCTGGCTGCCGACGGCACCATCCGCCTCCGCGAGCCGCTGGACATGAGCCTGGCGGAGCTGTCGTTCCGCTTCAAGTTCGCGGACAAGCTGAAGACCAAGAACGACACCACCAAGGCGTTGTTCGGCGAGCCGGGCTCGTCGGTGCCGGGCCTCTTCGATCTCGACCCCAAGAACAAGAGCGCGAAGCGCCCCGACGGCTTCTACGCCTATCGGCTCACTGGCCCCTTGGGCAAGCTGGACGCGGTGCCGGCCCCGCTGGGCTCGGCCGGCGGCGGCGGCGCCGGCGCGGGCAAGGGTGGCGCCCGCGGCTTCTCCGGGGCGCGCTGAGCCGTCACTTCGGAGGTTCGTAGTTCTTGCAGGCGGTCGCGATGGTCGGCAGCGCCTGGGTGAAGAACGCGGCATAGCTCGGCGCGCAGACGTCGCCGGTGTGGCCGTTTTCTCCGAAGCGATTGGCGAAGCCGATGTGCTTGGCGGCCACCTGCGCTCCGCAGGCGTTGTCGGCCTTCTTGCCGATCAGTGAGAGCATCACGATGTTCTTCGCCACGCCGCCCTTGTAGGACACGATCTCGTCGTACCACGCCTGAGGGTTGCCGCCCGAGCCGTAGGTGGCGCAGCTCGTCTCGCTCTCGCACTGGTCCGGCACGTCGTCCTCGTCGGTGATCAACACCACGACCAACAGCGAGTCGAGCCGCGAGAAGCCGGCGTTGCACGCCCCCGGGGCGTTGGTCTCGGGCCGCAGGGCGTTCAACATGGCGCGCATCGGTCGCTCGTCGTCGGCGCCGCCCACGCCTACCCGGGCGGCGCACGCGAACTTGCCTCCGAGATCGGGCTCCGTCGCGTCCATGAAGCGCGCGGCGCTGGCGAAGGGGCCGCACTCTTGGTTGCTCGACTGGATGCCGCCGGTGCGCGTGATCAAGCTTCCGATCTGGGTGCAGCCCGGAGCATTTCCGCCGTAGTCGTCGGTGCTCACCACGCCGATGTGATAGCTGAGGGCGCCCGAGAGCTTGTCGCGGATCCCCTTCACGAACCCGTCGAAGCTGGCGATCAGGCTCTGCTGCTGGTCAGCCATGCTGCCCGAGTTGTCGACCACGAAGAGCAGGTCCACGTTGGTGCAGGTGGCCGCCGCCCCGGCGCTTCCGCCACCCCCGCCCGCGTCGAGCACGAGCGAGCCCCCGCCGCTGCCGCTCCCCGGCCCGGCGCCCGCCGCCCCGGCCAGCGGCGTGCCCTCACCGGCCGCCGTGGCAGAGCAACCCAGCGCCCACAGCGAAAGCCCCAAGCTCGAAATCCGAAGCGTCGTCGGTCCCATGCGTGCGCGCCCTCAGCAGGTGTCGTGCCAGGCCTCTCAACCCAGAGATCCGCGGAGCCGCGGCCGCCCCGGGCGCTGTCTGTTGCCGGCGGATCCGGAACCGTCCAGACCGTCTGGACGCTGGGCCTAGCGGATCTCGCGCATCCAGGGGTGCCGCGCCAGCAGGGCATCCGCCGCCAGCCGGTAGGGCTCGTCGAGCTCGCCGCGGGCGGCGTCCCGAAACGCGGAGGCAAAGGTGCTGGCAGAGCGGAAGCGGTGCTCCTTCTCCTTCGCCAGCGCCAGCGCCAGCACCCGGTCCACGTCCGGCGGCACACTGGCCATCCAGCTGGGTTTGGCGGGTTGCACGCGGCCCACGCGGTACATGGCGGCCATCGAGTCCGAGGCGGCGAACGCCGGCTGCCCGGTCAGCGCGCGATAGCAGATCGCGCCCAGCGCGAAGACGTCCGAGCGGTGGTCCACGGGCTCGCCGCGGGTCTGCTCGGGGGACATGTAATGCGGCGTTCCGACCGCAGCCCCCCGGGTGAGCTCCCCCGACGCCTCGCCCAGCACGGCCATGCCGAAGTCGAGCACCTTCCACACGCGCTGCCCGCCTTCGCGCGCCCAGAACAGGTTCTGGGGCTTCAGGTCGCGATGCACGATGCCCTTCTCTTGGGCGACGTCGAGCCCCCGGGCCACCTGCTGCAGCATCTCGGTCACCATCGGCAGCTCCAGCACCCGCCGCTCGCGCAGCAGCTGACCCAGATCGTCGCCGCTCAAGAGCTCCATCGCCACGAACGGGCAACCGTCGTCGGTCTTGCCGCCGGCCCAGACGCGGACGATGTGTGGCGACTCGAGCCCCTGCGTGAGCTCGGCCTCGCGCATGAATCGAGCGGCGTGCGTCGGATCGGCGAGCAGCTCGGGGTGCATGACCTTCAGCGCTGCCGGGGTGCCCGCGTCGTTCGCGGCCTCGTAGACCTCGCCCATCGCTCCGCGCCCGACCAGCATGCCGACGGTGTAGCCCGCCACGCGCGCGCCGGTGTGCCGGCCGTGGCGACCCGCGATGGCCCCGGCCAGGTCGGCCCGTGCCTCGAGCAACAGGGCGTCGCGCTGCTGGACCTGGCGCTGCATCCGTTCCAGGCGCTCCATCGCCGTGAGCGTGGCCAGGCGATTCTGCTTGGCCATGCGATAGGTGGCGAACAGCATTCCCTCGGCGACCACGCCGAAGCCGACGATCGCGCGATGGTTCTGCTCGACCATCGCCAGCACCGACTCGGTGAGCGGAAGCACGCCGACGAAGCACAGCACCAAGAGGCCGAGATACCCCAGCGCGCTGAGCGCGTAGATGATGCCTTTGTAGGGCGAATCGCCGCTCGAGTTGTAATAGACGGTGACGATCAAGAAGGCGAACGTGGGGGTGAGCACGCCCAGCCGAGCGGTTGCCGCCAAGCTGACCAGCACGGTCATCACGCCGGTGAGCAACATGCGGCGCGGCGGGATCAGCCGCTCTGCCCGGCTCACGGCCAGGACTCCGGCGCAGGCCAGCGCCAGCGCGAAGACCGTGACGGTCAAGATCCAGTGGACGGTGTTCTTGTTGCGGGTCAGTTGCAGCGCGCCCGCCGCGAGCAGGGCCAGCCAGAGCGCGGTCCAGAGGCTGGTGCGCGCCCGGGCCGACTGCTCTTCTCCGACCACCAGCGTGGTGGTCAGGCTGGGGCCGAGGCTGGGTTCGATGTCGGGGGTCATCGGCGCTCGCCCGCGCTCACCGGCGTCGGTACTCCCGCGGCCGGATGCCCAGGCGGCGCAAGCACTCGTACAGCGCCGAACGACTCAGCGAGAGCTCGGCTGCGGCTCGGGCCACGTCGCCCGAAGCAGCCGTCAGGGCCGCACGCACCCGGTCCGCCTCGCCGAGCGGTGCGGGTTTCGCCGACTCGGTGGGCTCGGGGGCGAAGAGCCCTTCGAGGTGCTCGACCTCGACTTCGGCGTGCCCGCGCTGGCGCGCGACTGCCGCGGCGGCGGTGACCACGTTCCGCAGCTCGCGCACGTTGCCCGGCCATCGATACAGCATCAGGCGCTCCATCGCCGCGGCAGAGAAGCTGAGGTCTGCCCCTGGGCTGAAGTGGGCCACCAGGAGCGGGACGTCTTCCGGACGCTCGCGCAGGGGTGGCAGCTCGAGCCGCAACCCGGCCAGGCGGTGGAGCAGATCGGCACGAAACGCGCCCGCTTCGATCATCCGTTCCAGGTCGCGATTGGTCGCCGCCACCACCCGCACGTCGACCTGCACCGTCTTGTCTTCGCCGATCGGGCGCACCTCGCCGGTCTCGAGGGTGCGCAGCAGCTTGGCCTGCACCGCCGGCGGCATTTCGCCGACCTCGTCCAAGAGCAGGGTTCCTCCGTCGGCGGTGCGAAACTGCCCGGCGCGTGCGCTGCCCGCGCCGGAGAAGGCGCCGCGCGAGTGACCGAACAGCTCGGCGTCGACCAGATCGCGGGCCACGGCGGCGCAGTTCAGGCCGACGAACGGACCGCTGCGGCCACTTTGCGCGTGGATCAGGCGTCCGACCACCTCTTTCCCGGTGCCGGTCTCGCCCAGCACCAAGACCGGGCTGCGTGCCGCCGCGATGGTCTCGATGCGTGCCCGCACCTCGTCCAGGCCGGCCCCGCCCACCAGACCCGGCAGATCGGGCGGACGCTCGCCCAGCCACGGCGCGACGTCAGCCACGACCAGCAGGGTTCTGCCCACCCGCACCACGCCGCCGATCGGGACGCGCGCGCCGCTCGACGCCACGCGCTCGCCCTGGACGAACGTGCCGTTGCGGCTTGCCAGATCCGTGACCCACAGCGCATCGTCCCGCGGTTCGAGCCGCGCGTGCGCGCGCGAGCAGCTCGCATCGTCGGTGAAGAGGTCGGTCTCGGGGTCGCGCCCGACCACCGTGCCCTTCGCGATCGGGTGGGCCACGGGCGTGGACGAGCCCCGCGAGAACACCACGAGCACTCCCAGGCGGCGCGCGGTGCGGGCGCGGCTCGACGGCGCGGGTTCGGCGCGTTCGGTGAGGGTCCGGTCCGCCACGCGCTCGAATAGTAGGAGGTTTTCGCGGAGCGAGCAGCCGTCCGGAAAAATCCAGCCGCGTGTTGGAATTCTCGGCGCCTCGTTGCAGAAACCTGCGAGTTTTCCGCTGGTCCAGAACTTGCTGAGCGCTGCCCGCGATGCGAAAGCTGGCCAAGTGGGTGTTCGTGGGCGTGGCGTTCGGGGCTGCCGGTCAGGCGGGATGCGGACCCGCGGCTCCAGAGTCGAGCGTGCCCGGTGAGAGCGACGGTGCGGAGCCCGAGTCGGTCGGGGTCGGCGAGGAGCTGAGCGGCGCGACCGTGGCGAAAGCGGTCGAGGCCACCTGCTCCACCACCTCGGTCAAGGGCCTGAGCGAGCAACTGGTCGCGCAGATCAACTGCCTGGTGCCTGGCGCGCTTGCCAAGGTCCCGGCCCGTCCGAACCTGTCTCCCGGACCGGCGGCGTTCATGTTCTTGCAGACCGCGGCGCGGGACGCGCTGGTTCAGGCGCTGGACCAGAACCCGGCGAAGACGCTGGGCGTGAACTCGATGTACCGGACGGTGGCGCAGCAATACCTGCTCCAGCGCTGGAAGAAAGCGGGCCGCTGCGGGGTGTCGGCGGCGGCTTCACCGGGGAAGTCCAACCACGAGTCGGGGCTGGCCATCGACACCAGTCAGTATGGAACGTGGAAGGGCGCGCTCGCGGCGAAGGGGTTCGACTGGTTCGGGAGCGCCGACAGCGTGCACTTCGACTACGACGGTCCCGGCAAGAAGTCGCTGGCGGGGGCCGGGGTTCGCGCGTTTCAGATCCTCTGGAACCGCAACCACCCGGGCGATCCCATCGACGAAGACGGCAGCTTCGGCCCCGAGACCGCGGCGCGCCTCGCGAAGGCACCGGCGGATGGGTTTCCGCTGGGGGCCAGCTGCGGTGCGCCACCCGGCGGCACCGGCGGCGCGGGCGGTGCGGGCGGTGCGGGGGGTGGCGGCAGCGGCGGTGGCGGCAGCGGGGGAGGGCCCGGTGGCGGCGGCGGCAACGCGGGCGGCGCGGGCGGTGGCGGTGGCGGAAGCGGCATCTGGTCGCCGGCGCCCGGCGCGACCTGGCAGTGGCAGCTGACCGGCGGCATCGACACCAGCGTCCAGGCGTCGATGTTCGACATCGATCTGTTCGACGTCGGCGCCACTACCATCGACGCGCTGCACGCCAAGGGGCGCACCGTGATCTGCTACTTCTCGGCCGGAAGTCGGGAGAGCTGGCGCGGAGACGCCGGGCAGTTCGCCAGCGCCGATCATGGCAGCCCGCTGGACGGCTGGGCGGGCGAGACCTGGCTCGACACGCGCTCGGCCAACGTGCGAGCCATCATGAAGAAGCGCCTGGATCTGGCGGTGCAGAAGCAGTGCGACGGCGTGGAGCCCGACAACGTGGACGCGTACCAGAACGCTTCCGGGTTTCCGCTCACCGCGGCGACCCAGAAGGACTACTTGAAGTTCCTGTCGAGCGAGGCCCACGCGCGGGGGCTGTCGATCGGGCTGAAGAACGCCCTGGGGTTGATTCCCGCGGTGGTTTCGGACTTCGACTGGGCGCTCAACGAGCAGTGCCTCGAGTACGACGAGTGCTCGGCGATGGCACCCTTCATCAACGCGGGCAAGGCCGTTTTCCACGTCGAGTACGTCAGCTCGTCGTCGGCGTCGGCGGCCAAGAAGGCCCAGGTGTGCGGGGCTGCGAGCACCTCCGGCTTCTCGACCCTGATCAAGACGCTGGACCTGGGCGCCTGGCGTGTCACCTGCCCCTGAGGGCGTGACACCAGGGAAGAGCCGCGACAAGCTCGGGGCATGATCTACAAGCTCATCGCCGGCATCCGGCGGTTTCGCACCGAGATCTATCCGCGCCACGAGCAGCTCTACAAGAGCCTGGCCCAGGGCCAGTCGCCGCACACGCTGATGGTCTCGTGCTCGGACTCGCGCCTCGACCCGCACTTGATCACGCAGGCGTTGCCGGGCGAGCTGTTCGTGATCCGCAACGCGGGCAACATCGTGCCGCCCCACGGCACGGTGGATGGCAGCGAAGAGGCGACCATCGAGTTCGCGCTGGCCAAGCTCGAGGTGAGCTGCATCGTGGTGTGCGGGCACAGCAACTGCGGCGCCATGGCGGCGCTGGTGGGGCAGGTCGACGTCTCGGGGCTCAAAGAGGTGCGGCAGTGGCTGGAGCACGGCAAGGCCGTGCAGCGCGAGCTCTGGCACTCGGGGCTGGAAGGGGCCGAGCTCTTGCGGGCGGCCGTCGAGAAGAACGTGCTGATCCAGATCGAGAACCTGCGAACCCACCCCTCGGTGCGTGACCGGCTTTCCCGCGGGGATCTCGAGATCTATGGCTGGGTGTTCGACATCGAGCAGGGCGACGTCTTTGGTTACGATCCGGTGACCGAGCGCTACGAGTCGCTCTCGGAGCGCGCGGATCCGGATCTGGCCGCGCGCATCGATCTGGCCCACACGCCCGCCGGGGCAGTGCCGAAGACCTAGGGATCGTCCAGCAGCACCGGCGCAGGGCTTGGGCCGACCGACGGCGCTGGCTTCGGCGGCGTGGCCCGGGTGGGGGACGACGCGACGGCGGCAGTGCTGGAGGGCGCCGGCGGCACGGGCGGCTTGGGCTTGGGCTTGGGCGGGGCGACGGCGACCGGTGCCGCGGACGCAGAGGGCGGCGGGGCCGCGCTCGCGCTCGGGCCGGGCGCGCTGGGTCCACTGCCCGTGATCACCGGCGCGGACACCGCGCTCGCCGGAGACGCCTCGCCCACCACCGGGCCGTCGCTGGTTTCCGCCGGCGGCAGGCGTCGCAAGACCAGCCATCCGCCGGCTGCGGCGACGAGCGCGAGCGGCACTGCGATCGCCAGCGCCACGGCCGCGCCGCGACCGCTCGGCGCGGGGGCTGGCGGGGCAACCGCCAGCGTGCTGGCGCTGGCCACCGGCGTGGGGGTCGGCAGCGCCACCGGATCGGCGGATGTCGGCGCCGACGGGAAGGGTTGCGAGGGCGCGGTGGGCCACGACGGCAGCGACGCGCGCGGCGCCGACGGCACCTCGCGCAGCGAGATCAGATCGGGGAACACGTCCTCGGCCTGCGCGTAGCGGTTCTTCGGGTGTTTCTGCAGCATCCGGTCGACGATTGCCTCGAAGCCCTTGGCCATGGCGTCGCTGCGGCCCGTGACGAGGGGCGGGGCGTCGTGGCTGAGCTTGTGCCGGGCCAGCGCCACGTCGGTCAGATCTCCGAAGACGTGCCGGCCCGTCACGGCGCGGTGAAGCATGGCGCCCAGAGCGTAGATGTCCGCGGCGCCGGTCACCTGGCGCGAGTTCAAGATCTGCTCAGGCGCCATGTACGCGAGCGTGCCCACGGCAATGTCCACGCTGGTGAGCGCGGTGATCTCTTCGCCCTCGTGGTCCACGCCGGCGAACCGGCTCATGCCGAAATCGATGATCACCGCGTGGCTGCGGCCGCCCGGGCGGCGCTGCAAGATCACGTTCCCCGGCTTCAGATCGCGGTGGATGATCTGCTGCCGATGGAGATCGGCGATGCCGCCGACCACGTCCCAGCACAGGTCGATGGCTTCTTCGACGGCGATCGGACCCCGCTCGAGCACCTGGCTCAGCGGCTCGCCGGGCGCGAGCTCGAGCACCAGCACCAGGCCGTGGTTCGGATCGGACAGGAAGTCGATCACGCGCGACACGTACTTGCTGCGGATCCGCGCCAGCAGATCCGCCTCGCGCTTGAAGCGCGCGACCAGCTCGCGGTGCGCCGCCGCCGCCGGCAAGAGGGTCTTGATCGCCACCTCGTGATCGTCGGCCAGGCGCACGCCGGCCCAGACCTCGCCCACGCCGCCGGCGCCCAGGCAGCGCACGGCCCGATAGCGCTGGCCGATGATGGAGCCCGCCTCGACGCTCACCGGGCGATGGTACCTCGTGCTACGAGTGGAGGCGAGGATGCAGCCGCCGCTGCCATCGCCGCTGTTCACGGGCCGCGACGCCGAGCTCGCGCGCCTGTCGCGCGCCCTCGACCGCGTCAGCGTGGGCTGGATCTTCGGCGTGGCGGGCGTGGGCAAGACCACCCTGGCCGCGGCGTACGCCGCGCGGGGTGGGCGCCCGGTGATCTTCGTTCACGCCGCCGGTGGCTCGTTGGACGCTCTGCTCGACGAAGCGCGCCTGGCGCTGGGCCCGCGCGCTCGCCCCGAGCCTCGGGACACCGAGGCGCGGCTCGCCGATCTCTTTCGTCGCCTCGAGAGCCGCAAGGCCTTGCTGGTGGTGGACGACGCGCACCTCTTGGGGGACGACGTGGCCGCGGCCCTGGCGCGGCGGGCCAGCGAGGTGGTGTCCGAAGCACGGGTGCTCTTCACCTCGCGCCATCGGCTAGAGAGCGATCCGCGAGCCCCCGATCGACTCGAGCTTCAGCTCGGCGGGTTGGCTGAAGCCGAGGCCCGGCTGCTGTGGGCCGGGCTGGACGAGCTGTACGGTGCCGCCTCGGGATTCGAGGCCGCGCTGGCGCGATCGGCCGGCAACCCCCTGCTGTTGCGTCAGGCGCACGCCGGTGTTCCCGACGGGGGCGATCGAGTCGGCGGCGAGGTCGCCCGCGTGGACGCCGACGCCCGCGACCTGGCGTTGGTGCTCGCGGTGGCCCAGACGTCGCTGCCTCGGGCCGACCTGGCGCGGCCCGAGCTGCTCTCGACGCTAGCCACGGTGCTGGCCATCGACGCCAGCGCCGAGCGTGTGCGCTTGCACGATCTGTTTCGCGAATCGCTGCTGGCCAGCGAGAGCGCCGCGGCGATCACGCGTGCCCGCGAAGCGGTGCTCGAGCTCTTGCCGCGCGTCGATCTCGCGGTGGCCGCCCGGGTGCGAGAGACCACCGCACAGCTGGTGGCGCTGGGCCGCGTCGCCGAGCTGGATGCCTTCTTGCTCGAGCGGTCCGTCGAGATGGTCCAGAGCGGGGCCACCGGCGAGCTCTTGCGCGCCATCGACGCCGTGCCGGCCGAGCAGCGAAGCCTGGCGCTGCAGATCGAGCGCGCGCGCTGCCTGGGTCGGCACTTCGACATGCGAGCGGCGTACGACGAGCTTCGGCGGTTGATGGCGGCCGGCGGAGAGCGCCCGGTCGAGCTGGCCTACGCCTTCGCCGAGGCGGCCTACGACATGTGTCGCGCGCGCGAGGTGGTCGAGACCCTCGAGCCCGTGCTGAGCCAGTCGACCCTCTCGCCCGAGATGCGGGTGCGCTGCCTCTCGCGGTTCGCCGCCGCGCACACCGTGCTGGGGAAGGGAGGGGAGGGCCGCCGGCTGCTGCGCGACGCGCAGCACGAGCTGTCCGACGCGATGCTCTGCGCCCGGCTCGCGCTCCACGAGGCGATGCTCGAGAACGCCGACGAGCTGTACGACCAGGCGTCCGTGACCCTGGGCCGAGCGCGGGTGCTCTGGGACCGGGCCGTGATCGACGAGAACGCGGTGTACGCGCCGCTGCTCTGTGCCGTGATGTACGCCCGGGCGGGGCGATTCGCGGAGTCGGACGCGCTCATGGCGAAGCTGGGGCTCGACGCGCCCACCGAGGACGAGAGCGCCGAGATCTTCATGCTGGCCTCGCGGGCGTCGCTGGCGTTCGAGCGCGGTGAGCGCGTCGCTGCGCTCGAGCTGCGGCAGCAGGCGCAGCGCATGAACCAGCTGCTGGGCGGCGTGCACTATGACCTGGTTGGGGGGATGTGGCTCTCGCGCAACCTGTTCGCGCTCGGGCGGTCGACCGAGGCCCGGGCCGAGCTCGAACGCGCGCTCTCCCAGGCCACTGCTCTGGGTTGCTTTGGCATTGCCGAGCGGCTGGAGCGAACGCGGTGCTTCGATCCGGTGGTGCAGATCGAGCATCTGCCGCCAGCGCCGCCACCGGCCGAGCGGCGAGGCGACGCGGCCCGGCACTGGTCACTCGCCGCGCTGCGAAGGGCGGCGGCCGGTGACCCTCGAGGTGCCGAGGCGGCGATCGGCCGAGCCCTGGCGCTGGCAACCGGGCCGGGCTACGGCCTCGACCGCGCAATCTGCCTGCTGGCTCGTGGCCTGTGCGGCGACGAGTCGGCAAGGCTGGGCGCCCGCGAAGAGGCCGAGCGGGACGGCGCGGAGGGTGCGGTGATCGACGCGCTCGAACGCTGGGCAAGGCCCCGACCCGCGCCGGGACCGGTGGTGCTCGACACCGCCCAGCACGCGCTGGCATTCGGCGGCCGGGTCATCTCGCTGGCGACGCGGCCCGTGCTCTGGCGGCTGCTCTGCGCCCTGGCCCGGCGCGCCGGCAGCGCGGTCACCAAGGAAGAGCTGGTGCGCGAGGTGTGGGGCTTCGACTACGACCCGCGCCGCCACGACACGCCGCTCTGGCAGAACGTCCGACGCCTGCGGCAAATCGTGGCGCCCGCGGGGCTCACCATCGTGGTCGACGATCACGGGTACTGCCTGCGCTCGCCCGACGGGGTTGCCGTGCGGGAATGACTCAACCCCGCAGGGGAAGCTTCTTCCGGCTCATCCGCACGTCCCGTACTGAACGCCGCCCACCGTCACCGTGACCGCACCGGCGCTGCACGTGGTGCCGCCGGTGCAGTCGCTCTGCCCCACTCGGCACCACTTGGCGCAAGTGCCGTCGGGGCGACAGGCGTGACCCGGGGCGCAGGCCATGTCGTTGCCGGGGGAGCAGGTGCCCGGGCCAACGCCGCTTCCGGCCCCGCCGACGCAGTCGGTGGTGTCGGGCAGCACCAGCATGCAGGTGCTGCCAGCGCCGCAGCGCGCCGCGGGGTTCTCGAGCGCGCAGCTGGCAACGCAGGACTTCCAGCCTGGAACCGGGGCGCCCATGTAGACCTGCACGCACTTCGATCCGCTGAGAGGGCAGTCGGTGTCTGCCAGGCAGAAGGGCTTGCACGCGTACGAAACGCAGCTCGTTCCCTTGCCACAGTCGGTCTGCGACACGCAGCTCTGGTACGCGCCCTTCGGCCCGACGGGGAAGCACGACGTGAATCCGCTCGGGCCGGCGACGTCGCAGTTCTGCCCCGCCCCGCAGCCGCACTGCACGACGGGGTTGCACAGCCCGCCGGGAACCACCGGCACGCAGGCGGCCGCGCCCCCGGTGCCTCCGGTCGACGCGCCGCCGCCGCCCGCACTCGAGCCACCCAGCCCACCGCTGCCGCTGCCGCCGCTCACGCCGCCGCCGCCCCCGGTGCCCACGGCCGAGCCGCCGGTCCCCGCGGACGCACCGCCGGTCCCCGCCGAAGCACCGCCGCTTGCTCCGACGCCTGCGGCCGAGCCCGAGCCCCCCACTGCGCCGCCGCCGCCCGCGCTCGACCCGCCGCCCAGCGCGCCGCCGCTGCCGCTGGGCTTGGCGCCGCCGCCCCCCGGGGCGAAGCCGTTGCCTGCGCTGCCCGAAATTCCACCGGCGCCGTCGGGCTCGAGCCCGACCGGCGAAGCGCAGGCAACCAGCGACACGAGCGGAGCGAGCCAGGCGAACGTGCGAAGCATGGGGCGACCTCGCGGCCAGGGTGCCCCCGGGCGCGCGCCCTCTCAACGAACCTCGCCTGACATGCCCTGACAGGGGCTGGCCAGGCGAGGCTGCTCGCTCACGAATCGACCGAAATACCCAGCTTCTTGCGCAGCTTGAAGTACGGCTCGCTCACGCTGTAGAGCACCAGCTCTTTCAGCCGATCTTGCTGGGGCACCGCGCTCGAGCTCTCGTCGCTGGCCTTGATGATCTCGACGGCCGTCTCGAGATCGTGCGCGCAGACGAAGCCGGCGCGGTCGGCGGTCATGTCGATGCCGCCCAGCCACTTCTTGAGATCGAGGGCGCCGCCGGACTGGATCAGCTTGGCCACGATGCGTGCCAGCTGGTCCTTGGCCTGACCGTGCAGGCTGCGCTCGAGCGCCTGCCGCGCCTCGCCCACCGGCCCTTCCATCTCGGCCGCGACCGGGAACTGCGGTGCGATCATCTTGATGGCCGCGAACAGCCAGGCCTTCAGGCCCGTGCCGCTGGGCACCAGGTGGCGCACGTACATGCCCGGGCGGAAGTAGGTGATGTGGCGCGCCGCGATGAACGCCGCCGCTTGCGGCGGCACGTCGGCCGAGAGCGCCGCCATGCCCAGGACGACCGACGGCTGGTACGCGTGCAGGTACGACAGGCCGCCCGGATCGTTGTTGTTCTGGAAGGTGGGCGGCGGCTCCATGCCCAGCACGCCGCAGGCGTAGAACAACGTCTGGCTCATGGGGTAGGGGTGACGCGCCAGATCGATGGCGTAGCGGCGGTCGAAGCCCAGGGTCTCGAAGTGCTGGCCGCGGGCGGCGATCACCGCCGGCTCGATCAGGGCAAACACGCTGGTGAGCAGCGGATCGGCGTCCGCGTGCATCAGGTGCGCGAGCCAGTCGTCGTCGGTCAGGGCGGCCTGCGCCGGCGCCGCGGTCTCGGGGCGCATGCGCTTGAAGAAGCGCTCTTCGTCGGGCTCGGCCAGGTTGAGGACGTACAGCGCCTGGCACAGCGCCCAGGCGGCGTCGGCGTGCTTCACCTCGGTGTAGAGCTTGCGCATCGCCTTGTAGGTGTCGGCGCGATACGGGTTCTGGCGCAAGATCACCTGCTGCGCCGCGACCGCCTTGTCGAGGTACTTCTTCGGATCCGAAGCGTACAGGTCGGCCAGCTTGGCCTGGCGGGCGGCGTTGTCCGCCTCCAGGGTCTGCGCCGCCTCGTAGGCGTCCACGGCACGATCGATCCAGCCCAGGTTCTTCTCGTACAGCTCGGCCAGATCCGAGAAGGTGGCCAGCATGGCCGAGCGGTCCTTGTCGGCGGTGGCGGTCTCGAGCTTGCGCTGCAAGAGGCGCTCGACGCCCTCGAAGTCGCCTTTCTCGCGGCGCAGGTCGATGGCCTCGTTCAGTGCCTTCTCGAGCTTCGGATCCAGCTCGAGCACCTTCTGATAGAGCTCGAGGGCGCGGTCCACGTCGCCCATCTGACGGGCGCACACCACCGCGGCGGTGTGCAGGTATTTCACGCGCTGCTTGGCGTCTTCGACGAAGTCGGCCAGGCGCAGCACCACGTCGACCAGCTTCCCCCAGTCCTTCTCTTCGCTGTAGAGCTGCATCAGCTTGGTGAGCAAGCGCCGATCGTCGGGCTTGTCTTCCAGCGCGGCGACGTAGCTCTTGGCGGCGCGGGTGCGGTCGTTCAGCTTGGTGGCTGCGATGTCGCCCATGTCGAGCAAGACCTGCACGCGCTCTTCACCGGTTGCCAGATCCAGGTGCCGGTTCTTGACCTTCAGCACCTTCTCCCACTCTTCTTTCGCCTCCCAGTACTTGGACAGCGACTCGAGCGGACCGAGCAACGACGGATCGAGCTCTGCCGCCTCTTCCAGGTGGGGCAGGGCCGCGTCGAGCTCGCCGGCGCGGCGCATCGACTCACCCAGGCGATACAGGCTGAGGGCGCGGTCTTTCCCCTTCTGCTGCTTGCCGAAGCGCTCGAGCAGGTCCTTGTAGAGCTCGGCGGCTCGGGACGGCGAGCCGTGCTCGAACGTCACCGCGGCGACGCGCCCGATGGCCTCGGCGTCGTCCGGCGCGATGCGCACCAAGGTGTCCATCGGTGCCAGCGCCTGCTCGGTCGAGCCGGTCTGGCTCAGCGCGTCGACATAGTGGACCAAGATGCGAATCGCGTCCTTCTTGTCGAAGCTGCCGGCCCGCTCGGCGATCAGACCGAAGTGCTTGGCGGCCTCCAGGTAGCGCTTGGCCTCGAAGGCCAGGTCGCCCATCACCATCAGCGCTTGCAGGTTGGTGGGGTCGAACGAGAGCGCGCGCTTGGCTGCCTCTTCCGCGCGCTTGTCGTCCTTGAGGCGGTCGCGGAACAAGATCGCCATCTCGCCCGAGAGCTTGGCCTTGGCGCGCTCGCCGTCGGTCTCGCTGATCTCGCGATCGAGGAGCTGCACGGCGGCGTTGACGTCGCCGCGGGCCAGATAGGCGCCGCGCAGCGCGGCAGAGGCCCCGGTGTCTTTCGGGTTCGCATCCAGAGCCAGCTTGTAGCGCTCGATGGCCCCGTCGCGGTCGCCGCGCCCTTCCAGCAGCTTGGCGGCGCGCACGTATTGCTCGGCGCGGGCCTCTTTGCTGCTGGCCTTCTCGGCCAGCGCTTCGATGGCCGCGAGGGCGGCGTCGGCATCGCCCGACGTCTCGCGAATGCGGGCCAGCGCTTCCAGCGCGCCGGGGTGCTCGGGGTTGATGGCCAGGGCGCGCTCGTAAGCCTTGGTGGCGCGCTCGGGGTTACCGACCTGTTCCATCAGCACGCGGCCCAGGCCCAGGCAGATCTCGAGCTGGCGATCCGGCTCGGTGGCCACCTTGAGTTGCTTCTCGGCCAGGCTGGCGACGTCTTCCCAGCGATCGAGCGCCCGATAGTGGCGGGCCAGCGCCGAGAGCGCCGCCTCGTGGGCGCTGTCGATGGCAAGCACCTGTTCCCAGGCCTCGGCGGCCTTCTGGTGGTTCAGGAACTCTTCGTCGTGGATGCCGGCGATCCGCTCCCAGAGCGTGATCTTCTGCCGGGGCGTGGCGGCCAGCGCCAGCTGCCCGTGGAGGTTCTCGAGCAAGTCCTGGAACAGCCCCATCTTGCTGTACAGCCGATCGAGGGAGCGCAGCGCGTCGAGGTTCTTCGGATCCTCGCTGAGCACGACGTCGAGGCGGCGCACGGCTTCGGCCTCGTCTTTCAGGTGGTCTTCGTACACGTCGGCGATGCGGCACAACACCTTCAGTCGCTCTTCACCCCGCAGCGCCTCGGCCCGCCGCTCCAGCAGCTTGACGAAGCCGGCGAAGTCGCCGGTGCGCTCGTAGATGCGTGCCAGCGCTTCGCTGGCCTTCTCGTGCCCCGGATCTTGCGCCAGCACCTGCTCGTACAGATCGCGGGCGCGGCCCGTGTCCGAGAGCTGCATCTCGAGGATCTCGGCGGCCTCGGCCCGCAGGTCGCGGGCGCGGGCCGGGGTGACGGCGCCGTCGGCGCGGCGCGCCAGCACCATCACCAGCTCGGGCCACTGCTGGGCCTTGCGGTAGATCTGCGTCATGCCGTCCAGCGCGGCGTCGTTGGCGGGGTCGCTGGCGATCACCGTCTGGTAGCAGGGCAGCGCCAGATCCGGACGGCTCAGCTTGTCGGTGTACCAGCGCCCCATCCGCGTGAGCAGCGGGTTCTTGATCTCTTGCGGCACGTCACTGGTGACGGTCTGGGCCGAGGTGGCCAGGACGTCGTTCCAGCGCTCGGCGCTCGAGCCGGCCAGGCGCTCGATCTCGTCGGCCGAGCTGGTCTGGCTCGGGTCTTCGCAGAAGGCCTGGGTGTACGCCACGATGGCCTGCTCGGCGTCGTCGAGCTCGCTGGCGTACAGGCGCCCGATCTCGGCGTAGGCGCGCGAGCGCTCGCTGCTGCTCTCGGACTTCTCGGTGCGCGTGAGCAGCATCTCGATCAGCTCTTCGTACTTGCCGAGCTGCTTGCGTACGTCTTCCAGCGCGGTCAGCGCAATGTCGTCGGCCGGGTCCAGGTCGACCAGCCAGACGTACATCTGCTCGGCCTTCTCCAGGTTCTTCGCCTGATACTCGAACAGCCGGGCGGCGCGGAAGAGCAGGCTCTTCTTGGTCTCGCGCTGGGCTTTGTCGTCGCCGACCTCGATGCCATCGGCGGCCATGCTGAAGGCCTCGCCGATGCGCGCGGCGTCGGCGCCCTCTTCCACCGCGGCTTCCAGCGCCACGGCGGCGTCTTCATCCGAGGGGTCGGCGACCAGCGCCTCGATGCGCTTGTCCAGATCCGCGTCGGAGATCTTCGACTCTTTCTTGGCGACCGCCGAGCGCCCCATGGTCTCGAGCGCCTCGAGCAACGCGCCGGCGTTCTTCGGGCGCTTCTCGGGATCCTTCTCGAGCATGGTGCGGACCCACTCGTCGATCTCTTTGGTGATCCAGCCGCGGGGCGCCACGCTGCTCGGAACGGGCGCTGCCTCGGTCAGGTGCCCGATGGCGGCATGAATGGCGGTGGCGCCGCCGAACACCGGCTTGCCGCACAAGATCTCGTAGAGCACGCAACCGAACGAATAGACGTCACTGCGTGGGTCCGACGGGATGCCGCGGATCTGCTCGGGCGCCACCGTCTTGGGGGATCCCACGGTCGAGAACAGCTCGTTCTGCCCGGCGCTCTGCACGCGGGCGCGGGCGCGCAACCGGTCCGAGCCGGCGTCGACCAACACCAGCTGCTGGCTGCCGTCGGGATTGCGATGGACCAGCAGGTTTTCCAAGCGAAGGTCGCCGTGCGAAAGCCGGCGATCGTGGATGGCCTTCAGCGCCTCGAGCACCGCCCGGAGCAGCGGGCGCGCCTCGTTGATGTGCATCGGACCGGTGCGCGCGATGCGCACCGAGAGCGGCTGGGCGTCGATGTACTGGTGCGCCACCGCGAAACGCTCGCCGACCTGGCCGGCGCTGAGCTTTCGGGGCAGGCCCGCGTGGTCGATGGTGCCGACCAGCCGGCTGACCGTCAGGAAGCGGTGCAAGCCGCGGCGGTCGCGCGTGGCCTCGCGACGCAGGACGCGAAGGCGGTACTCACCGTCGGCGCCCTTGGCCAGATAGGTGAGGGCCAGGCGGCCCTCGCCCAGCTTGCGCACGATGGTGAAGTCGCCCAGCACCGAGCCGGGCCGGAGCTCTTCGTCGAACGGCAGGCCGCTGATGCGGATGCTCGCCACCTTGGTGTTCACGTCGGGCTTCGACGCCAAGAGCGCATCGCACAGCGCCTCGATGGCGTCGGCCTCGACGCAGTGCTGCGTCAGGGCGTTGGCGAATGAGCCCTTGGCCGCGGCGCCACCCACCGCGTCGGGGTCGAAACCGAGCACGTTGCGGCTGAGGTTCAGGAGCTCTTCCAGCTCGAAGGTTCGTTCCAGCTCTGCGCGAAGGATGTCCGTCTCCATGTCCGTCCCATGTGCCGCGGTCACGTCGTCCCAACGGGGTGGGGGGACCCGGCCGGCGGCGGCGCATGATAGCCAAAGCACCCGCCGAAAAACACCGCGGAAAAACGGAGGAAAATGGCGCAGCGCGGCGCCCGCCTCGGCCGCTTTCTGGACCGCGCCCCACCGGGCATGAGAAGGCTGATCCGTCGTGTCTTCGCGCGCTGTCCTCCTCGAGCGGGCCCTCCCCCTGGCGATCCTGGTGGTGGCGGTGGTGGCCGTGCCGGTGATGATTCTGTCCCCCACCGGGCTCGGGCGGCTGAGCGGGCTGCGCCAGGAGCGCACCAAGGCGGACGAAGAGATCTCGCGGCTGGGGCAGCAGATCACCGAGCTTCGCGCCGAAGTGAAGCGCATCAAGGACGACCCGGCCGCGGTCGAGCGGGTGGCCCGCGACGAGCTGGGCCTCATCCGGCAGACCGAGGTCGTCTTTCAGTTCAAGGAATGAGCCTGTTGCGCTGCCGTGCGTGACGGTGTTCGCTTCCGGGCATGAGCGCAGAGCTGGCGCGGCGTCTGCTCGAGACCGGGGTGGTTCCGGCCGACGAGATCTACGCGGCGCTGTCCGATGCGGTCACGCTGGGGGTGCCGTTCGTGCAGGCGCTGGTCACGCGCGGCCCGCACACCGCCGATCTGGTGGATCGCGAGCTGTCGCGTCTGCGCGGTCCGGTGCTGTCGTCGGTGGCCGTCTCGCTCGAGCTGGCAGAACGGCTTCCGACCGGGCTGTGCGAGCGCTTGCTGGCCGTGCCGGTGGGCCGCGGCCCGAGCGGCGCCGTCGAGGTGGCGGCGGTGGATCCCGTCGACCCGGCAGTCGGCAGCGAGCTGTCGCACCAGCTGGGCGCGCCCGTGTCGATCGTGCGCGCGCCCCTGGGGGAGCTGCTGCTGGCCATCGATCGCTGGCTCGACGAGCGCGATCGCGCCGGGGTGCGCAGCACGCGCACGCCGGCCTTCGGAACCCAGCCGGTGAGCCGCGAGGCGTCGCCGGCGTTTCGCCAGGCGTTTCGCCGAACGGCGGACGACGCTGGCAACGAAGCCGCCCGCGAGCAGCCCAGCTGGCCGCCGATCCCGCTGGTGCGGCGCTCGATGCCGCCGCCCAGCCGCGCTCGGGTCGACACTCATCCGGGGGTGGGGTCGCGCTCCAGCGCGCCCACCTTCGGCGTCGACGAGACCGGCACCGAGGTCATCGCCCTGAGCCGATCGAAGTCGGCGCCGCCGCGTGACCCCGATCTGGCGCGCCTCGACGGCGCCGAGAGTGCCGAAGAGCTGGTCAGCCGCCTGCTTGAGGTCGCGCTGCCGCTGGCCGAGCGGGTGCTGGTGCTCGGCGCGCGCGGCAAGGGCTACGAAGCCCGCGCCGCGCATCCCGGCGACGTGGTGGTGCGGCTCGCCGGCGAGACGGTCGCGAGCTTGGCTCTGGTCGAAGGCCACTATCTCGGTCCGATCCCCGGGGACGAGGCCCACCACGATCTGGCGGGCGCCCTGGGGCCCGCCGAGATCTATGTCGTGCCGGTCCGCCTCGGTGAGCGGGCGCCGGTCTGCCTGGTGCTTTCGGGGATGCACTCGTCGCTCGAGTCCACCCGCGGCGCCGACGCCATCGCACGGCGCGGGGCTCAGGTGCTCGAGCGCATCGTGCGCGACAAGAAGCAGCGCTGACCCGGCGGCGGGAAGTTGGCGCCGTGCGCGCAAGGCGCGTCAGCCGGTTGGCACCCGGCGGCTGCAGCCGGGTCGGTTCCGGCCCGGGCGCGCGTTTGGCCCACGGGTTGCATCGCGGCCGGCATGGATCCGCGGGGTGCCGTAGGGAGCGAGAGCGAGTCGCCTCGTGTGCTCGTCATCCATCCGATGGCGAACTTCGACCACCTGCGGGCCTTCTCGTACGAGATGCAGTTCGAGCTCGAGCGGCTCGGCTGCCGCGCCGCCTCGATCGACGTGGGCCGCCCGACGTCGCCGGCATTGATCGATCGCGCGCTCTCCGACCACAGGCCGGAGTTCATCTTCTCGTTCAACGCGGCGGGGTGTCACTTCGCCCGTCCCGCCGGGCAGCGGCTCGAGTCGGAGGGGTGCCCCTGGCTCACCTTCATGGTCGACGACCCGGTCTTCCACCAGGACTGGGGCCCGTTCCTGCGACGACCGCACGTCATCCCGCTGTTCGGCGATCCGCAGAGCCTGCTCAGCGCCGCGCGCCTCGGCGTGCCGGCGGAACGGACGCATCTCGTCCACGCCGGGGGCCACCTCAGCCCGTGGGTCGAGGACTCGGAGCGGATCCACGACTTGCTCTTCGTGGGCACCGTGCATGATCCCGAAGAAGTGCGCCGCGGGTGGCGCACCATCCTCTCTCCGGGTGCCGTGCGGGTCGCGGAGCTGGTGGCTGAGTCCTGGGCGCCGCGGGTGGCCGAGCCAGTGCATGGGCACCTCGATGCCGTGCTGCGGGCGCTGGGGGTCGAGCTTCCCGAAGAGGAGCGCAAGCTCGTCGAGCCCGTGATCTTGGGCAACGTGATCCGCTACGTGAAGGGTCTGCACCGCGTGCAGATCTTTCGGGCCTTCTCCGACCTTCCGATCTCGGTCTACGGTTCCGGCTTCCGAGAGCTCTTTCCGGACAGCGCCTTCCGTTTCCATCCGAACGTCTCGTTCGCGCAGTCCCAAGAAGAGATCTGTCGGAGCAAGATCGTGCTCAACGCGCAGACCCTGGCGGCGCACGCCGCGGGTGAACGGGCGCTCGGGGCGCTGCTCAATGGGGCCCTGCTCGTGACCTCCGAGAGCCGCTTCCTGGCGGCCGAGCTCGAGGCAGAGACAGACTTCGTCCCGTTCTCGCTCGAGCCCGCGTCGATGGCCCACGCCCGCGAGCGCATCGCCCACTTCCTGGCGAACCCCGAGGAACGGACCCGCGTCACGCGTCGTGTGCGAGAGAAGGTCCGCGACCGGCACACCTGGGCAGAGCGCGCTTCCCGCGTGCTGACCATCGCCAGGGCCCATCGCGCTGGCAAGAGCGGCAGTGTTGTGCCACGCCCCCCGGCCGACGAGCCCGCCGCCCTGGCAGAGGCCGGATGAACGCGGCCCTCGCCCAGGCCCCAGCGCGACTCGTCGTCACCGGCGGGGCGGGATTCGTCGGCGCAAACCTGGTGCGCTGGCTGCTTTCGCATCGCCCCGGCGTGCGCGTGCTGAACGTGGATGCGCTGACCTACGCCGGCAACCTCGAGAACCTGGCCGGCGTGCTGGACGACCCGCGGCATCGCTTCGAACACGCGGACGTTTGCGACGCCGAGCGGCTGGCGCGGATCTTCGCCGACTATCAGCCCGACGGCGTGCTCCACCTGGCTGCCGAGTCCCACGTCGACCGCAGCATCGTCGGCCCGGCAGCCTTCGTTCGCACCAACGTGCAGGGCACGGCAACGGTGCTGGACGTCGCGCGCGCTCACGGCGGCCCGCGCGTGGTGGTCGTGTCCACCGACGAGGTGTATGGATCCCTCGGCCCCAGCGGAAGATTCAACGAAGGCACCGCCCTGGCCCCGTCCAGCCCCTACTCGGCCAGCAAGGCAGCGGCCGACCTGCTCGCGCTCTCGTACCACCACACCTTCGGGCAAGACGTGGTGGTCACGCGCTGTTCGAACAACTACGGGCCGTACCAGTTCCCCGAGAAGCTCATCCCGTTGATGATCTCCCGCGCTCTCGAGGACCAGCCTCTGCCCGTGTACGGCGACGGGCGAAACGTCCGGGACTGGATCCACGTCGAGGACCACTGCACGGGCATCGTGCTCGCGCTCGAGCGCGGTGCGGCAGGGCGCGTGTACAACCTGGGGGGCGACGCAGAGCGCGAGAACCTGGCGGTGGTGCGCCAGGTGCTGGCGGAGCTGGGCAAGCCCGAGAGCCTGATTCGCTTCGTGGCCGACCGGCCCGGCCATGACCGGCGCTACGCCATGGACGCCAGCCGGGCCCGCGCCGAGCTGGGCTTTTCGCCGCGCTATGGCTTCGAGCTGGGGCTCGCGCGCACCATCGGGTGGTACGTCGAGCACGAAGCGTGGTCACGCCGCGTCCGCGACGGCAGCTACCGGCGCTACTTCGAAGACACCTACCGGAGCCGGCTGGAGGCGGCGGCGCCATGCGCGGTCTGATCCTTGCCGGCGGGCACGGGACGCGCCTCAGGCCGTTGACGCACACCAGCGCCAAGCAGCTGATCCCCATCGCCAACAAGCCCGTGCTGTTCTTCGGCATCGAGGCACTCCGAGACGCCGGCATCCGCCAGATCGTGATCGTGGTGGGGCACACCAAGAACGAGATCGTGGCCGCCGTGGGCGACGGCTCCCGCTTCGGCGTGCACGTCGAGTACGTCGAGCAAGACGCGCCGCGCGGCCTGGCCCACGCCGTCCTCACGGCCGAGCCGCTGCTCGGTCGCGAGCCGTTCATGATGTACCTGGGGGACAACTTCCTGCTGGACGGGGTCGCCGACGTGGTGCGTCGCTTCGATCCGGCCTGCGATGACGCCCTGGTCTTGCTCGCGCACGTGCAGCGGCCCGAAGAGTTCGGCGTCGCACGGGTGGAAGGCGGCCTGGTCCGGGCCGTGGTCGAGAAGCCCGCGCGCCCGCCCAGCAACCTGGGGATCGTGGGCGTCTATGTCTTCCAATCGGCGATCTTCGACGCCTGTCGCGCCATCCGGCCGTCCCCGCGGGGAGAGCTGGAGATCACCGACGCCATCCAGCACCTGATCGACACCGAGCGGCGGGTCGTGGCGGCCACCGTGGGCGGCTACTGGAAAGACACCGGGCGGCCCGAAGATCTGCTCGACGCGAACCGCATGGTGCTCGACCGGCTCGAGCCCAGCCAGGCGGGGGACGTCGACGCGGCGAGCCGGGTCGAGTTCCGGGTGGTGATCGGCAAGGGCGCACGGGTGCGAAACTCGGTGATCCGCGGGCCAGCGCTGATCGGCGAGGGCGCGGTGATCGAGGACGCGTACGTGGGGCCGTTCACCACCATCGGCGACGGCTGCGTGGTCCGCGGCAGCGAGGTCGAGAACTCCATCTTGCTGGCGGAAGCCCAGCTGGTCGGTCTGGAAGAACGCGTCATCGACTCGCTGCTCGGTCGGGCCGCGGTGGTGCAGGGGCGCGCGCACAAGCCGCGCGCGCTGCGCTTCGTGCTGGGCGATCGGAGCGCCGTGGGGCTCTGAGGGGGTAGCATGTCCGTCGCGCTGGCCCGCATCATCGAGTTACCTCGCCTCGAAGACGAGCGTGGGGCGCTCTCGCTGATCGAGGCCGAGGCGCACGTGCCGTTCGAGATCCGGCGCCTGTACTGGCTCTACGGGGTTCCCGCGTCGGCGTCCCGAGGCGCCCACGCGCACCGCGAGCTCGAGCAGGTGGTGATCGCCTTGGCCGGCGGGCTCTCGATCGTGCTCGACGACGGATCGGCCCGACGCACCTTCGAGCTCAGTCGCCCGGACCACGGGCTGTACGTGCCGCCGCGGCTCTGGCGCGAGCTGTACGCCTTCTTGCCGGGGACCGTGTGTCTGGTCGCCGCCTCGGAGGTGTATCGCGAGGCGGACTACATCCGTGACTACGCCGCCTTCACCCGGGAGGTCACGGCCGCATGAAGGTTCCGGTGCTGGATCTGGCCGCGACCCACGCCGCGATTCGCGACGAGCTGGCGGGCGCGCTCTTGCGGGTGCTCGACGCCGGCCTGTACGTGCTCGGTCCCGAGCTCGAGGCGTTCGAGCGCGAGCTCTGCGACTATGTGGAGGCCGACCACGCCATCGGCGTGGGCAGCGGCCTGGATGCGCTGGTGCTCGCGCTCCGCGCAGTGGGGGTCGTGCCCGGCGACGAGGTGATCGTCCCGGCCAACACCTTCATCGCGACGTTCCTGGCGGTCTCGCAGCTGGGCGCTCGCCCGGTGCCGGTCGAGCCGGCGCCCGGAACCTGGGGCCTCGACGTCGAGGCCGCCCGCCGCGCGCTCACCCCAAAGACGCGCGCCCTGGTGCCGGTCCACCTGTTCGGTCAGCCCTGCGATCTGGACCCGCTGCTCGCGCTGGCCCGCGAGCGCGGCATCGCGCTGGTCGAGGACGCCGCCCAGGCCCACGGCGCGCGCCATCGCGGGCGCCGGATCGGTGGGCATGGGGACGCCGTGTGCTTCAGCTTCTACCCGGCCAAGAACCTGGGCGCGCTGGGCGACGCGGGCGCGGTGACGACCTGCTCGCCCGCCATCGCCGAGCGCGTGCGGCTGCTGCGCAACTACGGCAGCCCGAGGAAATACGAGCACGTGCTGAAGGGGCAGAACTCGCGGCTGGACGAGATCCAGGCCGCGGCGCTGCGCGTGAAGCTTCGCCACCTGGACGCCTGGAACGCCCGGCGACGCGCCATTGCCGCGCGCTACCTCGACGGCCTGGCCGGGCTTTCGGCCTTCACCCTGCCGCGCTGGCTGCCCTTCACCGAGCCGGTCTGGCACCTGTTCGTGATCGATCATCCCGAGCGCGATCGGCTGCGAGCGTTCCTGGCCGACCGCGGCGTGGGGACGCTGGTGCACTATCCGGTGCCCGCGCACGCGTGCCCGGCCTACGCCGAGCTGGGTCTCGCTGCTGGTTCGCTGCCGGTGACCGAAGAGGCCAGCCGCACGCACCTGAGCTTGCCCATCGGCCCGCACCTCTCGGACGCGGCCGTGGAGCACGTGATCGCGAGCTGCCGCGCCTTCGCCCGAGGTGACCCATGACCAAGACCGAAAAGCTGGTGATCGTCGGAAACACCGCGTTCGCCGAGATTGCCTACGAGTACTTCACCCACGACTCGCCCTACGAGGTGGTCGCCTTCAGCGTGGACCGCGAGTTCATCCGAGAGAGCACCCTCTTCGGGCGCCCCGTGGTGCCGTTCGACGAGCTCGCACAGCGGTTCGAGCCGCGCGAGCACGCAGCGTACGCCGCCATGACCTACACCCAGCTCAACCGGCTCAGAGCGCGCTTTGCCGCACGCTGCAAGGCCCTGGGCTATCGGTTGGCGTCGTACGTGAGCAGCCGGGCGTTCGTCTGGCGCAACGTCGAACTGGGCGAGCACTGCTTCGTGTTCGAAGACAACACCGTGCAGCCCTTCGTGAAGATCGGCAACAACGTGGTGCTGTGGAGCGGGAATCACATCGGGCACCACAGCGTGATCCGCGACAACGCGTTTCTGGCGTCCCACGTGGTGGTGAGCGGGTTCTGCGACATCGGCGAGAGCTGCTTCCTCGGGGTGAACGCCACCTTGGCGAACAACGTCACGGTGGCCCGCGACTGCCTGATCGGCGCGGGTGCCACCATCCTGCGCGACACCGAGCCCGATCGCCTGTACGGCGCCACGAGCACACTGGCCCGAGACAAGAGCGCCAGCGCCTACTTCGGGGTGCCGAGCGAGGCATGAGCCGGCGGCCGCTCGAGGTGCGCGTCTTCTCGCCCGAGCTGGGCGAGCGCTGGGACGCGTTCGTGCGGGCGTCGAAGAACGGAACCTTCCTGTTCGAGCGCGGGTTCATGGGCTACCACGCGGACCGCTTCGCTGATCACTCTCTGATCGTCGGCGGCGCCGACGGCGAGTGGCTGGCGCTGCTCCCGGCCCACCGTTGCGGCGCTCGGGTCGAGACCCACGGCGGGCTCAGCTATGGCGGCTTCGTGGTGGGCGAACGCATGACCACGCCGTCGATGCTCGAGGTCTTTGCGGCCACCGAGCGCTTTCTGGCGGCCCAGGGCGCGACCGAGGTGCTCTACAAGACGGTGCCGCACGTCTACCACCGCCTGCCGGCGGAAGAGGACCGCTATGCGCTGTTCCGCGCCGGCGCCGCGCTGGTCCGGCGCGACGTGCTCTCGGTGATCGAGCCCGCGCGGCGGCTGCGCATGCAACAGCGCCGGCAGCGCGCCGTCCGGCGGGCGCGGGCTTCGGGGGTCCGGGTGCGGGGCGAGCAGAGCTTCGAGCGCTTCTGGCAGTTGCTCACGGCGGCGCTCGCGGCCCGTCACGGCGTGACGCCGACCCACAGCCTGAGCGAGATCACGCTGCTCGCGGCGCGCTTCCCCCGAGCGATCACGCTCTGGATCGCCGAGCGCGAAGATCGCTTGCTGGCGGGGGTGGTGGTGTTCGACACCCCGAATGTCGCTCATGCTCAGTACATCGCTTCCAGCGACGAAGGGCGCGAGTGTGGCGCGCTGGATCTGCTGTTCGAGCGGCTCTTGGGCGAGGTGTGCTCGCAGAAGCGCTGGTTCGACTTCGGAATCTCGAACGAGGAAGCCGGGCAGGTGCTCAACGTGGGGCTGGTCGAGCAGAAGGAAGGCTTTGGCGCCCGGGCGGTGGTGCACGATCACTACCTCTGGACCCTCGGCGGGCGAGGTGAGGCGTGACCGCCCTGAGCGACTACGGTGAGCGCTACGCGGCGCAATATGCCGGGGGGCCGGGCTGGTTCGAGACCGTGATGGTCGACGCACGCCGGCGGCAGGTGCTGGGCACCGCCGCGCGCCACCCGCACCGTCGATTGCTCGAGGTGGGCTCCGGGCTCGAACCGCTGTTTCTGCACCTGCCCAGCGTCGAGGTGTACACCCTGGTCGAGCCGGTACCCGAGTTCTGCGCCCGGGCGAGGGCTCTGGCCGGCGACAGCCCGCGCGTCCGCGTGCACCAAGGCACCCTGGAAGCGCTCGCGCCGGAGCTCGGGCAAGGCTTCGATTTGATCGTGCTCTCGAGCCTCTTGCACAAGGTGCCGGATCCGAAGCAGCTGCTTCAGGCTGTGCACGGCCTGTGCACCCGCGAGACGGTGGTGCACGTCAACGTGCCGAACGTCCGCTCACTGCACCGCGTGCTGGCGCTGGAGATGGGCCTTCTGGGGCAGCTGTCCGAGCCCTCGGAGATGGAGCGACGCTTCGGGCGCCACACGCGCTTCGACCGCGAGGGGTTCGTGAAGATCCTCGAGGCCGCCGGCTTCGAGGTCCTCCGCTTCGCCACCTATTTTCTCAAGCCGTTTTCCCACGCGCAGATGGAGGCGCTCTTCGACTCGGGCATCCTCGATCGGAGTGCCCTCGGCGCGCTCGAACGCATGGCCGAACGCTTTCCCGAGCATGGCGCAGAGATGCTGGCCGAGGTCCGCCGCCGATGAGCTGGAAGAAGCTCGGCCGGATCTTCTGCCCCGACGGCACCCAGAGCTGGGCCCAGACCCACGCGCTGAT
>Ga0073899_10000617_pt1 | contig 32695 bp, 25 predicted proteins | sample KloWWTmetaKNB5Ph_FD_88975 | JGI IMG/M metagenome (GOLD analysis project Ga0073899, IMG submission 88975) | Active sludge microbial communities from Klosterneuburg, Austria, studying microevolution and ecology of nitrifiers - Klosterneuburg... | ecosystem: Engineered > WWTP > Aerobic digester >... | reverse complement strand
CCCCGCGCCGATGGCTGCGCGATGGGGTTTTAATTTTTATCGGTCTGGCCGTTTGCCCTTCAACAAGTTCAGAGTGAGCGATTAGACTAGCGTGAGGGAAAAAGAAAAACCCGCTCGTTAAAAGTCCGAGCGGGTTTTTACAGAAGAAAAGAAGAAAAACCGAAACGTGCTAGCCTTTCACGCCGCCCAGCGTCAGGCCGCCCACGATCTGCTTTTGCAACGCAATGTAAACAACCGCCACTGGCAATGCCACAATGATTGCCATGGCGCTGAACTGGTTCCACTGCACATTCTGCGCGTATTGGCCGGTCATGTTGTACAGCGTCATAGCAAGGGTGTAATCACTGGGTTTGTTCAAGAACAACCAGGACAACGTGAATTCCTGCCAGTTACCCATGAAGCTGAGGAAGAATGTGACCGCCAAAGCTGGCGCGGCCAACGGCAACACGATTTGGAAGAACGTGCGGTTGTGCGAAGCGCCGTCAATACGGGCGGCCTCTTCCAACTCTTTGGGGATGGTGTCCAGATAACCCTTGAGGTTCCAGATGGCGAAGGGCAAGGCCCCCGCGATCATGGCGATGCCCACGCCCAGCAGCGAGTTGCGCAGGTTAAAGATGACCTGCCCGCTCTCTGGGTCAATGATGCTGATGCCGTTGAACAACAGGAACAGCGGTGTCGCCAAACCCACGCCGGGCATGAGGATGACGAAGAACACCGCCAACATCAGGAATTGGCGGCCCGCAAACTTGAACCGCGCAAAGGCATAGGCCGCAGACACGGCGAACAAAAGCGACACCGCGCCCACGCCCAACGAAAGGACCAGGCTGTTCCTGAGCAATTCAACAAAGGTCACCGGGTTCGCGGTGGGGCGATCCAGCACCTTTGCAAAGGCCTCCGTAGACAGCTCGGTGGGGATAAGTTGCAGAGTGGAGGGACGCGATGGGTTGGAGCTGAACGCCAGCGTGATGATATACATGATGGGGAACATCACGGTGATGGCGATAAAAAGGCTGATGATCTGCAACACAAGCTGGCGCCCCAATGGCAACGCCCGTCCGCCTTTCTCTCCAGAGGTATTTACGCTAAGAATGCGTTTGATGGGATTTGCAGTTGCCATATTAAGCCCCCTCGTAGCTTTCGGTTGCGCGGGTCACGCGGTTGGTAATGAGGAAGATGACGGTGGAGACGATGAAAATGATCACCGAGAACGCCGCCGCCGCGCCATACAGACGCTGGTTCTTTACAAGGTCGTAGGCAAACGTCACCAAAATTTCGGTGGCGCGGGCCGGGCCACCGCCGGTCATGAAGAACACCAAACCGAACAAGTTAAAGGTGGTGGTAAAGCCATACATGGCAGCAGGGAGCATGGCCGGGCGCAGCAACGGCACCGTGATGTTGAAGAATTGCTGAGTGCCGGTCGCGCCGTCAATGGAGGCCGCCTCATACATTTCTTTGGGAATGCTTTGCAGCGCGCCCGTGGCGACCACGCACATAAACGGCCAGCCCAGCCAGAAGTTGGCGATGAGCATGGCGTAATAGGCCCAGACCAGAGGCACGCCCGGAAGCAGGAACGAAATTGGGGCCTGATATTCCTCCAGCCAGCGCAAGGTGACGGGCGCCGCGCCAAAAATGGAGCCAATGGCCGTGAGCGCCTGATTCATCGCGCCATATTGCGAATCAAAAATATTGCGCCACACGGTTGCCACCACCAGCGGCGGAAACACCACAGGCAAAATGTAAATGGCGCGGTAAATCTTCTTAAACCAAAGTCCTTGCGTGTTCAGCAAAACCGCAATGAGCACACCCGCCGGAACGTGCAAAATCACGTTGGAGACGGCCCACCACAGGTCAAACACCAGAACACGCAAAAAGTCAAAGTCTTGAACCGGCAAACCGCCAGTCAAAATTTTGACATAGTTCTCCAGACCAATAAAATTAAGCGCGGGAGAAGCCAACCCCAGTCGCAGGTCCTTTGTCTGAAAATCGGTAAACGAAATCAGGAGCTGATAGAAAAGTGGATAAAAGCTAATGACAAGCAGAACAATAAAGGCAGGGATAAGGTAAAGATAGCCCAGATTGTTCTGATCGGCTTTATTCCCTGACTTTTTGCGCGGCTGGGCGCCAAGGGAGAGTTGAGCCATACAAAAAATCTCCTGAATGGATGAATTTAATTTGGATTAAACACAAAGAGCGACCCAAGTCTCCTCAGATCGCTCTTTGTCGCATCATATACAAATGGCGATGGGGCTTGCCAGCTTTGCGGCCAGTGTTGCCCCATCAGCCTAAAAGTATTTACTTGGCAGCGCCGGCGAATGCCTTAGCAACGAAGTCGGCTGGCTTGACGCCCTTCTCGAAGATGTCGCCATCGCCGCAGAAGTTGCCCCAGTACTTGCCCATGTTCACGGCCTGCGGGCGCACGTAGCTGGTGGTGAAGGAATCCTGGAAAGCCTTAACCAATGGGTTGGTGTAGGTCACATCCGTGCGAGCTGGCACGTGACCGGCCTTCTCGGCCATCGCCTTCTGGCTGGCGGCATTGGTCAGGAACAGCGCAACCTTCAGCGCGGCCTGCGCCACTTCTGGTTTGTTGTTCGGGTTGAAGTAGAAGCCGTCCACGCCGAGCAGCGGGGTGGCGGCGCCCTTCGGGCCAGCGGGCAGCGGGGCTACGCCCAGCTTGTCACCCAGGGCTTTCTGGTAATCGCCCAGCGCCCAGTTGCCGTTGGTCGTCGCGGCAATCTTGCCCTCTTTGAACGGAGCGGCGGCATCGCCATCGCTCTTGGGCAACCCGGCCTTCTTGCCAGCGGCCCACCATGCATTCAGGAAGGCGTAGGCATCGGCCAAGGCGGCCTGATTCTCTGGCGTGCTGACGAAGTTGTACTTGTCATCGAAAATCTTGGCGCCATAAGCGTTGTAGAAGCCCCACTGATGGTAGCAACCCAGTGAAAGGCTGATCTTCGCGCCACCCTGCACGGCCTTGAGCAGGTCGTCGGTGGTCTTGGGAACTTCCTTGAGCAGGTCCTTGTTGTAGAACAGCTCAACGGCCTTGAGCGACTCGGGAATGCCATACAGCTTGCCATCCACGCTCATGCCCTCAACAGACAACTTGGCATAGCCATCCAGCTTGCCCTTGGCCAGGTCAGTGATGTCGGCGATCAACTTCGCGCGGGCATCATCACCCAGGCTGTCGTTCGGGGCAATGAACAGGCTTGGGCCACCACCGGCGGCAACGTCGGTGCGGTACTTGTTGAAAATGTCGTTAAACGGAACCTGAAGCACGTTCAGCTTAACGCCAGCCATGCTGGGGTCAGCCGCAGCGGCCTTGGCCAAATCGCTCATGGCGGTCTCTTCCGCGCTGCCGGTGCCATAGGCGTGCCACAGGGTCACTTCAACGGGCTTCGGGGTCGCGGTGGGCGGAACAGCGGTGGGTGGCACGGCTGTCGGCGGCACTGCGGTCGCAGCTGGGGCGGCGGTGGCCGCTGGCTTGTCGGTGGGCTTGGGGGCGGCCGTTGGGGCCACGGTGGGCGTGGCAGCTGCGCCGCACGCCGCGAGCATCATGGACGCCGCAGCGACCAGGCTCGTCATCTTAAAAAATTTGTTCATTTCCTTTTCTCCTCACATCTTTTGCCTGAATTGGCTAAAACATTTTAACTGCTTTTTGTGTTTTCTGCACAAGGGTGTTTTTAGTAAAGCTGAGTCCTTATCACCACCTCCCGTTGTTACTTTGTAGATCCTCTGCTGATCAGAGACGTCTTCAGCATGATATGTTGCGGAACACTCTCATCGTCTATCGCCCGGACGAGTAGCTGTATGGCTTGTACCCCTTTTTCTATGATGGGTTGGTGCACGGTTGAAAGCGCCGGCTGAACCAGCGAAGACAACACGATATCGTCAAATCCAATCACCTCAAGATCATTCGGGATATTCAAACCGCGTCGCTGCGCCGCGCGCATTGCGCCAATGGCAATTACATCGCTCATCGCCAAAATGGCAGATGGGCGCGCGCCCGAGTTCCACGCCTCGTCAAATGCATATTCACCGCCGCGTATAGATGACTCGGTAGATCGGATGCAATCGCCGCCGCATTGTACGCCGTACTCTTCAAAAGCGCGGGTGTAACCACCCAAACGGCGCGCTCGCACGCCAAATTGCGCATCCTCAGGGTGTCCCTCTGGCTGCGGAAGCGACAAAATCAAAATATCGCGATGCCCGCGCGAAAGCAGGTGCGCGGCTGCGTCGTATGTGCCGCTGGCATCCTCAACATTCACCGAAGATGAGGCGGTCGCGTCGCCATCCACAATGACGAACGGCACATTGCGTTTGCGCAGCGGGGCAACCTCGGTGTGATCCTCGTTTACGCCAACGATAATGAAGCCATCCACCGGCGCGCGCCCAAGCGCTTGGTCCAGGCTGCTGTTTACTGGCGAAATAGTAAGCAGGCTCATGTCATGTTTGTCGCACACACGACCCACGCCCTGCAAAAATTGATCAAAAAACGGATTGGCGAAAATGGCCGCAATGGCCTGTGGCACCAGCACCCCAATCACGCCGGTGCGCCGCGAAATGAGCGCGCGAGCATGGGGGTTTGGCACATAGCCCAAGTCCCACGCCACGCTGCGAATGCGCGTCACTGTGTCTGGGTTAAGCTGGTCTGGTTTATTAAAAGCAAAAGAGACGGCTGTCGGAGAGACTTCCGCTTTGTCAGCAACATCTTGAATGGTGACCCGTTTCATGACTAAATCTAAATGCTTTTACTGAAACCCTTTAGATAATAAAGTAAAAATTTTAGTTTGTCAAGAGGCTCTTAAAAATCACCCGGACTCTCGTTGAAATTGCCATAACGGAATTTGTGTTTTGCGTTTATTTTAGTAATTTGAACACTTGTCCTTAACATGAAATGCATCTCATTTCTGGCAAAAATTTCAGCGGCAGTCTATAATCGCACAGACACACTTATTCGGCTCACCTTTCAAGTAAATGCGCGGGCGCATAAAACTGGTCTGCGCTTAAGCCTTTGCAATCCAAAGACGAGCCTCAAATTTAACGTAATGCGGGGATAGATGAACCCAGTGCAAGATGCGGCGCTTAATTGCATACAGGTATCGCACCAATTTGCCGGCCAGGCTGGGCAAGTGATCGCGCTTGCGGGTGTTTCGTTTAGCGTGGCTGCCGGAGAATTTGTGTGCATTGTTGGCCCCAGCGGATGCGGCAAAACAACTTTGTTAAAAATGATCGCCGGGTTGGGGCAGCCCAGCGCCGGCCAAATTCTCATCCCCCAACCCGCAAAAAACACCCCAAAAACCGCGATGGTTTTTCAAGAGCAGGCCCTGTTGCCCTGGCTCAATTTATTGGATAACGCTGCGTTTGGGCTGGAGACGCGCGGAGTGGCCAAACCTGCCCGCCAGACGCAGGCGCAAAATTTTCTAAACGCGGCGGGCATTGGGCAATTCGCCCGGCACTATCCCCATCAGCTTTCTACCGGGATGCGCCAGCGCGGCGCAATTGCCCGCGCTTTCCTTTCTGGCGCGGGGATGCTGCTGATGGACGAGCCTTTTAGCGCGCTGGACGCGCAAACCCGCCTGCTCATGCAAGAAGAACTTTTGCGCATTTGGAAAGATCACCGCAAAACCGTTGTGTTCGTCACCCACGACATTGAAGAAGCCGTGTTGCTGGGCGACCGCGTGCTGGTGATGAGCGGGCGACCGGGCCGCATCATCGAGGATATTCGTGTGCCGCTGGCGCGCCCACGCGGTTTGCAAGACCGGGAAAACCCAGAAGTAAGACAACTCGCATGGCATATTTGGAAAGTTATCGAAACCGAAGCGCGGCGGATGATTTAGCCCCGCCGCGCGTTCGGTGGAACGCCCGCGCCCTCATCCGCTGGGCCATTACCCTGACCGCGCTCATCGCCGTCTGGGAGTTGGTCACGCGCCTGCGGCTCATCCATCCGCTTTGGCTGCCCGCGCCCTCGATTGTGGCGCAAAAATTTGCAGAGATGCTTGCCAGCGGGGTCATTGTGCGCCAAACCATGTCCACGCTCACCGCTGTTTTGCTGGGCGTGCTGATGGGCGGCTTGCCCGGCGCGGTTTTGGGTCTGGCGATGGGAGCCTCGCCGCGCCTGCGCGCCATCGCCGACCCCATTGTGGCCGCCTTTCACGCCCTGCCAAAAATAGCGCTGCTCCCGCTGGTGATTGTGGCTTTTGGCGTGGGCGAGACGCCGCGCATCGTCATCTCTGCATTGGGCGCGTTCTTTCCGCTGCTCATCAACTGCATGGCCGGGGCGCGCAACATTGCGCCCGTGTATTTTGAGGTGTCTCGCAATTACGGCGCGTCTCGCGCAAAAACATTTGCCCGTGTCATTTTGCCCGGCTCGCTTCCATCGCTCATCACCGGTTTGCGACTGGCGGCCAACACCTCGCTTTTGCTCACCATCGCCGCAGAAATGGTTTTGCCACGCTCTGGGCTGGGCGCGGTGATTTGGCGCGCGTGGGAGACCATGCGCATTGAGGAGCTTTACGTTGGTCTGATCGTGGCCGCGACGCTGGGCATTTCCATCGCCGCAATTTCTGGCGTGTTACTGCGCCGCTTTGCGCCCTGGCACGGACAACCATAAATTCAAAATTCAGGGGCATATAAGATATTTCGTATTTCACACAAAAGGGGAAGAATGAAAACAAAAACGATCATCCTTGTGTTGATGGCGCTGCTGGCGGCGTGCGCCGGGCAGCCTGCCACACCCGCGCCGGGCGGGTCTGCCGCGCCGGTGAGCATGAAACCGGCCAAAGTCAAAGTCAGCTCGCAGGCCTTTGGCTCGTTTGGCCCCATCTGGCTGGCCTACGATCTGGGTTACTTCAAAGAGCAGGCGCTGGATGTTGAGTTGGTGGAGATCACGGCGCAGGCCGATTCATTCGCCGCCGTTCTAAGCAACCAATTAGATGTGGTGACGAGCAACGTCACCGCGGGCGTCATAAACAGCCTGGCTCGCGGCGGGGATGTGCGCGTTGTGGCAGATCGCGGCTCGCTCAGCTCCAGCGTGTGCAGCAGCTATGGCATCATGCTGCGCAAAGAAGATTTCTCTGGCCCCAACCCAGCCGCCGCAGAAATACGAGGCAAAACCATTCACAGCCAGGGCGACCGCTGGCAAGATTACCTCATCACCAAATGGCTGGCCTCGTTTGGCCTGACCTTTGACGATGTCAAGCCATTGCTGGTGTCAAACGCCGTGCGGCTAGAAGCGCTGAACAAAAACCAGGTGCAAATTGTGCCAGATACCGAGCCGTATATCACCCAGCATATCGCCAACGGCCACATCCTTGCCGCGCTCTCGCCAGACAAAGTTTTGCCCAACTCGCAAACCACGCTCTTGCTCTATGGCTCAAACATGACTGGCGCAAACGCCGATGTGGGCAAGCGTTTCATGGTGGCCTATCTCAAAGGTGTGCGCAAATTCAACGAAGGCAAAACCGATGAGACCGTGAAGATCATGAACAAATACCTCAAGATGGACGAGACTTTGCTGCGCAAAATGTGCTGGTCAACCATGCGCAGCGATGGCATGGTGAATGTGGACAGCTTGCTGGATTTTCAGAAATGGGCGCTGGATAAAAAGCTGGTGGATAAACCCCTTACGAGCGAACAACTGTTTGATCCGACCTACGTTCAATACGCCACAAAAATCCTGGATGGAAAGTAAAGTCAGACCAAGCCTGTGAGGTTTTGCAAACCTCGCAGGTTTAATAAAAATCTATCCCATGTTCCTTCTTCACCAGGCCATTGAACACTCCGCCGAACGCTGGCCGGACAATCTCGCGCTCACATCAGGTGACCAAACCCTGACCCATGCCGCGCTCAACCGCCGCGCCAACCGGCTGGCCCACGCCATTTTGCAAGCCGCGGGCGACCAAAATGAACCGGCTCTTTTGCTGATGGCGCCCGGTTTGGCTCAGTTTGCGGCCATCATTGCAGCTTGCAAGGCGCGCAAAATGTACACCATATTGGATGGCTCGCGCCCGCTGACAGACCTGCAGGCTGTCACCGCAAATTGCGGCGCAAAACTCATCCTAACCGACGCCAAATACGCCGAACTGGCCCGCAACTGCGCCCCAGAACACTCCCTTGCAATTCGAGTTGACCAAACCGCGGGCATGGAAAATCTGTCCGAGGAAAACCCCGGTTTGGATATTTCGCCGGAAGATTTTATTTCCGTAAACTACACCTCTGGCTCCACCGGCCAGCCGCGCGGGTTGGTGCGCAAGCACAAAAATGCGGCGGCCTCTCTGGCGTGGCGAGACGAGCTTGTTTCGGTGGAGGGGGATCGGGCGGCGTTTCTCACCGCTTCCGGGTTCTCGATGGCTTACAACGACATGTTCTCCACGCTGGCCGCCGGGGCCGCCGTGTTCACCTTCGATTTCAGGGCCAATGGCGCCCGCGCCTGCGCCGATTTTTTGCGCCGGGAGCGCATCACCATCGCCTCGCTGCTGCCCAGCATGTTGCGCCATTTAGCCGCCGTGCTAACCCCCGGCGAAACGCTGCAAGACATTCGCTTTTTGCGCATTGGCGGCGAGGCGCTGCTTCGCGGAGATTTGGAGCGCATCCAGCCGCATTTGCCATCTTCTGCGGTTATTTTTGACACCTATGGCACAACCGAGTGCGGGCTGGTGGGGTTGGAAGGCTACCGGATGGACGCGCCCTTGCCCGAAGCCGAAACCTTGCGGGTGGGGCACGCCTGCCAAAAAATGAAGGTTCGCGTTGTGGACGCGCAAGGCAACGATGTTCCCGCTGGCGAAGAGGGCGAGATTATCGCCTCTGGCCCGCGCGTGGCTTTTGGATACTGGGGACTGCCAGAGCAAACCCGCGCCAAATTTTTTGTGGATGCCGAGACCGGCCACAACGCCGTCCGCACCGGAGACGTGGGGCGCAAATTGCCGGATGGCCGTTTTGAATGGCTGGGCCGCAAAGACAGCATGGTCAAAATTCGCGGGCAGCGCGTAATTTTGGCCGATGTTGAGGCGGCGGCGCGCCGCGCCCCAAACGTAAAAGAGGCGGCGGTGGTGACGCGCCGGGATCCATCGGATGATGACCGCGTGGTGGCTTACATTGCGCCAGAACAGCCGCCGCTGGATATTGAGAAGGTGAACGAGTTCCTGATGTCGCGCTTGCCTGCCCAGGCCTTGCCCACCGCCTATGTTGAGCTGGTCGCGTTACCCATCAACCGGAACAGCAAAACCGACCTGCGCAATTTGCCAGAGCCAGACTGGGGCAAGCGCGGTTTGGCCGCACCCGCCGCCGCCCCGCGCGATGATGTGGAGCGCAAGCTGGTGGAAATTTGGCGCGATGTTTTGCGCCTGCGCGAGCTGGGCGCGGATGACAATTTGTTTGCGCTGGGGGCGCACTCCATTTTGGCCGCCCGCGCGCTGGCCCGTGTGGAGCAGGAATGCGGCGCAAAGCTCCCGCTCAGCGCGCTGGTAGATGCGCCCACGCCCGCGCGTCTCGCGCAGCGCATCCGCGGGCAAGCGGGTGCGCCCGCACCTGCCCGCCGCCCCATCATCCCGCTCAAGCCATCGGGCAGCCAGCCACCCATCTTTTTTGTGCATGTGCTGGGCGGCGGGGTGATGAACTATTTGCCAATGGCGCAGGCGCTGGCGCCAGACCAGCCGTTTTTTGCGTTTCAGGCCGCTGGCTTTGATGGCGAATGCGACCCGCACACGTCCATCGCCCAGATGGCGGCGCATTACGTGGCCGCCTTGCGCCAGGCCCAGCCGCAGGGGCCGTATCGCCTGGGCGGGCATTGCTTTGGCGGCGTGGTGGCGTTTGAGATGGCTCGCCAACTTGAGGCCGCCGGGCAACACGTGGCCGAGCTGCATTTAATTGACGCCCACGCGCCGGGCAAACCGCCGCGTTCAGAATCGCTGGCGCACCCGCTGGCTTTTGCCAAAAATTTGCGCTTGTGGTGGAAGGCCAACGGCATGGCCTACGCCGCAAAACGGCTGGGGGTGGCCGCCCGCCGCAACGCGCACCGCGCACTGGGTGATGGGTCTTTGCGGCTGGATGATGTTCTGGTTGCCCCAGAAGCTGTGCCAGATGACATGGTGCACTTGCTCAAAGCGCAAATATCCGCGCACCGCCAATACCGCGCCGCGCCCATTCACGCGCCCATCAACTTGTATCGCGTGGAGCTTCAGCCGCTGTTTCGGGCGCATCAAAAGCTAAACGGCTGGGAGAAATACACCAGCGGCGGGGTGCGGCTATTTTTGGTCAAAGGCGATCATCGCACGGTGATTTTGGACACCGCCTGCGCGGGCGAGCTGGCGCGGGCGATGACACAAGCGCATTCACCAACGAATTAACGCGGGTTTCGGATAAGTTTGTGACGCGCTCAGAAGCAAAAAATGTCATTCTGAGCGACCGCAGGGAGCGAAGAATCTCTGGTTAATTCTTTCTTGGCCAGAATTTCGCAGAGATTCAGCCTGCCCTGAGCTTGCTGAAGGGTCGCACAGCTTTGCTTCGCGCCGCTGCGCTCCTCAGAATGACAGGCTTGCTCTTATCCAAAACTCGCGTAAATTACAAATTACGAATTGGAAATTACACGTTATACGTTAGACCTTATCCGCGTCATGCTATACCGGGCGAATATCGCCTTTGCCGCGGACGAAAGCGCGCTGAGCGCAGATGAACGCGCCCGCGCGGATGCGTTGCGCGTTCCGCGTGAGCGCAGGCGCTTTGTGGCCGGGCGCGTGCTCACGCGGCAGGTTTTGGCAGAACAGCTTGGCATTTCTCCTCGCGAAGTTAAGTTTGCGTATGGCGAACACGGCAAGCCGCGTGTTATCCCCCCCGCCTCTTGGGAGGGGCCGGGGATGGGCTTATATTTCAACACGTCTCGCAGCGAGGACGACTGGGCATGCGCCATTTCTACCGAGGGCGAGATTGGCGTGGATGTGGAGCGCGTGCGCGAGTTGCCAGAGCTTGAGGCGATGATTTGCGCGTATTGCCCGAAGCGCGAACAAGAGCAACTAGCGCTTCGGGCGGGAAAGGGCGAGGCAGTAATTCGCCCCTACGATCAAAAATCTCGTGATTTCCTCGTGTGCTGGACGCGCAAAGAGGCTGTGCTAAAAGCCATTGGCGCGGGGTTATCCATCCCGCCAAACCAAATTGATGTTTTTAGCGATGCCGCGGAAACGGAAGTGGTGGCGCAGGGTAGGCGTTGGCGCGTTTCCACGCAAATTTTGCCATCGGCCAACGAGGCGGGTAAAGTGGTGTTGTCAGTGGCGCGAGGTTAACATCGGCTACGCGCCAGATGCAACCCACCCCATCCCAGAAGCCCAACGCGCAAAGTCGCCGTGCGTATCCAGAATGGCTGGCGCTCCTGGCGTCTCGCGCAATTCGCGTTTTGCAGCGGTGATGTGGGTTCTGGCCGTATCCAGCGAAACGCCGCACAACACGCTTGCCTGCTTGATGCTCCCATCCACCCCCGGGCTGAGCCACGCCAAAAACACCTGGGTTTGTTTCCAGGTGAGATGGGACCGGAACGCCGCCAGCCCCGGCGCAGCCAGCCAGCCGCAGGCCAGCCACTGCTCAAACATGGGGCGCGCGTCCTCTTTGCAATCCATCAGCAGGCCATCCCACTGGCTGCCTGCGCCGCCCTGATGCCGGGTAATGCGCGCGGCGCATTCTCGCGTTTGGATGTCTTTGTGCGCCAGCAGGTCTGCAAACGGCTGCATAAACCGGCGCACATACGGGTGCATCGCCAGTTTTTCGGCATGGTCGCGGTGAATATTTTGCGCAATCGCAACCGCCCACAACTCGCTGGCCGGGTGCGGCGAAAGCATGCGCAAATACAGCGCGTTCTGCGCTTTCATAAAATTGAGCGTGGCTTGCAGGTGTTCGTCTCGCTCGGCAAAGTTTTTTTTCAAGTGAAACAGCCATGTCAGCCAAAAATTGACATTCGCCAGCTCATGTCTGCACTCGCTGTCTTGCAGGGCTTCTCTGGCGGCGTTTAGCAACTCATAGGCCGTCCTCATGTCCGTTGCCGATGGGTTATCTAACAGCAGCGAGGCCGCGCGGAAGATGCGATACATGATGCGGCCAATGACTGGGCGCTGCTCGCGGCGGCGCAAAAACTCCGGCCACACAGCATCCATCGTCACGCGAAAATTCTGGGATTGTTTGGCGCCCAGCGAGGCCAGCGAGAGCAACCCTTCTGGGCTGCGCTGATAGCGCCATTCATCTTCGTCCTCAATTTGTTTCAGCTCATTCAGCAGGCGCTCTGCTTCTTCAAACTCGCCGGCCATGTTGTAATACGTCATCCATTGCAGCAAAACAAATTCCCGTAGCGAAATGGGCTGGTCGGCGGGGACAGCCGAGTCCACCTTGACTTGGATGCTATTTAACAGATCGCGCGCTTCCTCATGTTCGCCCACTTCAATCAACATACTTGCCAACTGAGACAAATTTCGGATGTCTGTAATCTCGCTATGGACATTTTTAGCGCAAAACTCAATCAATTCTTGCGCGCTGCGAACCCCCGTCCGAAGCTGGCCAGAACCGGCGTAGGCCCAGTTTTTATCGCGCCACACCCGCACCAAAGCCTTATTCGCCCCCATTTCTTGCAGCAGGCGCATCGCGCGATCCGCATACTCCAGCGCTGGCTGGTAGCGCCCCAGGCTGCAATTAACGGTGAGTTGAATGTGAAAATAACGCGCCCGCAACCGCGCCTGCATGGCATTCTGTTCATCTTCGCTCAAGATGGGCATTGCGGCATCCGCGGCCTCCCATTTGCCATCCAAATTCAAGAGCGCGGCCAACTCCATTTGCGCCCAGTGCGCGTATACCGTTTTTCCCTGCGCCTCGGCCAGTGTTTTGGCGCGTTCCAGAGTTTCTTCAAACCCTTTTTTGCCCAGCCCCTGATCTGCCGTGGCCTGAGCGATAAGCAAAAGCGGGTCGCCCTCTGCCCACGCGGGGGGCAGTATTTCCAAATGTTGATGCAGCGCCAGCGCATTTTGTTCATCCAGCCATTCCCAAAGGTGTTGTTCGATGAGGTCTCGCGCAGCGGCGCGATGTCCGCCTTCCACAAATTGCAGCAGCGCATCGCGGGTGCGCCCGCGCTGGGCGCAAATCTGCCCGGCGCGCAACCGCATTTCGTGCAGTTCCTCTGGCGATACAGTTTCGCCCAGCGCTTCCAGCAGCGTCTCGCGAATCACATCGTGGTTGTGCCGCCACTCGCCGCTTACGTTGACCAGCAGCACCGAATTGCGCAATTGGTTAAGCAGCGCCGCGCTGTCATTTCGCCCCAAAAGCGCGTCGCAATCGGCGGCGGTAAACCTGGGCAGCAACGCCGATGCGCGCAACAATTGTCTGGCGGTGGCGGTCTCTTTGCGCAAAACGTGCCGGGCCTGATGCGCCGCCGCGAGGCTGGAGAGCGCCTGTCCCGCCGCGATCCCCTCCAACTCGATAATCTCGATATCAGCCCGGTCGCCATCGGCCTGATTAAGCCCCGCCAGACAACATGCCAGCGGATGCCCCTGATAGCGGTCAACCAGATTCTCAAGCTCCTCGCTTTCGCTGGTCACGCCATGCCGCAGCAAAGTCTTGCGGGTGTCCTCCACACTAAAACGCAGTTGGGTTTCATCAACCCGTTTTATATTGGCCAAGTCTTTCAAAGAAGATAGCCAGTTCAACGGAACCCGGTTGGTGAACAAAAGCAAAGACCCCTGCGGCAAAAAGCTGATCAGTTCCCGCACAACCGCCTGCGTTCTGGAATCTTCTTGCAAAAGATGAATGTCATCAACGCAAAAGCACATTGGCATCTGCAACTCGTCCATCAGCGCGCGCCCCAACATCCTCAAAGCCTGATCCAGCGACATGCCCGCCGATCTGATCAACCCTCTAAATCGGGTCTGCGTGACAAGTTGCTCATCAAACAGGGCGCTTGTGGCGCTCAAAACATGGTGCGCCAGGGTAAATGCATCCGGCGAATCCCAACTGGAGGCAGACATCCAGAATTTAAGCCCGTCGTAATCGTTGAACACATCAAACGCGGCGCGTGTTTTGCCATGCCCGCCCGCGCCCTCAAAACTCACAATGGTTTTGGAGTTTGCCCCATTGGGCACAATATCTGCGAGCCGAAAACGAACAACGTGCCCGCCATGTTCCAAAAAATGGAGCGGTGGCGCGCATGTGTTTACACTTCGCGTAAAAAGCGAAGCGCGTTTCATCTTTCGATATTCAACCATGAGTGCGCAATGAGTCTTCCTTCGGCATTGTACAGGGGCGCGGCAATTTGAGCGCCCCGCGTCAATCACCGTTCAGTTGCCGTCACCACCACCACATCGCCGCGCAGTTCGGCCTGCCAAACCACGCTGCCACCCGATGGCCGCGCCAGCGTTTTGTGGATGGGCAACGCGGCGGGCAACCCTGCCAGCGCCCGCGCCACCTGCACTGGTGAGGCCGTTTGCGCCTGCCCCAGCGCCGCGCCCAGCCCCAGGCCACTCACCGGGTATGCCCCATCCACCGCGCGGTTAAGCAGCGGCGCAGATGGATTTTGCTTGAGCGCGTCCCACTCTTTATCCAACGTGTTGGGGTTGTAAAACGGGGCGCTGACCAGCGCCAACACCTCGCCGGTGCGGGCATTTAGCGCCACCGCGCCGCCAGTTGCGCCTGCCAGTTGCCCGGCCAGCTCATTTTGCCAGCGCAGGTCAAGCGTGGTGGTCACATCTGCGCCTGCTTGCGGGCGATGAAGCAGCGCATCGCCAAAACTGCGCGCCCCGCGCAAAGTCACGTCCGCGCTTTCTTCAACCCCGCTCAACCCGTGATTCAAACTGTAATACCCCACAAACGGCGCGGCCTGCGGCTGCGGGTATTGCCGCGCAAACACCGCCAGGCGGCTCACCAGCGGGTCGCGGGTTTGGCTGATGGCGCTTGAAACCGCCAACACCTGCCCATCCCGCGCCAAAATGCGCCCGCGCTGGATGGCTTGCTCGGCCAGCACGCGGCGCGGGTTGTCATCTCGCGCGGTCAGCGTTTGGCTTTGCACCACACCCCAATACGTCACCGCCAACGCGCACGCGGCCAGCATCGCGGCGCTAAGGCCCGCGCTAACCCTCGCCGGTTGGCGCAATAAACCCTGACTGCTGGAGACCATCCTTGCCGCCCCGTGAGATTTGGAGGACATTTGTCCGCTCAAATGAATCACCAGCCCCAGCGCAAGACAACTGACCGCCAGCGAGCTGCCGCCATAGCTGACAAATGGCAGGGTCACGCCGGTGAGCGGCACAAGCGCAAGATTGCCGCCGATGATGACAAACACCTGCACCGCAAATGACGCGGCGATCCCGCCCGCCAGCAAAAATCCATACGCATCGGGGGCGTTCTGCGCTACACGCCACGCCCGCAAAACAATGACGGCGAACAAGGCAATCACGGTCAACGCGCCCACCAGCCCAAACTCCTCGGCAATGGCGACAAACGGAAAATCGGTGTGCACGGCGGGCACAAAAGCCGGGAAGCCCTGCCCAACGCCCTGCCCAAACACGCCGCCGCTGGCAACAGCAATAAGCGATTGCGCGATTTGAAACGACCGTTCCAGCGGGTCGCCAAATGGGTTCAGCCAGGTCTGAATGCGCAAATTCACCCGCGCCGAGACCAGCCCGCCAAGGGCAATGACCGCCACCAGCGCCGCAAAACCCATCAAGCTAAACCACCCGCGCCCGGTTGCCAAATACAGCATAAACAAAAAGGTGAGCAGCAGCAGCGCCCCCGCGCCCAAATCTTGTTGAACCGCCAGCAACGCCAAAGCCACGCCACCCATCAGCAGGGCGGGTTTTATTCCGCTTCCCTGGAGAGGGGCAAGCGGCGGGCCATCGCCGGCATAAAACGCGGCGAGGAAGGCGATCATGAGCAGGCGCAACACCTCGGCGGGTTGAAAAAACACGCCCAGCAAACTGAGCCAAAGCGGGGCGCCCTGCCCGGCGGGGTTCACGCCAAAAAACAAGGTGGCCGCCAGCAGCGCCAGACCAATCAAAAGCCAGGTGTATTTGAACCGCCGCAACCAGCGCAGGCTAAACCGCGCGGGGGCCACCGCGCACATCCCGGCTGCGCCCAGGCATAGCCAGAGCATTTGGCGCGGCAAAAAATTGGGCGCAACGCGGGCAATCACAATCAGCCCAAAAGCCATCAGCAAAACGGCGCTGGGCCAAAGCAGCGGGTCGCGGGATGGGGCAACGCGGCGCAAAAACACCTCTGCGGCGATGGCGATGACGCTCAAGACCGCGGGCGCGGCCAGCAAGTTTGTTTGCCGCGTTTGTATCACCAGCGCGGCAAAACACACCCACGCAAACGCCAGCGCAAGAAAAATGAAGGATTGGGAGTTGGGAACTGGATAAGAAGCGCCCGCCCGCCCTTCAACAAACTCAGGACGAGCGGAGGGAGAAAGGCGGCGCAAAACGCCCAATAGCCATCCCCCCATGCCCAATCTTTTACTCATCCAGTTGAATTACCACGCCAAAACGCCCGGTTTTGCCTTTCTCCGCGCGGTGAGAAAACCACTCATTCGTGTTAGAAGCGGTGCATATTTGCGCCACCTCCACCTGCCCAATGCCCGCGCCGCGCAATTGCGCCTCGGCGGCTTTCCACATGTTCAAATACGGCTTGGGATGGCCCTGGCGGTGGGAAAGAACCGGCTCTGGCACGGCGGCCTGCACTTGCGCGGCCACATCCTCACCCACTTCATACACCTCTGGGCCAATGGTTGGCCCCACGCACGCGCGAATGTCTGCCGGGTCGCAGCCATGCGTCTCGCGCATCGCGCGGGCGAGCGCGGGCAAAATGCCGCGCACAATTCCCATCCACCCGGCATGAGCCAGCCCAATGACTTGTTTGCGCGGGTCGTAAAACATCACGGGCGAACAATCGGCAAAACGCATGGTGAGGGCCAGCCCGCGGGCGTTGGTCACCATGCCATCGGCGTGCACATCGTCTTGCCCAAGATCGTTTTTGCTCACCGCGCGAACATGGTTGCCATGCACCAGCCACGAGGTGAGCGAATTTTCGGGGGCCAAACCCAGCGCGTCCAGCAGGCGGCGGCGGTTTTCGCGCACCGGCTCGGCGGCGTCGCCGGTGCTGCGGCTTAGGTTGAGCGAGTGATATATGCCCTGGCTCACGCCGCCTTTGCGGGTGAATATGCCGTGCCGCAGACCGGCATCTTGCAAACTTTCAAACTGGTAATACACAAGCTCGTTGTGCGTGTGGCGCAGCATGATTTTGATTTTAGCGGTCAGGGCGCGTCCGAACAAGTTCGGAAGAGTGCCCGGAGCGCTGCGAGCGCTCCGGGCACTCTTCATCGCTTTTCATCGCTTTTCATTGCGCGGGTCGGCTTGGTGAAAATATCGAATCTGACCGGTGAGCGTCTCGATCTTCATCGGCAAAGTCATGTGCTGGCTGGCTTCAAAGGGCACAAAGGCGTAGCGGCCAACCAGCGCGTGTATGCGCTCGTCAAATTCCGGGGGGATGTGTTGCGCGGCAGTGATGGAGCGCAACTCATCCAAATGAACCAGCCAGCGGTTTTGCGTTTCATCACGCTGCAAAATCTGGCAGGCAAAAATTGCCTTCACCCGCCCGGCTTCCATCCCATTTTGCCCATTTTGGCTGGGCAGCCGCCAGCCAAAGGCAATGTCAATCGCATCAGACATACAGGCAATTTTACGAGTGCCCCAAAACCGGATGGGGCACATAGGCATCATTTAACGCCTTCAACTCATCTGCGTCCAGCTTCACATCCAGCGCAGCCAGAGCGTCATCCAAATGAGACATTTTGCTGGCCCCAATGATGGGGGCGGTGATGCCCGGCTGGTGCAGCACCCACGCCAGCGCAATTTGCGCGTTACCCAGCCCGCGTTTTTGGGCAATGGAAGAGACCGCATCCACCACTTTGAAATCGGCATCCTGGTAATACATGCTCTGGGCAAAGGGATCGCTCTTGGAGCGCGTGGTCGCGCCGCCTTTGTCTGGGGTGCGGTTGCCCGCCAAAAAGCCGCGCGCCAGCGGGCTCCATGGGATGAGGCCAACGCCCTCCGCGCGGCAAAGCGGCATCATCTCGCGCTCTTCTTCGCGGTAGATCAGGTTGTAATGATTTTGCATGGAGACAAACTGCGCCCAGCCATGCTGGCGCGAGAGGCTGAGCATTTTGGCAAACTGCCACGCATACATGCTGCTTGCGCCAATGTAAAGCGCCTTGCCCGCGCGAACCACATCGTTGAGCGCCTCCAGCGTTTCTTCCATGGGTGTATTGGGGTCAAAGCGGTGAATTTGATACAGGTCAATGTAATCCATGCCCAGCCGCTTGAGCGAGGCATCCACCGCATGCATGATGTGTTTGCGAGAAAGGCCGCGGTCATTCAGGTCGTCGCTCATCGCGCCGTGAACTTTGGTCGCCACCACCACATTTTCGCGGCGGGCCATGTCGCGCAGGGCGCGGCCAGTCACTTCTTCGCTCACACCCAGCGAATATACGTCCGCCGTGTCAAAAAAATTGATCCCCGCCTCCAAAGCGCGTTTGATAAATGGGCGGGATTCGGATTCGGGCAGCACCCACTCGCGCCATTGCGGCGTTCCGTAAGTCATCATGCCCAAACAAATGCGAGAAACCTTGAGGCCGGTTTTGCCAAGATTGACGTATTGCATGTTTATCTTTTTCTCCTTGCGCGCATATCAGCATTGTAAAGCCCAACTTTGGAATGGAGGCGGGCAGGACAAAACTATTGCAACATTAACAATTGACGGGTAGACTGCGCCCATCGGGCATTTGCCACGAAAAGTTTTATTTTTTAAGGAAGGCAAGATGAGCATTACGCGAAGAAAGAAATCTATTGCGTTGTTGTGGGTCGCCGCGCTCATTGCGGCGCTCATCCTCAGCGCGGTGCGGGCGCCATCCGCTATTTTGCAAAGCCAAAGCGCAGCGGCTGATGGCTTGCGGGCGGGCGCGTTCGCCACCGCCCGGCCAGACCCGCGCGTGGCCGCCAGCGCCTTGCAAGCCAAAGCCGCCGGGCTGCTGATGACCGACTGGGATGCCCGCACGGGAATTCCGCGCTGGCTGGGGCTGCAAGACCCCGCGTTGCGCCTGCCATACACGCCCAGCGCGGCAGAGAAGGGAAACCCGACGGCCATCGCCCTGGGATTTTTGGACGCGAACCGTGATATTTTTAAGATGCTCAGCGCGCCCGATGAGTTGAAGTTGTTGCGAATTGAGCCAGACGCGCAGTTGTCCTGGTCGCACATTCGCCTTGACCAGACTTACAAAAACCTGCCCGTGTTCAGCCATCAAATGGTGGTGCACTTGGATGAAAAAGAGCAAGTGGTGGCCGTGACCGGGCAATTTGAACCCGCGCTCAACCTGCCCACCGAGGCTCTCATCCCCCAAACACAAGCAGAAGAAATGGCGCTGACCAGCCTGCGCGAAGTGCAGCTAAAAGGCGAATATGACGCGGCCAAAGTGGAGGCGCAAGCCCTGACAGACCGCACCCGGCTTGGCATTTACGTGGATGAACGGGGCAAAGCCAACCTGGTTTGGGCGGTGAATGTGCTGGCGACAAAGCCACTGGGCGGCTGGATGTTTTACGTGGACGCGCGGCGCGAGGCGATTGTGCAAAGCCTGAGCACCACGCACGATGTCAAACGCCGCCAGACCTACACCGCCAACAACTCCACCAACATTCCTGGGCGGCTGGTGGCCGATGAAGGCACGTTGCCGCGCGACCAAATTGCGCAGGCCGCGCACGATGGCGCGGGCAAGGTTTACGACTTCTATTTCAACAACTTTAAGCGAGACAGCCTGGACGGTCACGGCATGGCGCTTGTCTCCAGCGTGCATTACGGCAACGACCCGCAAGACGCGGAAAACGCCGCCTGGGTTGGCGAGATGGGGCAAATGGTGTATGGCGATGGCGGCCAGATTTTCCGACCGCTGGCAAATGGCCTGGACGTGGTGGGGCATGAGTTTACGCACGGGGTGATTGAATACACGGCCAATCTGGATTACGAAAGCCAGCCCGGAGCGTTGAATGAGTCGTATGCCGATGTGTTTGGGGTGCTCATCGCCAATTCCAACTGGACGGTGGGCAGCGTGGTGGTGAAATCGCCGCCGTACCCCATTTCATTTTTGCGCAGTTTGTCTGACCCCAACGCAAACGGGTATTACAACCCGCGCTCTCCGCTGGATGGCGTGGGGCAGCCCGCCACGATGAGCAAGTATGCCAACCTTCCGGTGTCTCGCCGCGCAGATAACGGCGGTGTGCATATCAACAGCGGCATTCCCAACCACGCGGCGTATTACATTGGCACGGCGCTGGGGCGCGACAAGCTGGCGCAGATTTATTACCGCGTTATTACCAACTACCTTAGCCCGCGCTCTAACTTTTTGGACGCAGCCAACGCCACCGTGCGCGCCGCCAACGATTTGTATGGCGCCAGCGCGGCGCAAACCGTGCGCGATTCATGGGTAAAAGTGGGCATTCGCGCCGGCGGGGCCGATAACTCGCCCGCGCCGCCACCCGCGCAGCAGCCCACCGTGCCTAACCCATCAACAGGCAGCGGCACGCCAGACCAAATTCCCACCGGGTGTGTGGATGTGGCGGTGAACGGCGGATTTGAGAGCGAAACAGCCTGGAAGCAGGCCACAAAAGGCAACACGGGCCTCATCACCAACGACCTGCCACACAGCGGCTTGCAAAGCGCATGGCTGGGCGGGCAAGACCAGGAAAACACACAGGCCATCTACCAGGATATGAAGATACCGGCCAACGCCACCAGCGTGACGTTGCGGTATTACCGGTTGATCCACGCCGAGACCAGCGGCCTGCTTGGGATTCTGGCCTCACCCGCGCAATTTGGCGTGGTCATTGGCAACACCAGCGGCGACATCATCGGCTCGGTGGAAGAGCTGACCTCGGATCAGGGAGATGACGCGTGGAACAAAGCCGAGTTTGATGTGACCGAGCTGGCGGGCAAAACCATCCGGCTGGGGTTCACCTCCGAAAACCCGCGCAAGAACATCTCCAGTTTCTTTATTGACGACGTGGCGATGATTGTGTGCACGACTGGTGAAGCGCCGCAAGCGCCATCCACCAATTCTGCGGACATGGTGTATGTGAAGGGTTTTGTGAAAAACTCGGACACCGGGCGCGGCATTTCCGGGGCGCAGGTTTACTTCCTTAAGCCGGGCGTGAGCGCCACCGACGCCGCAGCCGATGACCGCGTGACCACCGATGAAGTGCAAACGTATGGCACATCGGATGACAGCGGGGTGTATCAGACCAATGAGCCGCTTAAGCGCGGGCAGAATTACGGCGTAATTGTGATCGCCAGCGGCTACCGCCCGATCATTGCCAATGAAGGCGCGAAGATTCCATCCACCGCCCAGAACCCATCCATTCTTGACGCAACCTTGCGCAAGAGCAGATAATTTGCTTGCCACAAAGACGCAGAGGAGCGAAGAAATTTATTTTCGTGTTGTCTGCGTCTTTGCGGCGAAAAGAAATTCAGGAGACTTATGGCTGAAGAGATTCGTTGTTGCATTTGCGATGAGCCGCTGACGCCGCCGTATAACGTGCTGGGCAGCCGAACCTATTGCGCGCGGCACTTTGCCAGCGTGAACAAACCACATCCGGGCTTTTGGCGCGCTGGTATTGTGCAATTGGTGGGCATGACTGTGTTTACCGCGGTGGTTGCCGGGCTGGGCAACGCGCTGGGCGAAGTGACCACCACCGGGCGACTGGGGCTGGGGATATTTTTGGCGATTGTGCCAGCCTTGCTTTGGATGACTTATTTTTACCAGCAAGACCGCCTGGAGCCAGAGCCAAAGGAGCGCCTGGCGCTGGTGTTCTTCATCGCACTGGCATTATTTGAAATTTTGGGGCGGCGGGTGATTGATGATGTGTTCCGCGTAAGCGAATGGGCCGCGTATGACACGACCACATCGCTGCTGGCGCACATGCTCATCAACGGCGTGGTGTACCAGGTGTGCATGTATTTGGCGGTGCGGTTTGGCGTGTATGCCAGCCCGGAATTTGACGAGCGCATGGATGGAATTGTGTATGGCACGGTGGCCGGGCTGGGCGTGGCCACCATGCTCAACCTGCGCTACATTTTGGATAACAACGGCGTGGCGGTTGCGCCCGGCGTGATCCAAACGGTGACCATGGCGTTGGCGCAAGCCTCGTTTGGCGGGTTGATGGGCTGGTTTATGGCCGAGGCCAAGTTCATCCACAAGCGCACGCTTTGGGTTCCCATCGGCTTTGGCATCAGCGCCTTGCTGAACGGGTTTTTCACCTGGCTCACCCGCGAGGTCTCATCCAGCGGGTTGAGCGTTGACCCGTTCCGCCAGCTTGGGTTGGGCACACTGGTGGCCGTTGCCATGCTGGGGCTGATGGTCATCTTGATGAGGCACAGCGCAAAGGCCACGTTATCGCGGTCATGAATAGAAAATGCTAAGCGCTAAGTCCAGAGTTCTGGGTTTAGCTTCCGGCAACACATTATGATTACAAAATACGAAAACGTCGCCATTTACAAAATCCGCCATACCAGAAAAGATGTGGGGGTGGCGATTGTCGTCATCCTGGCTTTGCTGGGCGGGTTTTTCCTGCGCCAGTCGGTCACCAATCAAACCGCTACATTTGCAGATAAAGCCACCGGCCTGCAAATGACCTACCCGGCCGAATACGCCGAGGCCAGCACCATGCTGCCCGACGCGGTGATTAAGATTGCCGACCAGTATGGCGCAACCGCGTTTAAGAGCAGCCTGACCGTTGAGGCGCTGGATATTGACAAGTCCAATCCCCCCACCATGCAACAATTGATGGATCGGCGGGTGGAGCAGCGCAGCAAGCTGACCGCGTATCACTTTATTGGCAACAACGAAACCAGCGTGAGCGGCAACAAGGCCATGGAGCTGCGCTATGCCTATGTGGAGCAGCCCATTGACGAGCCGCGCCGCGTGTCTTTGCCGGTGGTTGTGGTGGGGAAAGAATACATCGTGCTGAGCAAAGACCGGGTGTATTACATCACCACCGCCGTGCCAGAGGCAGAGGCCGACACCGCCGGGGCAAAACTGCAAAAAGTGGTGGAAACGATCAAGGTCCCATAAATACGGGTTGCTGGTTTCTGATGGAGATAAGAATGAAAAAGTTGGATAAGACAATCAAGATAGATGCGGCTGCGGAGGAGAGCAAGCCAGCCCTCACGATCCCCAAGCTTGGGGCGCCAAAAATCGGCAAAAAGCTGGGGGATGGCGCAGTGATTGGCTCATTGACCTCTGGCGATGCGGACAAGCCCGTGCTGACGGGTGCGCCATCACCCGCGCCCGCCGCGCCAGATGCGCCGCTGCTTCTGCCCAAAAAAGCGTTGGTCATCATGCGGGCCAGCGGCGGCCTCAGGTTCACATCTAACGAGGTGGTTGTGTTTGAGGATGGCGCCGTGACCACCCGCAACGCGCTGGCTGCGGATGCGCAGGCCGTCGCTGCAAAATCTTTGACCAATGTGCAGCTAAACCGCATTCGCGATTTGCTTGTGCCAGACACGTTTAAGAACGCGCCAAAGAACGCGCCCGCCCAAAAACCCGACCGCTACGCGTATGAGCTGGCCGCCCGGATTGGCCGCGCCACCAAACGCGCCGAGGTGGCCGAGGGTTCCATCCCCGCTGAGCTTACAAAGCTGGTGGCAGAACTTAAGAAACTGCTCCCCAAATAGTTTTTTTTAATGCAGAGGCGCAAGTTGTTGCGCCTCTGCGTCTTTTTCCCCGCCCTTAGCCGCTCATCAAGGCCTGAAGAATGGGCCAAATGTAATTTTTGATAAAGGGCAGCCACACCGGAAGTGAAGACAGCAAAATAGCGCGGATGGCGCTGAGAGAACTGGATACGGGCCATGTCCAGAGCGAGGCGATCCGTTTGCGCAACGAGATCAAAGACTCCATCGGCGCGGCAATTTTGCTCAACTCGGTCCTGCTTTCTATGCCCGGCGCAAGGATGGGTTTTGTCACTTCCATCAACTCATTGTCAATCTCGGCCAGCGCGCGGTCTTTCTCTTTCTCCATCTGGTTGTGCGCGCCCAAAATTGGAACAATCAACATGAGCAGCGACATGACGCCAAACACCATGAACGCATTTGCCATCATGCCAGATGCGCTGCCAAACAGCACAAACCGCACCAGCATGCGCACACTCAGCAACGAGGCGTAGGCAAAGCTGAGGATGCCAAACGGAAATGTGGGGCGTGGGTTGAGCAAGTTGATGTTCAGCGGCTGAACAGCCATCCGGCTGAGCCAGAACATGCGCCAGGTAGCGATGACCAGCACAATAATCTCGGTCGGCAAGAACATCCAGAATGTGGAAAACCCCAGCGAACTCATGCCATTTGAGGCTGCGTTGCTCAAAATGCTGATGAACGTAACCAGCCCTTGCGCGGCAATAAACAGGGTCAGCAGGCTAATCACATAGATGGGAAACTTGCCGGAAATCTTTCGCTTGAGGTCATTGAATGCCGCATCTGGGGCGGCCACCACCCCGCGCAAACGCTCCACCAGCCCCGGCGTGATGCTCAGCACATAGCGCGGCGCAGCCAGTAAATAGATCGCCTCAATGGTTTGCAACACATTGCCTCGGTTGGCCCACAACCCATCAAACGTCCAGCTTGATGCGGCGTGAACACCAAAAGATTCGCGATGCTGGTTAAAAAAATAACCGCAATGCAGGCAGCGAACAGAACCGGGGATTCGAGAAATTTAAGAACCAGACCCATTTAAGTGAATTATTAACGATGATAGTTGATTTTTGATAAATAACGCGAGTTTTGGTTAAGAGTAAGTCTGTCATTCTGAGGAGCACAGCGACGCGAAGCAAAGCTGTGCGACCCTTCGGCAAGCTCAGAGCAGGCTGAATCTCTGCGAAATTCTTTCTTAGCCAGAATTTCGCAGAGATTCTTCGCTCCCTCCGGTTGCTCAGAATGACATTTTTGCCTCGTTTTGATTATCCAAAACTCACGCTAAATACTATCATCATCGCCGGGTCCGGCTTTTTTTTACAGTTTTGGCACCAAAACCGGCGTGTTCTTTTTGTATGCCTCGTACTCCGGCTGGCCGCCCCACTTTTTGTCGGCGCGTTCTTCCAGCAACGGTATGCCGCTGACTTTGATGAGCAAAAGCGCCACAAACACGGGTGAGATAAGCGTGAACAACTGCCAGCCCTGCAAAACCGGCAAGGCGATGAGCGCCACGCCCACCCAGAGCAAAATTTCGCCAAAGTAATTGGGGTGGCGCGAGCGCGCCCACAACCCGGTTCGAATAAATTTGCCCTTGTTGGCCGCGTTTGCGCTAAAGGCGTTTTTCTGCGCGTCGGCGGTGGCCTCAATCGCAAAACCAATCAGCCAAAGGATGGCCCCCAGAATGGCAAAAGCGTCAATTTCTTTGCGCGCGCCGCTGGTGATGGCCGCCCAGGCCGCCGCCGCGGTGAACGCCACCCACAACCCCTGCACCGTCCACACGTTCAAGAAGCGCGGAAAAGACGGCTTGATCTCGTCAAAACGGCCATCTTTGCCCACGCGGTGAACACGCCGAAACAAAAATGTGCCCAAACGGATGGCCCAAATGACGACCAGCGCCATCAGCAAAAGGGCGCGAGCATCCACATTTTTGCTCAACAAGGCCGCCAAAACGGTCACGCCAATGTATGTCAGGCTGCCGGTGATGTCAAAAAACTTCTCGGTTTGCGCCAAATAAGACGGGACAAACACAACCCACTGAACCAAAAACGCCAGCCCAACGCAAATGGCAAAAACCGGCCACCCGGCAAACACGCTGCCGCCCTGGCTGCCCGCCAACGCCACCAACGCCCCAATTAAAACAATTATCGGGAAGGCGACAAGCCCCTTTAGATCGTCTTTTTTCATGATTTTTTAGAATACTTTACGTTTAATGGGCCAGAGTTTAACCGTTTTTGTACAGCGCAAAGCGCAGTTTGTATAATTTTTGTGGAATGTTAAGAAAAGCAGGAATGCGATTAAAATTTTTACGCTTCGCGTATTCAAATCTGCGAAGGTTTTAGATTTTTGTCTTTGGCAAAAGCACAAACGCGATTTTTAGGGTGATTCTGAACTTGAATGCAATGAACTTGAATACAAATAGGTATCATCAAAACAAACAATCGGTTGAGCATCACTCTGATCTGATCTTTCCAATACATATATTCTAGTTATACGGCCAAAATTGGATGAGAACAGAATTTTGAATATTTCTTCCTCAACTGATATGTCTTCCAAATAGTACTGCCCTCCCGAATCAGATCCCCCTTTTTCCCATTTTCCAAGTTGAGTAATGTCAGCTTCCACGTCCGAAATTTGCCGCCCTGAGCGAAACACGATGCAGTAAATTGCGAATCTGGCAGAAGGCCAATCTTCGGGAACGCCATACTTTGCGGCAATTTTAGATAACACGGCCCTCTTTTCAGGTGTATATGGATTGGGCGGTCTTGGTTTTAACAGCGATGGCGCAGACAACCCACCAATTGCACAAATTGTACAAATTGCGAAAAGCATTAGAAATAAAACTACTCGGCGTCTATTCATTTAATCTGCCAACTTTCTGCAACCTGAGAACCTTCTAACTTTCGAACCTTTCAACCTTCAAAAGCGTTGCATCACCCAAAGCAGGCTGAGCGTGCGCAGGCGTTTGGCTTGCGGGCTGAGGTGAAAGTAATACCCCCACTCATCCAGCAAACCGTTTTTGGTGAAGGGGCGGTTGGGCAGTTCTGGGTTTGGCACCACCGGCAAGCCGCGCGTGCCAGCATACAAGTCAATCAGCGGCAGGCCATACGCGGCCGCCACGCGGCGGATGACCGAGTTGATGTAATCGTGCGGGGCGCCGCCCTGCCATTCCTCAAGGTCATCGGCTTTGGTAGAAAGCACCGGCACAACGCCCAGCGCAATGGCTGTGTCCACCATCCGGCGCAGGTTGCCCTCATACTCGCGCCATTGAAAATGATCGCCCGTGCCGACCAAAATAAACACCACGCTGGCCTTAGACACGCGCAACTCGCACTCATACAAGCCCTCTTTTGGCCCGCATATTTTTTTGTCAGTCAGCTCCGGCAAAAACATGCCCGCCACCCTAAAACCGCCTTTGGCCGCCATATCCTCGCGGTTAAACGAAGGCGCAAACCTTTGCGCCACCGCCCGCAGATCGGGCGTTTGGCTAAAGTCAAACTGGCCGTTGGCAATCGGGTGCATCATCCACCAGTATTCCGAGTTGCTATCTCCGGCCACGGTGAACATGCGCGGGTCGCGTCCCTTGACAGCGGCGCGGGCATACATGGCGCGCCACTTTTGGGCGATGGCGGGTATCCAGTTTGGGGCTGTGCGTGGTGATGAGGCGGCGTTCTCTGGAAAGGTCGGCACGGGGTCAGCGGCCCGCGCGGGCGCGGCAAACACACTCATTGCCAACAAAACAACAACCAGAGATAAAAGTTTTGTCCTCAAAGTTAAATCCAATTACGAATTACTAATTACGAATTACGAATTGGGTCTCTCGTAATTAGTAATTCGTAATTATTCACCGCCAGATTCCATCCAAAGTTTGAAGCGTGAGTTGCAAGTGCAAATCTTGTGCCGCGCCGGTCAAATGGAAGCGCAAATCGGTTTTATCGCCGGCCGCCTCTTTTTTGGTCTGGCACGCGTTCAACATCGCATTGGCCTTCACCGGGTCGCTCTCTTGCTTGGAGTCGTTAAAGCACGATTCGTAGAGCAAACCGCTCAGCGGCAACATCCGCGCGGCCAGCGCAAAATCCAGCAGAGGCAACTGATATTCTTTCGCCAGCTTGCGCACCACGCCGTTGATGTAATCGCTGGGCGCGCCAGAGTTCTCCTCCAGCCGGTCGGCTTTTGTGACCAGCACGGGCAACACGCCGTCTTTCAAACCCATGTCCAACATGGCGCGATAATTTTTCTCAAACGCCTGCCACTCGTATTGATCGCCCGTGCCAAGCTCTACAAACACAATGCTGGCCCGCGATTGCCACAACTCGCACTCAAACGGGCCGCGCGTGGTGCCGCACATTGCGCCATCGGCCCAGGTGGGGTCCATCATGGCCGCCGCGCTAAACCCGCCCCGCGCGGCCAGGCTCACCCGCGCCCAGGAGGGCTGAAAATATTTGGCGGTTTGCTGAATTCGCGCGGTCTGCTTATTAAGATTAAACTGGCCGTTCGCCACGCGCTGAACATACACCGCCGGTTGCGAGTTGCAATCGCCGACCACGGTGAACAAATTGAGATTTTTGCCCTTCGCCGCCGCATCCCGGTATGTTTGCTTTTGCCGCGCCGTTATTTTTGGCACCGCCAGTTGGATGGCTTTTGCGAGCGTCATTTGCGCCGCTGGTTTGGGCGCGGTTTGCACGGGCGGCTTTGTCGTTTGCGCCTGCGCAGGACGCGCGAGCGCACATGCAGACGCGAGCGCAAGAAGAAGCGCGAAGAAATGTTTTTGCATTTTTATTCTGACGATAGACGATGGACGACAAAAATCGTCCACTAGCCAACATTCCTCAGCGTCATCAACATCATGATGATGCGCAAGTTCAGCCCGGCGTCGTTCAAGTGAAAGCGTTGCGCGCCCATATCCTTCAGCCCTTGCGGTGTTTCCACCACCTCGGTCATCAAGCCAAATTCTGGCAGGGCGCGGGTGGCCTGCGCAAAATCCATCACCGGAAGTTGGTAGGCCGCGCCCAGCCGGCGGATGGCGTCATTGATCGCCCCTTTTGGCGCGCCGCCCTGATAAAACTCCAGATCATCGGCCTTGGTCACCAGAATGGGCAGAGTGTGGTTGGCGATTGCGGTGTCAATGGCGGCGCGGTAATTGGCCTCAAAGTTTTGCCAGGTGAACGTGTCGCCAGTGCCCAGCGAAAGAAAGACCACGCTGGCGTTGGAGTTGCGCAGTTCGCAAGAGACCGGATTCTCGCCCGGGCTGCACTTTTTGGCATCGGCCCAGGCCGCATCCAGCACAGTGCCTGCGCCAAAACTGCCATGTGTGGCCAGGCTGGCGCGATAAAACGACTTACCCCACCGCGCGGCCACGCTAGATAACCCAGCCTGACCGCTGGCAGACAGACTTGTGCCGCCGTTGGCAAGGCGGCCAAAGAAAACCATGTATTCCGAGTTGCAATCGCCCACAACGGTTGCCATGTTAGCCGCGCGCCCCGCCTTGAGCGCGGCGGCATACAACTGTTTGGCCCGCGCGGTCATGGCTGGCACGCCAGAAATGCTCGCCCCTTTGATGTAACCCGGGCTAAAGGCTTTCTCGGCCACTGGCAAAGAATCTTTGTCGCCGCTGATCTTCGCCATGTCTTTGTGAATCCACACGCGGCTGGTTCCATCCACAATCAACAACCATTCGCCCAGCGCGTCTCGCGCCACCGCGTCGTAGGTGTGATGCTTGAGCAGGCGTTGCACCAGCCCGGCGTTCCAGCTTGGGGCGTTGCGGGCATATACGCTGTCAATGTTTATTTCTACCGGGATGCTGACCGTGACCGCAAACGGCACGGGCGCGGCGTAAAACCCACCCACCGGCGTGGTTTTTGTGGCGATGGGTGTCGCGGCGGGCTTTGGTTTGGTGGTTGCGGTGATGGCGCTCGTGGCGGTCAACGCCGCCTCATCCGCAGGCAAGGCCATGGCAGATGCATCGGCCATCCGCGCAAAGGCAGGCGCCGCGCCTGAGAGCGGCGAGAATGTGGCAAATGCCACCGCTAAAACTGCAAATAACTTGAGATAGACTTGATTCAGCATGTTTAGTTTCAAATCTATTTTACTGAATAGCCTGAGTTTCTCGCTAATTCTTGTCGCGCTCTCAGGCTGCGGCGCGGCGCAAACGCCATCACCCGCGCCCGCGCCAGTTGCGCAGCCAACCGCGCTGCCAACCACACCGCCAACCGCGCAAGCCGCGCCCACCGCGGCCCCATCGGCCACTGCTGCCCCCGCCGCCGGGTCTGCGGCCAAAGACCTCACCCCGGCGGGCATCACGGTTTGGAACACCGAAGTGGGCGCATCCAAGCAGACCGGCACATGCAACAACGGCCCAATTTTGCCGGTGTACGGGTTGGCGCAAATCACGGTTGCTGGCGATTCGCTCGGCTGGAAGGATCAGCAAGCCGAGTTTGCGATGAAGAAAATTCAGCCCAGCGTGTGGCAATACGAGGGCGATAACAAGCCCGTGCCCGGCAAGCTGCGGCTCACGGTCACGTTTGTGGATGATAAAACGCTCAGCGTTTTGCGTGAGCTTATCCCTCAAAACGACTCCGCCTGCACACAGGCGTTCACATACAAAGGCGTTTTTCAGTGGGCGAAATAGTTGCTAGTTGCTAGTGGTTAGTTGCTAGTGACTGGTTTTATTGGGTGTTGGGTATTGGGTAAGGGCAGCGCAAGTTTTTGTCCGTGCCCTTACCCAATACCCAATACTTTACGGCCCGCCGCCCACGGAGCCATCTACCATCAGGGTGATTGGGCCATATTCGTGCATAGACCCATCAACCCGAATTTCTTGCAGCCAATAGCTGTATGTCACGCCCGGCTCGGTGTCGCTGTCTTGCCAGGTGTATGACCCGCCGCCCGGCCCCTGGCTTTGAATAAATGACGTTATCAGGCTGGCCGAGTTAAACGCGCCCGCGGCCACGCCTTGCCCACGCGCCCGCAAGAGCGCAAACCCGGCTGTGTCTGCCTCGCGCATGGTCTGCCACCACACACTCACGCACTCTGCGCCGCTGGCGTTGCTGCACTTGGCCGCAGAAACAGGCGTTGCGCCAAAGCCCGCCAAATCTATGGCCGTTGAGCTTACAGATTGAACGAGAACCGCGCCGCTCACGTCCGAGACCAGTTCGGGACATGGCCCAACCGCATACGCTTCTGGCATCGCTGGCACAAACGTCAGGTTGCTCTGCCCGCCCGCCAACGCCATAAAGACGATCTGCGCCAGCGGCACATTTCCACTCACCCCGGTGGTGGTGGTAAGGCCCAGCGTCGCCACCGCCAAATGCACATACTGGCCGGTGCTGCTCATTTCGCTCGCCACAATCAGCGGGGTTCTGCCCGTGCTGCTGATGGGATTGAGCAGGGTGATGGCGGTGGGCGTGACCACCACGCCGTTGTAGCTCAGGTAGAAGTCAAATGCGCCGAGGTTGACCACATCCGACAAGCTGACGGTGACGGTGAACACATCGCCCATCTGCCTAATTTGCGAGATCGGCTGCACCGAGAAGATGGTGGGCGTGATGATATCCGTTTGTGGGCGATACAGCTCTTTGGGGATGCCTGTAGAAGTCGTTTGCGGCGCGGCATTTAGCCCCAGAATGCCCAAAATCTGGTCAAGGATGTTGACCTGCGGCGGCGCATTTTCAACCGGCGCCAAGAGCAAGCCAGATGACGACAAAGCCGTCAAACGGAAGTCGTCTACAGCCAAGCCGTCATCCGCACCACTGGGATTGTAATCAATCCATCTAACCCAGAATGTTGCGCCTGGGGCAATGGATAAGCCAGAAATTGTGGCAGCGAGCGTTGTCCTATTTGCAGTGGCGTTGCCATCAAGAGGCCCTATTGTGCCTGTTGTAATTGGCCCTACAAAGGCCAAAGCGCTTGGCGTTACCCATGTTCCAGAAGTCAAAGATGTTGCATTTGTAGAGAGCGTGAGCGAGAGAATATCTGTCCGCGAGGTAGCCCCAAGCCGCCACTGTTCACCTGTGTAGGTAATTACAAGTGAATTTATGACGCTTCCAGTCGAGTTTGTAAAGAAAGCGCCAAACATCGGAACAACCGGTCCAGACTGTAATCCGCCCAAAGCGCGATCAGCAGGCGTGGTGGTGGACCCAAAGCTATAGGTTTCACCCGTGTTGATGCTTCCTGTTCCTGCCGTGTAGGTTATGTTTCCGCTTGTGCCAGTCTCGCTGATTACCCAACCTGATGGCAAACTGGTTGATGACCCCGTTGTTGCCAGCGATTCAAAGTTTTGGCAATACGTGTCGCCCAACGCAACAATGCTGGTGCTGGATGTGCTTGTGCCGCTTGTTAAGCAAGCAAACGTGGTTGGAGCAGGCGTGGGCGTTGGAGTGTTTGTCGGCGTATTTGTTGGCGTAGCCGTGGAAATTGGCGTGGCGGTTGCCGTTGGGCAAGCCTGAACGTTGGTATACAGATTGAGGTTGCTGAAATACGCGTTGTGATCGCTTCCAGACCCAGCATGGTTGTTATAGATGGAAATGCGAGCTGGCGCGCCTGTGCTTGGCCCAAATGTGCGTGTATAGGTCACCGCAGAACCACCTATCGGCGTAATCGTGATTTCATATTGCGTGCTGCTCAGCATTTTGATGGATATGCTCAATCCCGTGTTCGTCCACCCCACCGATGTAGCCGTAATTGTGGAATCTTGCAAGGTATACGCTGAGTTTCCACCTGTAAAGTAAAAGTCCGCCACATTGTTGCCGCCTGCATCCTGAAGCGAGAACCCCACCTTTGCATTTGTGTCAATAGATGAGTTATCCATTTGCAGCGTAAACACATCTCCCGGAACCATGGCCGTGTCAAAATTACGGAAGGCATACGAGTCGCTGCCGCTATTGGCCCACATCGCCCACGCTGTGCCAATATTCGATTCATTCCCGGTTGGCCCGCTGGAGGCAACGTAATAACCGTTGTTACCGCT